>Ga0180008_1001998_pt1 | contig 11571 bp, 10 predicted proteins | sample MM_PW_MetaG_FD_121121 | JGI IMG/M metagenome (GOLD analysis project Ga0180008, IMG submission 121121) | Groundwater microbial communities from the Aspo Hard Rock Laboratory (HRL) deep subsurface site, Sweden - MM_PW_MetaG | ecosystem: Environmental > Aquatic > Deep subsurface > Groundwater... | reverse complement strand
CAACGACCCCCGCCTGGCCCACATCTGCCGCAACCTGCTGCAACAGCCATCCCTGGAAACCGGCATCGACGACATGACCCAACGCCTCGGCATGAGCCGCCGCACCTTTACCCGCTTGTTTCGTCAGCAGACGGGTATCAGCTTTGTGGAGTGGCGCCAGCAGGCGTGCCTGTTGGCGGCGGTGGTGAGGTTAGGGAATGGCGAGTCGGTCACGCGGGTGGCGATTGATTTGGGGTATAGCAGTTCGAGTGCGTTTACGAGTGTGTTCAGGCGGGTGTTGGGGGAGGTGCCGAGTCGGTATTTTTCGACGAGTTCGGTTGGCTGGGCTCGGGATGATAAGCCAGTGCCTGGGACAAAAAGGTAAAGGCTGCGTGGTCATAACGATCCTCTGGGATTTCTGCGAGATGCAGGGAGTGCAGACGTTATGTGCCTGGAGCGAGCTTGGAAGAGGAAAGCACTGGGGTGGGAAAAGTGTGGGCGTTTAGTGCCCCAGAAACAACAAAGCCCCCACATTTCTGTGGGGGCTTCGTCTTATATGGTGCGGCACCAGACGAACGGTATGTTTCGGGGAGGCTAGGTTTTTCGGGCATCTGGAGTTCGCTGGAAAAATCGGCGTACCCCAACTAGTAACTATAAACAAATCAGCTAGTTATGGCGTTCGATGGAATCGAATTCGGGATTTTTTCGATGTGAGCACATTGTCGGCCTGTAAGTAATTCAGAGCCGCATACGAATGGTAACCCCCCCCTGAATTTGAACGTTGTCGATCATCTCTTTCGTAGAGAATAGGAAGGAATCCGCCAAAGCTGCCGTGGCGACAGGCAGCAGACGGCCAGAGGCGGACACTCAAAGATGTCTACGAAACTAGAGCGCTTAACAACTCACGACCGTTGGCAGGGAGTCGGCGGGGCCACACTCAGCTCAGGGCGAGCAACGGGCCATTAGCGCGGTTCCAAGCCGGTCTACCAGGTCTGCAAACTTAAGCGCAGCACTTTCTTTGATGAGTAGCCGTTGTCCGACCTCGTAGGTTGTATCGCCACTACGTGTAACATAGTCGTTATCAACGATACCCTGCTGGTGTGCCAGAAGATGGCGTTGCTGATAGTAGACACGCAGTTGTGTCATAGCAGCGGTCTCCAGTAGCTGAGCGTATGAAACTCCGAGTTCTGTTTCCCACAATGCAGAGCCTGCATCAAGATTCTGGAAGGCATTACGCCGCGGCTCTTTGCCGGTTCGAGCTTCATATAGCTGCTCAGCAAGCCGCTGGAAAGAAGTAACTGTATCTAAAATGGCCTTCTCCAGAAGAGTTCGTGTCATCACCTCGGCCTCGTCGGGCTCGAGCACTCCGCGCAGCGTTCCACCTAGTGCAGCCGACGTTCGGATAGTCGCTAACGTTTGCAGAAAGGTGTGGCTCGCCGAGTTTTTCCCGCAACTCGGACAGAAGTAGGCCGCGCCAACGTAGGAATATCTGCACGCGCAATCGTCGCACCTTGTACGTAGGCGCATCGGTTCCGCTGCGGCTATCGGCAAAAGAACAGCATCCTTTCCGCCTTTGACGTCTAAAGTAATGCTGAGGAAAGCGCCCGGTTTTTGCCGTCGTTTAGAGGCTTGGGCGTCTGCTCGCATTGCGCCGTTTAGACCGTTGATCACAGTGCCCAAAGCGTACTCCTTCGCCGCTTCGATCTGTGCGGTTGTGAACCATGATTTGGCTGGAGCAGCGTGCCGACAGGATGGGCAAAAAACCTCATCGTCCCGCACGATATTTGTCCAATCATCACCGTAGATCTTGAATTGGAACAGGCATGCCTCAGCGGGACATTCCTTGTCGATGTAACCCTCCGCATCACTTTCAATGGGCACAGACACCTGCTGAGTCGCAGCTAGTCGGCGAAGCTCTTTCTGCAAATTATCAAACATGCAACACCGTCCTGTTCATTTCGGCGATGGCAAGTAGATACCATGAGAGGCAGTTTACAGCTAGCTCCGTGAACCTGAGTGGCCGAAAGCAGTTGGTCGGGAACATCCGCTTTCCGACCCGAAGCAGCCCTTCGCACATAGCTGCTGGTGGCTAAATCTGCCATTCGTACAATCGAAGTATCTCGATTTGAGTCTGAAGAAGCGGTACCTGTCTCATGTAAAACTATTTAAATCGCACTCGAAAGGTTGAGCAATGCGGTTTCAACGTCACGCCAAGATTTTATCCATCCTGGCCTCACACCTAAGTGAAGAAGTGATAGCAAATAGACCTGTTTCATCTGAGGGGCTGCCGGCTCGGGCTTAATCCAAACGTGGTGAGGATTCGGTATTCCTTCGTAGCCAAAAAGCTGCAAGTCACGAGATTTTTCAATATTGATACCATTCATCCACTTTCGTATATTGGAGTCCGCCATCGATAACCCAAGGAAGACCATCTTTGTGGAGTGGGCGTGAAAAAGAAATTGCGACTCTCCCCAAGATGCTCGGCTACTAGCCATATCAAGATACTCTTGCTCTAGAAAGATAAGCCGATCTCTTGAGTCTCTGTGGCGGTGCACCCCTGTGTCTTTGGGAGCAATAGCACCATGGCAGTGAATGATTGGAATGTTATTTCCTGACTTTATGACAGGTCTCGTGACTTGTACAAAGGGAAATTCTGGATGCCCATATGGGCCAGGGCCAAGGTAGTGCGTCCTGCGAAGATTGAGATTTATATATGTTTCTAACAAAGTATCTGCATTAAATGTCAAAACAGCTTTAGGTGCCGTGCCGCTTTTTTCACATTGGATCAGCGCTCTTCCAGTCTGAAATAACGAGCTGCCAGAGAAAGTGTTTTCCAAGAAATCACAGATCTCAATGACACGATCACGGGGAGCGCTATGTGGATCACTTAAAACTTGAATTAAATAACGACTCAACCCCATGCCGGTGGCTTTCGAACGAATTATAGAATAAATTTGTGACTCGATGAGGCTTTTAAAGTCAGCAGATTCTCTGCCGTCAGCCTGAAATTTGTTCGCGGCAGCTTGAATCCATGAGTCTAATGACCAGCCGGTCTCCGAAACGATCTTTTGAAATTCATCGTCATTAAGGCTTAAATTATATGCACTATTTACAACATGGTGTGCAAGGTTGTGCCAGTCAGGGACGATTCCCTTGGATATTCCAGCTCCTACACAAAGAGTCCATGACTTGGGGGCAAGGTACCCTTTAAATTTTACCGAGTCGCAGTAGACAGCTCGCCATTTTTCTTTTTCTGTCTTCTCTTTTTCTAACGTTTTATTCTGAGCCATCGGAAACTCCATAATTATACCTTCCATGTTGTGCATGGCGTGTGAATTCTACCGGTAACTATCTGCTGGTGCTATAGATCTTCTAAGTTGTCAAGTGGTGGACGCACCGCATGCGGGCTCTAGGGCAATTATTATTTGAAGAAACATTTTCCATTGGTGGATCACCCTCCTGTGTTGGACGCGATGGTGAAGGTGACCATTGGCTCAGATTGCTTGCGCAGCGAAAAGCGACTTCATCTTGGCAGCTTTAGAGCGGGCGGGCGATACTTCGTTGAATTAGAGCCGCCACTCAAAATGGTGTTAGAAACTGCAGGTGTGAGGTGCGCTGATCTCGGTTTCTTGCAGCCAGCGCAACGTAAGGAATTATCCACGAAGCGATCTAGCTATCGCCATGACGCAGCCTTGAGGTAAGGCCCCGGATATGGCAGTTTACTGTCAGCTGCGACAGGCAGAAATCGACCCAAAGCAGATGAATAAGGCTATGCTTGCCTCAGTCATCAATACCTAGACCCTAGGCTGAGGCCGATGTCATTGACCTTCTACCGCTCAGAATTCTGCATAAGTCATTTCACCTTTATCATTGTAGGGAACTGCTGCTTCATTAATCGTATGCGACGGACCCATTAAGTATTGCAAATCATTCATCCGGAGCCCCCTAAATTTAAGATTTTGTAAATCTGTCCCAAGCTCCTCTGTGAAGCAGCTTTCATACGTTCCTGCGTCATATCCTTTAAAAGAATAACCGAGCGCTTTCAATCGTATTAGCGTGCTACTTACTGCGGAAATAAAAACTGGCATCAGATCCAAGTAGACTTGGTGATTTGGGTAACGCTCAGAGTCTGCTTGTGCCCATATCTTCTCAAACGACAGACCCTCCTCGATAAAACGGAATTGGCTTTGAACTTTCTTCATTCTATCAAGCTCGGGAGCATTCCGGCGCGGATCAAGTCGAGAGTAGATATCTTCGAGCTTGATGAAATGATGCATACGTGATGGACCACCTCCTTTAGGAGGGTGATTTGCGAGCAGATATGCGGCTCCAGCCAGTCGCTCTGGCTCATCACACAACCACAAAGTTGAATTTAAACTTTGGAAGAGGGAGTGATTACGGTGATGCAACGCATTGCGTAAAAATATCAGAAAAGCCGTATCCGGACGATCAAAATAATCGATCTCACCCTGCGTGACATCATATAGCGTATGGAAGGCCTCTAGCTTTGACTCCCAGGCTCTGTCCATATTATTGATAGCTTCTTCTTTATCGATAGCTACCAGTCCCTTATATCGCAGGAAGGTTTCTATATAGATCCGCATCGTATTAGCCAAGCGGCTCATCGCACCTTCGACCGTATCCTTGTTCATAAATACTCCTATAGCTGTGAAGTGGCATTATGCCCTCATCCTTCTATAGCGTCACTCCAAGACCTCCAGGCCTACATATGCAGAAAAAATCGATATCGATGGGCTGCACATTTACTGCTGCTTAACCCGGGTGCGATTACAACAATGGAGAAATCTGGAGCTGCAGGGCGGTCCGCTTTTGGCCGTCTATCGACATGCACCGGGCGTACTGAGATGATCGCTGGGTGAGGGATTGTCGGTGCGCTGAGCCCGGCTAACAGAGGTCGTCGGCCGGGGAAAGGACATGTCTGAAGTAACACTGGAGCATTTTCTGCGTGCGGCAGCTGATATCGGAGCGCACGGTGACAACGACACGCTACCTTTCGATGTCGACACGAATTTCGTTTCAGCTAAGCAAAATGAGCTAGCAGAGGTCGCTTTCGGTTTTTCGGAGGAGCTTCGCAAAGACAGTGTGTCCAACAGCAAGAACAAAATCGCAGCATTAACCGTATTCAGCGAGCGCCTTTTGGTCGCAACCGGTGCATCAGGATTCAGGGTGACTACAAAACTCCACCCGTTTTGGAGCATTTATTTCAACGGACTCGGCGTAGCTATTGCCGATCAGTTAGAACCAAGACGTGATCAGCGAACCTTCTCATATAGGTTCCAGGCGGAGGGTGGGTCTGAGCTATTCGACCGGGGCTCATCCTGGAGAGTGTTCAGAGAGGCTACGTCGAAAGAGGCTGCGCTCGCTCCCAAGGGGACAGTAGTCGTCCAAACCGACATTTCAAGCTTTTACGAACACATCTCGCATCATTACTTAGAAAACCTCATCGATGACCTGTTCCCGGATGGTAGGGTAGGTAACCAAATCACCGCACTGTTATCAAAATTTTCAGCGGGGCGTTCCTTCGGATTACCTGTCGGCGGACAGTGCTCGCGGATTCTGGCGGAGCTGTTTTTGAACTCTGTCGACCATCGAATGACGCATGACGGCTTACGTTGGTACCGATATGTTGACGACTATGTGCTCATTGCAGATTCGAATTCCGCCGCTTACGCAGGGCTAGCATTTTTATCACACGCTCTCGCGGACTATGGGATCACGCTGAATAAATCGAAAACTATAATGATGACGGCTAAACATTATGAGGAATACGTTACTACTCAGCTTGGTGGTGACGATACCAACGCCGGAATCTTGAGACATATCGACCTACATTATGATCCTTACTCTGATAACCCCGAGGGGGATTATGAGTCGCTGAAAATGACTGTCGAAAATCTAGACGTCCAGAAATTGCTCGGCAACGAATTGCAAAAGTCGCTCCCGGATAATTTCTTGATAACCCAAATAGGTAGGACCCTGAAGTTCCATAGCCCAATCGTAGCCCTGCAACTTGCGTCGACGCTACTGGAGCCGAATAACTTGCATGCCTTTCGCGCTTCGTGGTCAACCATCATGCGAGGTGTGGCCAATCTCAGAGCGGGCGCGGGATATGAAGAAATCCACTCCGATCTGGATGCTGTGATAGATAGAGTGGCTGTCCACTCTGCTCATTTATTGCAAGCTGAAGCCAGCTTGCTGCACTACCTTCGAGTGTTGAAGTTTGCGCAAACGCCAGCTAGAGCTGCTTTTGTCCAAAGTACTTATAAATACAACTCGTCCCACACAGTCAAAAGGGCGTGCATAGACTGCTGGCGTCTATGGAAAGACAGGTCCGGTTTCAGCTCTATCTCAAGCCGATGGAGTGAAATCAACGCTGAATGTCAGCGATTGACATGGCTCGCAGCCGAGTCCTTTGGAGACCAAGGGGATGGTCTACGCCGTCAGATTGGGCCAAGCTTGGAGCAGTCATGGAGGCTAGGAATAGAGCGTCAGGATCGCCCGACCTTCGCCGGTCTCTATCGGAGCTGGTGTGATGATAACTAAAGCTGGCCGTGATCCTAGAACGATTGCTCGAAATATTCCCGGCATATTGAATGCTATTTTCCCAGGGCTAACGCCTGGCATCGTGTCCTTTTATAACAAACTGGCTATCGATTGTGCGGTGATCGTCGTGCCGGCAGAAGCGATTCAGGCAAGTGAACTACAAAAATCTCTGCTATTCGAACTGGCCTTTGCCGTAGGTGAGCAGCTCGTCCTTGGTAACAATCCAACGTGGGGAGAATGCGTTGCTACCGCAACAGACAGGCAAAGCAGGTTCTTCGATGCAATCAGCCCATCGGAAATTTCTGAGAATGATCAACGTATCGCCCTGCGCGTAGCGGACAACCTGGTGACTATGGTCAAGCAGGTAGCTACTGATTGTAACTCGGCTTATGGCGCGGCGCCGGTGATCCCCGGCTTTCGCTGGATCGCCTCAGGAACCGGCGATTTTTTTGCCGGGTCGACGCTAATCGAAGTGAAATGCATAGCCGGTAATTTCTCCGCTGCCGATTATAGGCAAGTCGCAATGTACTGGCTGTTGAGCTATGCGGCGGCTGTAGAGACGGGCAATTATGAGTGGAGGTCGTGCGTTTTAATGAATCCGAGAACGGGCAAGCTCGTGAACATCGATTTTGATGAGTTCATCCACCTCACCGGCGGCGGCCGAAGCAAGGTGGAGATTCTCCAGGCGTTTGCTGCAACCCTCACTGATATCCAGAAATTCTAGTTCTATCGGCCCTTCACTTACCTCCGGCGACACACAACGCCGCCCCGCTGGTTTATATTCTCGCGCGAGCCGGGAGCTGTTTACAATCCGGCAAGCAGTCGGTTCAGTTTGCAGTAGGGTGATTGACGCGCTGAATCTTTAGACAGGCGCTGCCTTACCTATCTACGAAGCAAGACTGTTGGTCATCCCAGCGAGTGGACGTTCAGGGAGTACTTGGCATACGGCCAAATACTCACAAAGGTCGCGAATGGACCTACCACTCCACACTTTTGCCTTGATCGAAAGATACACAGGGACAGTAGGAGTGGTTAAAGGCGAACGTCCGTATGGCCGATTCTGTTGAAAAAGTCGGTCCTTCCAAGCTACTCGCGTACTGACTGCTGAAAACGCCTTTTTTGCGCGCAGCTACGCGAAATCCGAGCCCGGAATCCTCTGCTAAAAGAAAAGATTTCAATCTCAAGCGCGTACTTTTCTGCCGTGGAAACCATGGCCGACTGTTTTCAACAGAATCGGCCGTTTTCTGACCTTCGTCTAGCGGTTGAACTGCCAGGTTTTTCCTAAGCGATGAGTGAGTAATTGCATGGTCAGCAAATAGTAATAGCGCGTCGACTCAGTGTGCTGGTTTAGGTGGTGATTCAAAAACCACGCAAGGTGTTTTCTCTGCCAAGTCCATGGATTGTCGCGTTGCCAGCGCTCAGCGATTGCTGTTTGGATAGCCTTCGCCTGACGCAGGTGGCGTTGGCGTGTGGTATGCGACCCGGTCAGGACGCCTGACAGGAACAGTTCCATATCGAATGTCATGCTCATGCTCGACCACCAATGTAAGCGGCCACCACGACGATACGGTTGTGCCCCAGTTCATAGCTGATTTGTACTCGGGCATCCTGATCTAGGCGTCGGTCGAGTTGATAGCAATGACCACCGTTGATGGGGGCGGGATGGTGGGTGATTTGCTCATAGCGTTCGCACGCATAGGCTGCGCGCAATTCGTGGAAGCCTTTGAGGTTGTGCTTATGGAGGATGTCCCGTGCGGGGCGGACGATTCCCTGCAAGAAATCGAGGTAGCTTTCGTTCGGTGCAAGCAGGTTGCGGCTATCGTCGTGCGAGACCTTTTCGGCAAGCCTCAGTGCGTCAAGAATATGATCATCTACCGTAATCCAACGAGGTGCTGACGCGCCTGAACGGCCACCTTTGGTGCCGTCCTGGATGTTGATCTTGCCGAATTGCTTGGCTTCACGTTTTAGACGGGGAAGGTCGGCCAAAATCGCCTCGCGCAAGCGCATACCGGTGACTCGCGCTAACTGAGCGATGGCCGCGGCGCGCGGCTGCTGGTTTTCGCAAAGCACCTCTACGATCCGCTTCACCTGTTCGCGGTCTTGGCCTTGCGGCACTGAACGACGAACACTGGTGCGCCGCATTCCCAGCGCCTTACTCGGGCTCGGCACTTTCACATACTGATCACCGCGAAGCGCGGCCATGGTCCGATTCACACTGGACAACCGGTTTTGCGCAGTGGCGATGGCCAGGTCACCTTGTTCAACTTGTTGGCGCAGATGTCCGGCGTAGTCCAGCAAGGTTTGACGATTAATCTGCCGCGCATCGTTAAACCCCGGTCCATCTTCAGACCGGCACCAGCGCACAAACGCCTGCCAGCGATCGCTGTGCGCTTTGACCGTGCCGTAATGCCCGCCGCCAAACAGATCGCGTAACGCTTGCGGCCCTGCATAACTCAGTTGCCGACCATAACCAAAATTGCGCCCATCCCGTCTACCGACCAATCCCATAACCAAACTCCTCTCGAAGCCAAACCCTTGAAGCTTTCCCCACGTCATCCCGCCACGAGTGTTGAGTGTTATCAGGGATCAAGGCCCCTGCGACCTGTGAGGGGTGTCCACTAACGCGGGACTGGCGGCTCCTTACGACCGGGAGCTTGGGCATCTCATGATCTGGCCTCCTGAGCACTTCCGAGGAAGTGGGCGGGTGGAGGCTGCACTGGTTGACGAGACCAGCACCGCGAGATCCTGAGTCGGGTGAAGGCAGTGATGCGATGACCGGGGCATGCCTGACTGTCAGTCAGGTGCGGTCCATTCCGTGGGCTGCGGCACCATCATCTGCATCGCTGTTGCCGGTGACTTCGGTGTTTGTCACGCCGATTGTCACGAGGGGGAATGCCGCAAAGCCTTGTACGAGGTGGGCTGCAGCAGCGGTAGGAGCGCCCGTCTCTTTCCGGGAGAAAGAGACGGGCGCAGGTTGGCTCAATGAAATGGCCAAGCGGATAGGTTGCTGCAGGGCAGCTATGAAAGGGGGAAGTTGCCGCAGTGGGCACATTGGTAAAAGTAGGCATCCATCACATCGCTGTGACCGTGCGAGCCGCCGGACGCTAATCGCACTTTGGGAGAACCACCACTGTGTGGCGTAGCCTTAAAGGTTCTGGCTACCTGGGTTGCTGTCAAAGACAGCGCTTTGCCCGATCTTTTCTACGCCTGTGGATAATTTGGGTCAAGGCTCGAATTTTCGGGAATTCTGCGGCTGTGGATGAAATTATCCACCGGTGGAAATCTATGGTTTTCCACAGACAATTTGCGTGGGCTTTAGATTTTTTAAATGAGGTCCATCCAAGCAGGGCGGCTTTGCAGCCCCGCTTGGATGGACCCGCGTGGAAGGGCGGACAACGGTGATCTCACAGGCTTACCCACGTTTGGATGCGCCACGGCTATTTTGTAGGGCTGTGATGTTGTCGCCGACTGGGTGAGCGAATTCGTGGGGTGTCACATGCCCATGGCGGTTGGCGTCGATGTAGTTGCTCCACCACGCCATGATCAGCCTGCGCTGTTCGAGGAATTCGGCCTTGTGGATATACGCGGCACGCACACGGTTGCGTTCCTTGTGGCTCATTTGTCTTTCGATGGCTGCGTCGGTCCATAACCCGGACTCAAGCAGGGCGCTACAGGCCATGGTCCTGAAGCCGTGGCCGCACACGTCCTTGCTGGTGTCATAGCCGACGTTGCGGAGCATGGTGTTCACCGTATTCTCGGACATGGGCTTCCAGTACTTGTGGTCGCCCGGTAGCACCAACTCTGAAAAGCGACTGAGGCTGCGCAGGCGCTCCAGTATTTCGATGACCTGCGGCGATAGCGGAACCATTTGAATGTCGCCGTTCATTTTGGTCCCGCGTGTGGAGTTGCGTACCCCTTCAATCGGTGCGCGCGTATCTGGGATTTCCCACATGGCGCGTTGAAGGTCGAACTCACTCCATCGCGCGAAGCGCAGTTCGCTGGAACGGACGAATACATGCAGAGTCAGCAGCACGGCAAGGCGCGTCAGCTCGCGGCCGTTGTAGTTGTCGATCCGGTGTAGCAGTTCGGGTAGGCGGTTGAGGGAGAGGGCCGGGCGATGGATTGTACGCGGCGCGTGAATCGAGCCTGCCAGATCCAGTGCAGGATTCATGGTGATCTGCCGAGCCCTTTTGGCCCCGCGCATGATGGTGGATAAGTAGTTCTGTACCCTTAACGCCACATCCATGGTGCCGCGTTCCTTGATGCGCTGGGTGATCTCTAGCAGGTCATGGGTATCGAGTTCAGCGATGGGTCGTTGGCCGATCAGCGGGAAGACGTGGGTACGCAGTCGGCTCATCACGGTTTTTGCGTGTCCTTCGGTCCAGCGACGGGACATGTCGGCGTGCCACTCCAGAGCAACGGTTTCGAAAAGCAGTGCCGCCCGTTGGGCTACGATCTTGGCCTTCTTCTTTTCTTCCATTGGATCGAGGTTGTCTAGCAGCAACGCCTTGGCTTCATCTCGCTTACGTCGTGCGACGGAAAGGGTAACGATGGGGTAATTGCCGATGATGAGCGTGCCTTCCTTGCCGCTGGGCTTGGTGTACTTCAAGCGCCAGGTCTTCACGCCATTGGGTTTGACGAAAAGGTACATGCCGCCGCCGTCGAACAGTTTGTAGGCGCGTTCGCGGGTTTTGGCCGTGCGGCATTGCAGATCGCTGAGGGGGATCGCTAGACGTGGCATAGGGGTACGCGCTCCTGACCGGAAAATCGCAGTACCCCTAACATACCCTCGGGGAAGGGGGATTTTGTTGGATCCCGACAGAGGGTCCTGGAACGAAAAAACCCGCCAAAGGGCGGGTTTTCGGGGCTTCCAGAGCATTCAGTAGAATGCGATGGAGCCTAATGTGGTGCCGGCACCAGGAGTCGAACCCGGGACCTACTGATTACAAGTCAGTTGCTCTACCAACTGAGCTATACCGGCGTGTTAGGGCGACGATTATAGCGATTGGAAAGGTTCTGTAAACCCCT
>Ga0180008_1001997_pt1 | contig 11573 bp, 10 predicted proteins | sample MM_PW_MetaG_FD_121121 | JGI IMG/M metagenome (GOLD analysis project Ga0180008, IMG submission 121121) | Groundwater microbial communities from the Aspo Hard Rock Laboratory (HRL) deep subsurface site, Sweden - MM_PW_MetaG | ecosystem: Environmental > Aquatic > Deep subsurface > Groundwater... | reverse complement strand
GGCACTTCTTCCTCGACCATTGTACGTCGCTTTGACGAACTAGCTGAAAGTGAGATTACAGAAGTAAGAGAACTACCGAAAGTAATTGCGATTGATGAATACAAAGGCGATACGCGAGAAGGGAAATATCAACTGATTATCGCCGATGGCGTCACAAAAGAACCAATCGATATTTTACCAAATCGCTATAAGAAGACGATTAAACACTATCTCCAAAAGTACGGAGCCAAGGTTGAAGTTGTCATTATGGACATGAGTCCCGCATTTAAAGCCGCGGTTATCGCTGCACTTGGTAAACCTGTTATTGTCGCAGATCGATTTCATTTTGTGCGCTATATTTACTGGGCACTTGATGGAGTGCGTAGACGAATACAGGCTACCTGGAATGATTATGATCGTAAGAAATGTAAAAAGATGCGGTATGTATTCCATCGGAATTCACAAAAATTAACCGATGAAGATCGCTGGTATTTAAATCGATATCTTTCCATGTCAGCTGAGCTTAAGCAAGCGTATGAGTTGAAAGAAAAGTTTAATGAGTGGTTTGTTCAGGCAAAAGATAATGGTCCGGAGAAGATTCTCCAGACCAAAGAGCTTTTACAATCATTTTATCAACTTGTTACCCAAATCAATATTCCGGAATTTAACCGTGTCATTAAGACCCTACAGAATTGGCAAATCGAGATCTTAAATAGCTTTGCCTACAATCTCTCGAATGGCTTTCTGGAAGGAATTAATAACCTAACGAAAGTTATGAAGAGAAATGCATTTGGCTTCAGAAGCTTTATACGATTCCGAGCAAAGATATTATTAACACACAAGTATAAAAAAATAGGATATCACGTTGGATGAGGTGAAGTGATTTTCACTCCACCCCAACATTTGACGGAGAACCAATAAATATTACTTTGAAATGGATTTGGCAAATAGATGTTTGATTGAATGTAAATCAATCATCATGAGTTAGATAATAAATAAAAGACACGTAGTTAACTAAACTACGTGTCTTTTATTTATGGTATTAATAAGCAATACTATAATTTATTTCTGAAACTCACTAATCCCAATAAAGGAAACTCCAGCCATGATAAGGAAAACACCGATAATCTTCCAAAGTGTGATTTCCTCTTGGAAGAAGAAATAGGCACCAAAAACAGCTAAGATATATGCAATTGATTGGATTGGATATGCCACACTGAGTGGGACTTTTGTTAAAATGAACAACCATAAAACCGTTGCCATTCCGTATAAGAATAGTCCAGAAAGAATGTATGGAGATATCATTACTCTAAATATAGCTCCTATAGAATCAAATGATACTGATCGATTAGTCATCCCTATCTTCCATAAAAATTGTCCAGAGACAAGAATGAGTGTGTTAAGTAATATTAAAAATGCATTAAATAGTGTCATGTAAATCCTTTCTCATTCTTTACTTTTTTCCTACAGACTTTTGAATATCTTCTATTTCTTTACCTAAGTAGGCAACTTCTTGAACTAAGTATTTAATATGTTTCTCATGCCTAGAAATTATAATTGTATGATAAATTAATAAGGAAAGCACTAATAAAAAAGTAACCATAAAGATCAGTGATGGCATGTAAGAGATGCCAAGTTTAGCTGCTATATCATTTAAATATGGTAATCCTAAAGCTACTAAGACACCACCTATTGCAAAGACTAGCCATATGAATGCATGTTTGTCTGTTAGCTTGTTTTTTGCAGTTAACCAAATGACTTGTATAAAAAAAAGGGTGGTGGCAAAAATTGTAATCCACTCAACTGTTCCCATATATAGTCTTACACCTCAGATCTTAAAATATTGAACGTATGATTGAAAAAAAGGTCACTTTCACCATGTAATAAAATGCTTTTACATTGGTGATACTTGATGTTCCACCTTGTCGGTTATTCATTTCTACTTTAACTTCTTGAATTTGGTATCCTTTTTTTGCTAGCTTAGCTAAAACTTCTACTTCCGGGTAGTCTACAGGATAATCCTTTGAAAATTGTTCAATCACACGTTTGTTAACAACTCGATAACCAGAAGTAGGGTCAGTTATACTGATTCCGGCAATTAATTTTAATAATGCATAGAAATAGAAGATACCTGCACGTCTAGTTACTGCACCTCGGTAATTGGTTTTTTCAAAAAATCGAGAGCCAATGACCATGTCAGCACCAGTACTTTGAATAGTCGATACTAAAAGTTGTAAGTCTTTGGGATTATGTTGGCCGTCTGCATCTAATTGAATGGCAAAGTCATAATTATGTCGCTTTGCATATTTATAACCTGTTTGCATAGCACCACCAATACCTAAATTGATAGGCAATGTAATAGATTCTATATTATGTTCTTGTAGGATGGAATAAGTTGTATCTGTGGACCCATCATTAATGACGATGTAGTCATATTGAGTTGTCTGTTTTAATAAAGTCACAGTCTGTAAGATCGACTGTTCTTCATTATAAGCTGGAATAATTATTAATACGTTACTCTTCATTTATGACTCCTTTGAAGCTCTATTTATATTATAATGAATACATTGTTTCATTATATTGGAGGTACTAAGTTGATAAAAAAATCTCTCATCACATATTTTCTTTACATATCTATCTTCGTTTCTTCACTAATCGTTATTCTGTTATCAATTGTTAAACGAAATGGTTCATTTATGAATATAACACCCGACGGGCAATTATACTATAACTTGGCACAGAATCTCGTAGCTGGACAAGGGTTAATTAATACAATTAGAGTAGAAGAAATTATTGTTCCACCATTATTTGCAATTATTCTTGCACCGTTTGCATGGTTATTTGAAAATGAACTTCCGTTTTTCATCTTCCAATATGTCTTGTATGGAATCAATGCTGTTGGAACTGCTTATATTGTATATTACTTATTCAAGAATAGGTTGGCAGCTTGGGTTTCAGGTTTAGCTTACGCCGTGCAACCCGTTCTTTATACAAATGGTCCTCAGTATTTATTAACTGAAACTATTTTTATAAGTTTTATCTTAGTAACTATTTGGTTATTAGTTAGATGGATAGAAGAAAAAGGAAATATACGATTAGGTGGTCTGCTGATTACTGTAGTTGGTTTAAGTATATTATTTAGACCACATTTGTTATTTTTACTAGGTATCATATTTTTGCTTATTTTATTCTTTTCATGGAAATTTAAGCAAACGATTTGGACTTTATTTTTTCTCTTGATTCCAGTGGGGCTACTTATCCTTAATGGCGCTTATAATCAGTCCGTTCAAGGTGAGTTTGTGACATTAGAAAATTACAGTGGTCAGAATTTGTATATTGCGAATAATCCCGAAACAGATGTCCGTTTTTATGCAACGCCAATGTTAGAAGAATTTGTAGAGCCTTACTATTTCACTTTAAAAGATGATACGTTATCTGTTAGGAGTGAAAAGTTAAAAAATCGCGCGATTACATATATTGTTGCCGAACCTGTTGAGACGATTGAGAGAATGATTAAAAAAATGATATTGTTCTTTAAGCCACTGGGATTAATTGATGGAGTCACTATTTTTGTTAGTGTATTAGGGCTTGTCTTGGCATTTATTTTTGATCGTAAAAGATGGCTTATCCACACAGTCATATTCTTATTCATCCTTGGATTTGTAGCTTTAACTACTTTAGGTCTTCTAGTTGGAGGTCAACGCTATCGTGCTCCTCTAATTCCGGTATACCTGATATACATTGGGTATTTTGTGAGTTTGATTTATTTTAAAATGCCGGGAACTCGAAAAATCCAAGAAAAGTTAAATTAACAGGACAGACTTCGGCAATTTGCTGAAGTCTATTTTTATGGGGATATTTTCATATATAGCACCTCATAATTTGTTGAATATTGCAAAAAGGGGTAATAAGCAGTGTTTCTTTTATCCAAATATTTCAAGTATAATGAAAGAAAAACACACGGAGGAAAATAGATGAAAAAATTAGCATTACTGATTGTTTTGAGCATATTCCTTCTGCCAGAAATAGTTAAGGCGAGTGAAGTAATAAATGTTGGTCAAATTATTGGCAATGATGTGCCAGTACTTAACGAAGTTGGCGAACAGATTAGTGTACTTAATATGAATGGGAAATTAATAGGTTATAAAAATAGTGCACTACCAGAATTAGTATTAATACATATTGGTGAAAAGAATACATATATCAATCGGCAATTTATTCAACAAGTTTCACAAGAAGCTCCCTCTGTTAATAAAGATTCATTAGGAACAGTTAAAAGTATTTTTCCTTTTACTATTTTTGAAAAAACTTCTAAGGTGAGTCGTGTTTTATTAACAGGAAATGAAGAATTTACGTTTCATATTTTAGGGTTTTTAAATGGTTATTACGAAGTGGAAATAGCTGGGCAAATTGGATATTTACCTTCTGCTCAAGGACAGTCTTTATTTACAAAAGAAGATGTGTTTTTTAATGTCGTTCAAGATTCTTTACCGTATTACGAAATGAAGAATAATGTTCTAGTTAAAAAAGGGACGTTTTCAAAGGGAACAATTTTAAATCGAGAACCGGGAATAAATGGTTACCACAAAGTGATTTTTGATAATCGAACTTTTTATGTTTCGGAACTTGGAACTCTACCTACTGAAAGCACACGTGTAGTAAAAGGACCTGCAAAAGCTAAGTTTCCTATTAAAGTGTTACCTGAAAAAGAAGTAGATATATTAGATGTAAATGGAGATAAAATTGGAACGATTTCAAGAGGTTCTTTTGTTGAAATATACGCATTGGTTAATGGCAAAGCGGTAGTGAACTTTTTTGGCCAAGAAGGACGTGCTGATATGTCGGCTTTCGTTCATACCAACTTATTGAGTCCAAAGAAAAATGTATCCCATGCTGAAATGAGCTATTTGGTTCAAGTGTTTGCTGCTATGTATCCAGAGTTCACGAAATTAGAACAGATAGGGAAGTCGGTTGAAGGACGGCCAATTTATGCAATTCGGTTGGGGAATGGGAAGAAAGAAGTTCTGTTTGATGCATCATTGCATGCGCGAGAACATATGTCTACGAATGTGGTATTGGAAATGCTAGATACGTATGGATTCCATTATTTGAATAAAACGAAATACGCAGGATTCAATGTACGATCTACTCTAGATGCCGTTTCGATCTGGTTTGTGCCAATGATGAATCCTGATGGTGTTACACTTGTTCAATCTGGTGCTAAGGCTGTTAAAAATGGTGCTCTAGCTACAAGAATTAACGGTAGCAGCAATTTTGCACGATGGAAAGCGAACGTTCGTGGAGTGGATCTAAATGATAATTTTGATGCCAATTGGAATAAAGTGAAATCTAGTACGAAGAAACCAGCTTTTCAAGGCTATGGAGGTCCACGTGCGTTTAGTGAACCTGAAAGTGTCGCATTAAGAGATTTCGTGCGGAAGCATTCATTTAAAACGTACATTTCCTATCACTCTTCAGGTCAAGTGATATATTGGTTCCAATGGCAAAAAGGGGCTCAAGCTGCACGTGATATAACCTTGGCTAGACGTATAACTAGTTTAACTGGATATAGTATCGTTCCACCAATGTATTTACCGGGATCCGGCTCATCTGCAGACTGGTTTATTCATGAGAAAAAAATGCCTGGATTAACAATTGAGATTTCACCATATGTAGGCAACCGACCGATACCGTTAACGTACTGGGATCGCATATGGAAACAGAATCACAAAGTTGGATTGTTTGTTGCTCAAGACGCGGCGAAGAGATAACGGTACCAGATAACGGTACCAGATAACGGTGCCAGGTACATAAACAAATTAGAAACGATTCAGAATAGTGTCTGAATTGTATGTGTACCTGGTACGAAAAAAGTAGTGGAGGGGGATATTATGAAAAAAATAGTTAGTAGTGTGGTAGTTTTGTTGTTGATGTTGTCTGTGATGGTTTCTAGTGTCTCTGCTGAAAGTAGTCGTCAATCAGTTTTTGGGGATTTATCTTTAAGTAGTCAGTTTTATGAAGCGATGTATTCGTTATATTTAAAAGAGATCTATGAAGTGGAATATACAAATGATGATACATTAATTCATCCTCTGAAAAATGTCACGCGAGGGGATGCGGCTTATATGCTTTATCATTTACTTGGCTTAACTTATGTAGATGGGAAAGATTTTAAGGATGTACCGAAAACAGATGAATATTTTGATGCCATTGAAACACTTGCTTCTATGGGTGTAATTGATGGGTTCACTGATGGCACATTCCGTCCTTTAGATTCATTAACACGTGGTCAAATGGCGAAGATTATTGCATCTGCTTTTGAGTTTCAAATTGATGCGAATGCTTCAATTCCATATAAAGATGTGACTGCAGCATTCACATCATTTGTACATGCGCTTTCTAGGGAAGGTATAACGAAAGGTGTGACGGCTACTACGTTTGCACCGAACCGTTTTATTTCAAGACAGGAAATGGCTGCTTTTATGCATCGTAGTTATAAGAAAGTGCCAGGTTCAGCTTATAACGAATTTGAAGTGCTCAATACGGTAAATGAAGCTACTCGTAAAGTTCGAGTTGTGACAACACAAGGTTTAGAAAAGAACTTCCCAAAATTAATGGCATCTGATATCTCAGATGATTTAAAAGCGATAACAGTTGAACCATATAACTCTTGGGCAATAGAAAATTACAAAGGTATACCATGCGCAGCATGTGATGTTGATATTAAAGTAAGAGATTTTGATTTTGGTTTTGATTATTCAATCAAACAAGTAACAGACTCGACAATTATTGTTGATGCAATTGCACCAGAGACTTATTTTTATGCAGGGTTCCGTGGCACAATCGAATTAGTACGAGTAGGTGACGTTTGGAAAACGAAATCATTAATTAAAACCTCTTTTGACGTTGCACCATTAAATTTAACAATAGAAGAAGCAACAGACTATTTAACCTTTGCCATTCCGGTATATTGGAATGAAGAAGTTTATTCTATTAAGTATACAGGGAACAGTGTGAATGGTGCTGCGGAATTCTTGGTTAATGGAAAGATTAAATACTTTTTTAATTTAAAAACTGGATTATTAGAAAGACTTTAAAAATCAGTGCCAGGTACACAACCAACTTCAGAACAATGTGGAATTGTTTTTGAATTGCCTGTGTAACTGGCACTTTCTTCATGTATCGATAGACGCATTTAATGTTTACCTAAAAATGTTAATATAACAAAGGATTAACATTAATTTCATTGGGGGAAATGTTTTGAAGCAAAAAATAGGAGCTGCAATACTATCGCTAATTATTCTAATTAGCTTTTCAGTTACTGTTAGTGCTAGTAATCGAGAATCAATATTTGTTGACATGTCATTGAACAGTCAATTTTATGAGGCTGTCTATAGCATGAATTCAAAAAAGGTTATGAGGGAATCAATGATTCCTGATGGATATTCCATTGCACCAACGAGAGCGATAACGAGAGCTGATGCGGCTATCATGTTATATCGATTGTTAGGGCTTGGTTTTGAGCAAGGTAATACATATCTAGATGTTACATCGAAACATCGAGCTTATGAGGCTATTCATACGTTATCTGCACATGGAGTTTTACATGGGTTTACTGATGGTATGTTTCGGCCAAATCAGCAATTGACTCGGGCGGAAATGACGAAAATTATTGCATTGGCATTTGAATATGAAATTACTTCAGAAGTTCAGATTCCTTTTTTAGATGTAAGTTCGACATTCAAACGTTATGTTAATGCACTATATATGAACAAAATCACATCTGGCGTTAGTGCTACTCAATTCGATTCTAATCGTCACATAACAAGACAAGAAATGGCTGCTTTTATGAACCGCGCTTATCAAAAAGTTTCGATTTCTGATTATAATGATGTTGAAGTTGAACAAAGTTTGAGTGAGTTAATTAGTAAAGTTCAGTGGTTAACTTTGCAAAATGTAACAAGTAATGATCCGAATTTACAACCGAAGGATATTTTGATAGACATGAAGGATCTTGCTGAAGAACCCTTTTTATCTCAATCAATCAATAATTATGTGAATTTTTATTGTGAAAACTGTGCGAAAGTGCCTGCAATTCGATATGTTGATTTTAACCTACCCTATACAATTAAGATTACGTCAGAAACATCTTTTGAAGTAAATGGTATCGTTCCTGATGGTTTTATCGGAAAGGGCTATAGAGCTCATATTATATTGACGAAAGTTAATGATATGTGGAAAATCAAGTCATTTTCGACTACATCTTTTGAAGATGCTCCTCTCAAAATGACGATTGAGGAAGCAAAAGTATATATAAAAAAATATATAGACTTAAATAGTGTTAGTGATTACCCGATTTATAAAATCGAACATATTGGAAAATTTGAAGATATAGCCTATGACAAGTTTCGTATAAATAACGAATATTTATATGTGATGAACCTTAATACAGGCTATCTTACGTTTTATCCAGAATGATGTTGGTGCCAGGTTCACACGACTAAAGGAACAATCAAGAATTGTTTCTGAATTGTGTGTTTGCCTGGCACTTTTTTTCGCAAAAGTCACAAGTGAGTAGTCAGCGTAAATTTTTATTAGCAAGACAAACAAATATAGTGCGATTTTTATCGCGTGAATTGTTTGAAAATCGTGAATTTTAGAATGTTGGCCACGAAATGGAGAATAGAGCATACGAATTCTAGAATGTAGCATTTGAATCCTTGAATAGTAATGTCCAATCCTTGAATACTTCCTCTGAATCCTTGAATATGCCAAAATCAATAATAATCCCTAATTAAATTCAATTTAATCACATCATTCACACCGAATTATGTCATTTTGTAAAGTAATTGTTACACAATTGTAACCTAATGGAGGTTTAACTCGTGATAAGATGATTTTAGTTAAGTTTTCAGAAAATTGTAGCCAAGGGCAACCGGGGGATTAGAATTCATGAAATTGCAGTCAAATGTAGCTAAATTCATATCAATGATCACAATCGCACTATTATTAGTAGTAGGACCATTAGCAAATCAAGCAGATGCAGCAAGTTCAGTAAACTCGAGTCAACTTGTTAATACAGCTAAAAGTGTTATGGGAACTAAATATGTATATGGTGGGACAACAGCTAAGGGATTTGATTGTTCAGGTTTCATCGGTTACGTTTACAAAAAATCAGGTGTATCTCTTCCAAGAACATCTGCTGCTATGTATTCGACAGGAACTTCAGTTGCTAAGAAAAATTTAAAAGCTGGCGATTTAGTATTCTTTAATACATCGGGTAAAGGTGTATCACATGCAGGAATTTACATTGGTAATGGTAAATTCGCTCATTCTTCATCAAGCAAAGGTGTATCAATTGCGAAATTAAACGACCCTTATTATTGGGGATCAAAATATATGGGTGCAAAACGCGTAACGAATGTTACTCAAGTTGCTTCATCTAAATAATTAAATACACATTCCCAAACGTCTAGTTGCGAAGTCCATCGCAATTAGGCGTTTTTATTTATCTATTTCCAAGGATCAGGTTCACACAATTCTAAATTGTTTCTGAATTGTGTGTGTACCAGGCACCAATTCGACATAATGTGTCAATTTTTGGATTTTAACCTTTACTTTACCTATTTATCTTGAGACAATAAAAGGAATTCATTTTAAGAATTAGGAGGACACCATGAAGTTTACAAAAGTTGTTTCTACTTTGATTGTCGTTTGTTTTATTGCTTCTCTTTTTTATTCCCCATCAGCAAAAGCCATGTACTATAAGGATGTTTCATATAAATATTGGGCATACAATGACATAAATTTTTTATCAAAACACAAAGTGATTAATGGTTTTAAAGATAATTACTTTAAACCGGGACTCATCATTTCGCGTAAAGATGCAGCTGTTATGTTGGTTCGATCACTAGAAATGCAAGAACTTGGTGTGGGATCGATTAAAATGAAGGACATGAAATCAACCTCACCTGGCTATAAGGAAGTTTCTATCGCTGTAAGTCATGGATGGTTTTCGATATTTGATGGTGAATTTAAACCAGATGAGTTATTAACAAGAAATGAAATGGCTAAAGCATTAGCAGTTGCCTTCGATTATTCTGGAGATGATACATCCATTTTTAAAGATGTACCAATGACTGATGAGTATTTTGATTACATAGATGCAATTTTATTCCATGGTGTAACAACTGGCTATAATGATGGAACATTTCGCCCTTTAGAAAAGGTGACACGTGCTCAATTCTCCGCCTTTTTATCGCGTGTTTTCCAACAACCTATCTCTTATGATATAAAAATTGATGGTCAACTAGTAGATAATGCTCCTTCGATTGAGGATGCCTTGTATCTTTCAAAGCAATATGAAAAGAGCACAATCCATCCTTCGAGTACTAAGTATAGGGAGTTCTCTCAAAATATTGCGAGTGCAGATAAGACAGGAATTAAAGCTGGTGCACTTATTTATAATGGTGTGGGGGAAGTGGATACCTTTTCACCTAGTTTCTTTAGTCCTTATTTAAGTTATCGAAATTCAGATGGGATTAGCAAACCTATGTTTGATACATTCATCATTTTAGGACTACGTTATGAAGGTGGCCAGTTTGCAGAAAATGCTTTAAATAAAGCGAATTATGCAGAATGGCAGTCTCAGATTGATCGGACGTTTGGCTATTCAGGAGCATTAAGAAATTTAAATGATGCTGCAGGTATGCATAATCAAAAAGCGGATGTTTATATAGCTATCCCATATCCAAAACGAACAGAACCTTTCATTACATTAGACTGGCGCGAAGAAGCTAATAATTTGTATTCTCGATTTGATATTGCTAAATGGTATATTTCAAATGTGATGGACAGAATGAAAGAAGAGAATTATCAAAACCTAAACTTCAAAGGTTTTTATTGGATGAATGAAACGGTAAAAGTTGCTGAAGATGAAGCATTGATCTCTAGCCTTTCTCAAGCTATCCATCGTGAAGGTAAATTCTTTGTATATGCACCACATGCAACATCAACGAATTTTAAGAAATGGCGTTCATATGGTTTTGATGCAGCATTCCTGCAACCGAATTCTTTCAGAAAGTCAGTTCCAGACAAAGAAGATCGATTACATCGAGCATTCATAAATGCTCAAATTTATGGAAGTGGTATCACGATCGAAATCGATTCCTATGCACCTTTCCAAGCCGAAGAAGGGATTGAAGCGTTCAATTTGTACATGGACTACTCTAAACGCTATGGACTCGATAAAAATAGCATGATTTTCTATCAAGGTACAAACATGGTCGTTCGAATGGCCACATATGACCATCCAGTCTACCAAATGTGGTATTCGCAACTAACATCTACATTCTTCTCGGAAACAGAGTAAAATCGGTGCCAGGTACACACACAAATTGAAAACAATTCTGAATTGTATCCGAATTGTGTGTGTACCAGGCACCTTTTTTTTGAATCCACAAAAAGGATGGGAAGGTTTTGGCTTGGATGTGATATACTTTTAATTTGAATGAGGTATAGAAAGGATTTTTGAAATGAATTTTACATTTTTTGATCAACAATGGAGAGTAATTGCATTAGGTGTTGCTCTGATT
>Ga0180008_1001995_pt1 | contig 11582 bp, 12 predicted proteins | sample MM_PW_MetaG_FD_121121 | JGI IMG/M metagenome (GOLD analysis project Ga0180008, IMG submission 121121) | Groundwater microbial communities from the Aspo Hard Rock Laboratory (HRL) deep subsurface site, Sweden - MM_PW_MetaG | ecosystem: Environmental > Aquatic > Deep subsurface > Groundwater... | reverse complement strand
CTTGCCCCCGGGCGGGCCAGCGCTTTTGTCGGCACCAACGGCTCCGGGAAAACCACCCTGCTTAAGCTGCTGAACGCTTTGCTGGGGCCATATCAGGGGACTATCAGGTTTGACGGACAGCCTCTGCGCCAGAGTCCGGAGCTGCGCCGCCGCACCGTCTACCTGCACCAGCATCCGGTGCTTTTCGCCGGCTCGGTCTGGTCGAATCTGGCCTTTGCGCTTAAGTTAAAGAAAATCCGCGGCGCCGAACTGTCGCTGCGGATAGAAGAAAACGCCCGGCGTTTCGGTCTTGTCCATCTGCTGCAGCGTGAAGCCTCGCGCCTGTCCGGCGGCGAAACCCAGCGGGTAGCGGTTGCCCGGGCGGTGGCTGCCGGTGCGGACGTGCTCTTGCTGGACGAGCCTACGTCGGCATTGGATCAGGCCAGCGAAAGCGCCTTGCGGACTCTGCTCGGCGAGCTGCGGCAGTCCGGAATTACCCTGATATTCAGTGCACATGATCGCAGCCTGGTGGATGAGCTGGCTGATGATGTATATCTATTCGAGGACGGCAGTGTGCTGGCTGCCGACATGGGAGGATTGTGATGATAAGTCTGGACGAGGCGCTGCAGAGTATCCGCGATTGTTTGCGGGTGCCGGAAAGCGAAAATGTAACGCTGGCAGCCGCGCATGGCCGCATCCTTCCACAGCCGGTTTTTTCGCGAATGAATCAGCCTCCCTTCGATAAAGCAGCCATGGATGGCTGGGTTTGGCTGGCCGCACCCGGGCAGGCGCTGCCGGAACAGCCGCTGAAAGCGGTGGCTACGGTGGCCGCCGGCAAGGCTGCAGTGGCAGCGGATGGCAGGGCTGCCGGAGTTTTGCGGCCGGGGATGGCCATGCGCATTATGACCGGAGCGGCCCTTCCGGCCTGGTCGGCGGAGCTGCTTACTGCTGCCGATAGTGTAGGCCCCGCCGTAGACGAGCCCGCTAGTATTTCCCTCGATGCCGGCGGCAGGCGCACGGCCGCTGCAGGCAAAGCCGCCGGAAATGATGTGACCGGAAACGAAGCAGCCGGACTGCAGCCGCGCATCCAGCGTTTTGAATGGTCGGAAGAAAAAGACGGCCTGGTGTTTTTTAGCCGCAAAGAAAGTGAAAGAAATATAATTTACTGTGGCGAGAATATCCGGGCAGGTGACTGTTTGCTTGAGCCAGGGCTGCTTAAGGCACAGGATATCGGCATGCTGGCCGCCGATGGCCGGTCCGAAATTGAGCTTGCCCGCAGGCTGAAGGTCGGTGTCGTATCCACCGGTACCGAGCTGGTCGATGCTGCCGCGACGCAGGAACTTGGTGCGAATCAAATCTACGATTCCAATCGTCCTCAGCTGCTTGCTCAGCTTTCCGGTTTTCCGTGTGAGCTTACAGATTACGGTATTGTAAGTGACGATTACGAGCAGACAAAAACTCTATTGCGTACGGCCTTGCTGGATAACGACCTCCTGGTGCTTTCCGGTGGTGTATCGATGGGCGATTTCGATTACGTGCCCAAGGCACTGCAGGAGCTCGGCGTGCAGACTGTCTTTCATGGTGTGGCCATGAAACCCGGCAAGCCGACCTATTTCGGCCGGCTGGGGACAGTCCGGCTGGAGACAGCCCCCACCGGCGCTTCCGCGCCGACCCGTGATGGGCTGGCCGCTGCCGGGAGGTGTTCAACTACCCCCGACGGCGTTTCCGCCGCCGTCTCTCCCGACCGCTACGTTATCGGTCTGCCCGGCAATCCGGTATCGGTGTTCGTTAACACTGAAGTGCTGGTAAAGCCGCTGCTGGCCGCGCTCTCTGGCCTGGATTTGCCCGCCCCGGTGGTACAGGTGCCGCTGGTTACGGCCATGCGCCGGCGAAACGCCGAGCGTGCCGAATTCCTGCCGGTGCGCTGTGTGCCCGGTGGAGTGGAGGCGGTGCCCTACGGTGGTTCATCTGCGCTGCAGGCCCTGGCTGCAGCCGACGGTTTTGTGGTACTGCCGGCCGCTTGTGCCGAAATCAAGGAAGGAGAGCTGGCGGATGTACGATTCGTACGGTAGGCATATTCATTATCTGCGCATCTCGGTAACCGACCGCTGCAATCTGCGTTGCGTGTACTGCATGCCGGCCGAAGGCATCAGACTAATTTCGCACCAGGAAATCCTGCGTTTCGAGCAGATAGAACAGGTGGCGCGGGTTGCCGCCGGCTTGGGTTTCGACAAGCTGCGTTTAACTGGCGGCGAGCCGCTGGTGCGCCGCGGTATCGTCGACCTGGTGGGTATGCTGGCGGCTATACCCGGTATCAGCCAACTTTCGCTTACCAGCAACGGCACCTTGCTGGCCCCCCTGGCCGCCGGCCTCAAAGCCGCCGGGCTTAGCTCGATAAACGTCTCGCTGGATACCCTCGACGCCCTTGCTTACACTGAACTCACTCGCGGCGGCCGCCTGCAGGACGCCCTGGACGGCATCCGGGCCGCCCGCGCCGCCGGTCTGCCGGTAAAACTGAATACCGTGGTCAGTGAAGACAGCGATGGACAACAGCTGGCACAGGTCCGGGAGTTCGCCGCTGCCGAAGGCTGTATGGTACAGACCATCCGCCAGTACCGGCTTGATGAACAGAAACAGGATGATGTACATTTTATGCGTCCGCCGCCCTGTGCCGACTGCAACCGCATCCGCCTGCTGGCCAACGGCCTGCTAAAGCCCTGCCTGCACGGCGATGCCGCTGTGCCGGTAGACTGGAATGATATAGAAACTTCACTGCAGCGCTGCGTCGAACTTAAGCCGGCCTGCGGTCAGTCGGCCAGTGATCATAATGTAAGTGCAATAGGAGGCTGAGATGGCAAACAGTACTACGCTAACCCATGTAGACCAGTCCGGGCGGGCTGCGATGGTCGATGTGTCGGCCAAGCCTAAAATACACCGCAGCGCCCGCGCCGCCTGCAGTATCTGGATGGAAAGGGCAACTGTAGAATTGATTCGTGCCAACAGCATGGCAAAAGGCGATGTGCTGGCTGCTGCCAGAATCGCCGGCATCATGGGCGGCAAAAAAACCGCCGAGTTGATTCCGCTCTGTCATAACATCGAGATAGACTGCATCTCGGTGGATTTTAGTGTACAGGATGACCACATCGACATCGAGACGCAGGCCATCTGTACCGACAAAACCGGCATCGAGATGGAAGCCCTCACTGCGGCCAGTATCGCCGCCCTTACCATCTACGATATGTGCAAGGCGGTAGACAAGGGCATGCGCGTCGAGCAGCTGCGTTTGCTGGAAAAAACCAAGGAGCATACTGATGCCCGAATCTGCTGAAATTTGCAATTTCCAGATTGTTTCCATTAATATTTCTACTGAAGTCGGCGTGCGCAAACAGCCTGTTGCCAAGGCCTTTTTGCGGATCGACCACGGCATCGACGGTGATGCCCATGCCCGCAACTGGCACCGGCAGATATCACTTTTGGCCGACGAGGATATCGAAGCAATGCGCAACAAGGGTGTGGACCTGGATCCCGGTATCTTTGCCGAGAATATCACCACTCGCGGTGTTCCTTTGTCAACGCTGCCGGTGGGAACCCGCCTGGTACTGGGCGATGCCGAGCTGGAAGTTACCCAGATCGGCAAGGAATGCCATCACGGTTGCGCTATTTACCAGGCGGTGGGCGATTGTGTGATGCCGCGCAAAGGGATTTTTGCCAAAGTGGTAAAGGAAGGGTGGGTGAGCCATGAAACTAGCTGTCATTACTGTCTCTGACCGGGCCAGCCGCGGCGAATATGCCGACCGCTCCGGTCCGGCCATGCTCAGGGCTTTTCAGGATGCCATTCCCGACCTTTCTACCGAATACAGTATCGTATCGGATGACCAGGAGGCTATCTTGGCCGCATTGCAGAAACATCAGGGCTGCGACTGGATTTTTACCACCGGCGGTACCGGCCCGGGGCCGCGAGACATTACACCGGAAGCCACCAGAGCCTTTATCGACCGCGAAATGCCGGGGCTGGCCGATTATCTGCGGCTGGAATCCTTAAAAGAAACCAGCAACGCCGTTTTCAGCCGGGGCATAGCCGGCATGCACGGCAATACTTTTGTGGTGAACGCCCCCGGCAGCGAACGGGCCGCTTTGCTCTGTGCCCGCTTGTTCAGTCCGCTGCTGCTGCACGGTTGCGACATGGTGCAGGGCCGCTCACACTGAAAACGGCCGAACAGCTACTGGTCAAGCGTCTTCGACAATCCGGAAACTGTCTATATTCTTATGCACCTGCGTAAGCAGTTTATTGTTTTCTTCGGTAAGCTGCAGCACAGCTTTGGTTGAGTTGTCTATATCCACAATTCGCGTGCCGACGGCTTCTGCTGCCTGCTGAATGCTGTGGTTGGCACTGGTAAGCTGCTCGGTTTGCCGGCCCATTTCCACGCTTTTCTTGCGCAGCACTCCGGCACCGTCTCGCACCTTGGCGGTTGCCTCATTCATCTGCAGCATGGTGCTGGAAATCTGACTAGAACCTGCTGCCTGCTCGCTCATGGCATGCTCAATTTCGGTCATGTGGTTGGCTACTTTTTGTACCCCGTCCAGAACATTGGCAAAGGATGACCCCGCCGATCCGGAGGCCTGTACCGCCCGATCTATCGAATTTTTAGCTGTTGCCAGTTCTTCGGCGATATCCTGCGACTGTTTTGCTGTCTGCTCGGCCAAATTGCGGATTTCATCGGCCACAACCGAGAAGCCTTTGCCGGCGTCTCCGGCGTGGGCAGCCTCGATGGCGGCATTCATGGCCAGCAGATTGGTGGTTTCGGCGATACCGGAGATTACGGCTACCGCATCCAGCATTATCTGGCTTTTTTCGGCCACCGAGCTTACTGCAGTCAGGATGGCATCCAGATTGTCCTTCCCCTGCTCGGAATGCCGTACCAGCTCTTCCACTCCGCGCTTGGTGTCCTCGATATGTTTGGAGATGGAGTTGATGTTTCCCATCATTTCTTCGGTTGCCGCCGTTGTCTGATGAATCGAAGCTCCCTGGTTTTCTACCAGGTTTTCCATAGTGCCGGCGAAGTTTTCCAGATCCTGAATCAGTGTAACGATGTGGTTGATGACCACGCCCTGTTCGCCGATGTCTTTGCCGGACTGTCCGGATAGGTCGACTATATTGCGCAAAGCGCTGGAAACTCTGCGTATTTCTCCAACCAGCTGGGTGCCATGATTATTAACGGTCTCGAAATCCTGACCCAGGGTTGCGGACATCGTGGCATAATTGGCTGTGGCGGCGTCAAAGGCTGCTTGTTGGGTTTTTAGCAGGCGTTCAATGGTGCGCGGCAGCACCTGCAGTATCAGCCCGAACAGGAAAATATACAGACTTTTGTAAATCTGTCCGGAGGCGGAGGCATGCGGCGCGTACTGCAGCAGTTCCGGTGGAATCGCCCCTCGGGTGGTCCAGTACACCAGATTATAGCCGACCAGGGTAACCAGCGTCGCGTACAGGATCAGCCAGCGGTTGTGGCGTAAAGCAGCAATGAAGATAACGATCGGGTAGATCAACACGATGGCCGTAGTGGATGCGCCGGAGGGGTGCATGAAAAGAGTAGTGGTCAATATTGACGAACTGACCAGCAGGCTGTCCAGGCTTACCGAGGCCCAGGGAATCCAGGCCGGATTGCGGTGCCGAGCAATAAAAAAGCTGAGGAAGATATTGTAGAGCAGCGCAGTCCCAATGCTGATCATGGCGGTATAGCCGGCGCGGCTTTGTGCCGGGTCGAGTATCTGCGAAACGGCGACAATACCTAAAAATGCTATCATCAGCCAGCGGAATATCCAGGCTGTCCGCTCGCCACGACGGGATTCTGCGTTGTACAAAGAATTAAACATGCTCATTGCGGACGTCCTTCGCTGGATCAACTAAGGATACTGCTTTGTGTCTGCATCCCTGAATCTCCATTTTATGAGCACTGCGGCGCTTTGTCAATTAAAGAGTAGTTCCGATTTTGCCAATAGCTCCCCCGAACGGAACATATTGCATATCTGACCGTTCGGGGGTAGGTATTACTCGTCCTCATTCTCCTGGGCCCGCTGAGCAGCCCGCTTTTTTTCCTGCCATCTTTTGAGGACCACCATTTTCAGTGCGCCGATTGCGATAACGCCTACTGCAATAAGTAACCACCAATACCATGCCATATATACCTCCTTCGGCCTCGAGTTTGCGGTCTCAGGCCGTAATAACTTTGTTTGCCTTGCGCTTGTGCCCCGGTGTCAGTGTCGGTGCAAGGGCTGCGGCCAGCAGCAGGCTCGCCGCCAATCCGCTGACAGCGCAGAGCAATGCGTTCAACAGGAAAGCACCGTCATTAACAGTATAAATCCCTTCGAAGGCTTTGAACAACCAAAAATTCGGCAGTATCCAGAGCAGAAACTCCAGCTTCTGCGGTATAAACAGACTTACCAACGGCAGGGTCAGGAAGACGAACATGACCAGCTTGAGGGCGGCGACTGCCTGTATCTGGTTGGCGGCGATTCCGCCTACCAGCAGACAGATAGCCAGCGGGAAGGTGCTGGAAGCCAGAATCACCAACAGTAGGCGGCCCCAGGAAAGTCCGGCCGGTCCCAGAATAAGGTGGGCGGCCAGAGTGCCAAAGATGCTTACGGCGAAGGCCCACAATCCACGGCTGAAGAAATATTCGAAGCCACGCAGCGGGCTGACCGAATAGGAGCGGGTGACTTTGTTTTCTTTTTCGTCTATTAAGGCGAAGGCTGCCGCAATGCCGCCGATCAGAACCGAGAGCATGCCCAGAATTACCCGTGCGTAGTCGGCCAGTCCGGAACGGGTGCCGGTCTGCCGTTCGGTCTGGTACTGGGCTTCCGGGCCGTTTGCCGCCGTGTACAGGACGGCCTGCATCAGGGCGGCGGCTTCCGGGCCTTCGTTGCCCTGCAGCAGTATGCTGGCCCGGCCGTCGTCGTCGGCGATAATTCCGGCTACATGGTCACTCTGGTGTACCCGCCGTTCTACCGCGTTCGCACTTTCCAGGGCTTCTACCTGGCCGAAGCGTTCCAGCTCCGGCAGCAGAACCTGGATGGCTGGATTGTTCTGGTCTGCCGCAAAGTGCAGCTCAGCCTTGCCCAGCGCCGGCAGCAGAAAGGCCATAATGGTAGCGAGTAGTATCGGTGCGGCCAAAATGTACAACACCATGCTGTCGCGGGTGGCGTTGGCCAGATCGCTCTGTATCAGGCTTTTTATGCGTTGTATACTGTGTTTCATGCTGCCCCCTTCAGTAATTTAAAGCGCAGCGCTAATGTACAGAATATGGCACTGCCGGCCAGCCAGCTGGCGGCCAGAATCAGCGGCAGAATTGGCAACTGCCCTCCCGGCTGCAGAAAGTGCTCGGCCAGTTTCAGGAAGGGCCAGGACGGGGCCAGACTCAGCCAGAAAGGCTGGAATACCGGATTTACGCTACCCAGGAAGGGAGCCATGTTTAAAACAAGCACGCCCAGCCCGGGAAAGAACCATTGCGACAAGTTGTCGAAAAAAGTGGCAAAACCCAGGCCCAACAAGGTCAGGCTGGCCGCGGCAGCTGTAAGGGTAAGCAGTATGCCGGCCAGGTTTGGCTGTACGCCGCGCAGCAGGCCGGCTGCCAGCACACCTGCGCCGTACAGCAGGGACAGAAGCGTAAAGGTAGCCAGTTTAGACAGCAGGTAGGCCGAGCGTTTGGCTGGTGTAACCAGAAAAGCGCGCAGGGTGCCTTCCTGTTTTTCCTGAAAGACAAATACTGCCACCAGCAGAAAACCCAGAATGCCGGCCTCGAAGATCAGGAAAACCGGCAGACCGCGCAGGTACAGCGGCGGTTCCGGCCGCTGTGCTTCCAGATAGTGTACTGCCGGCATTGTGCCCTGAGCCGACGTGGCAGACACGGCTGTTGTGTCCGCAGCAGCTGAGTTGCGCGTGCGGCGCAGCAGTTCGTCGATACTGGCCTCCAGCAGGGCCAGTGCGCTGTCTGGAAGGTGCGCGCCGGCCAGAATGGTGGCTTGCGGCTGTTCCAGTGTGCCGCGCAGGATGATACCGGTAAGGCCCGGATCATCGGCCAGGCTGGCGCGCAGGCCGGCTTCATCGGAGGCGAAGCGCAGCTTGGCCTGTGCAGCATAGGCGGACTGCAGTGGGCTTCCGGTCAGCTGGTCCAGCACCAGTTCTTTGGGTTTGCCGGCTATGCGCTCCGGCAGCAGCAGCGTCAGGGTCATCATCACGACCATAAGTATCGCAGTTACCAGTACATGGCCGTTGCGCCAGAGCAGGATGCTGTCGCGCTCCAACAGTGTAAACACCGGCTGCCGGCTGCGCGGCGGCCGTGCTGATCGAAGTGATTTTTTCATCCCAGCCCCCTTCCGGTAAGCTTGATGAAGATTTCTTCCAGGGTCGCTTCCTGGCTGTGCATGGTTTCAATGCGCCCGCCGTCGATAAGTGCTTTAAGCTTGGCGGCTTCTTCGGGTTTTTCGGGAAATAGGGTATGCTTGCTGATGCGGCCGTCAATGCGCTCTTCTACCCTTACCGAGCGTGAGCCATAGGCCAGTTTCAGTTCGCGCGGTGCGTCCATGGCCACGATTTTGCCGCCGTTCAGGAAGGCTACCACATCGCAGAGCCGGTCGGCGTCGGCCATATTGTGCGTGGTCAGGAATATGGTACAGCCTTCGTCGCGCTTTTGCAGTATCAGTTCCTTGATACGTTCGGCGGTGGACGGATCCAGGCCGCTGGTCGGCTCGTCCAGAAACAGGATGTTTGGTTTATTGACCAGAGCGCGGGCAAATACCAGGCGCTGTTTCATCCCTTTGGAATAGGCAGCAGCCCGCCGTCCGGCGGCATCATGCAGTCCGACTTTGGCAAGCAGGTCCAGCGGGTCTTCGGTAGGGCCGTCAAAGAGGCCGGCGTAATAGCGCAGGTTTTCAAGACCGCTCAGTTTGCCGTACAGGTTCGGGTGTTCGAAAGACACGCCTACCCGCTGGAAAAAGGAGCGGCCCAGCCGGTTAACCGGCACGCCGTCGTATGCAATGTTGCCTTCCTGCAAGGCCAACAGCCCGGTCATCAATCCTTGTACCGTGCTTTTGCCGGCACCGCTTGGCCCCAGAAATCCGAAAATCATGCCGTCGTTAATGGTAAAGGAAATATCATCAACCGCGCAAGCACCCTTGCCCTCGTAGTCGTGGCGCAAATTCTGTACTGTTATCATTATAAAACCTCCGTTCCAAGTATCATTTTTTTCAGGCCGCTGGAGTCCAGCTGTATACTGCCGGCCGGCGCACCCAGTATGCGTTCCATCGATGAGCAATAGGAAGCCAGCGCACGCAGAACCTGTTCTGTTTTGGCGGTACGGGCAGTGGCGTCTTCTGGCGCAACGGTTCGCAGCATGGTTTCGCTTACCCTGTCCGACAGATACGTGCCCAGCTGCAGTACCAGCGAGGCGGTTTCCTCGGCGTCTGTAACATTAAACTCGCCGGACTGCATGCCCTGGCTGATAATCGCAGCAATCAGCGGCACGCTGGCCTTGATGCTTTGAGTTTCCATGCGCTTGCGCAGCCGCAGATTGCGGTCGTCGTACATGATGCGCATCAGCTCCAGGATAAATTCTCGGTTCTGTGCCTTGTAGCTTACCGATGAGTTGAACAGGCCGTTAAGTTTCTGTAGGGCATTTTGACTTTTGTCATCGACTAGGGGCTGCAGCATGCGGCTGACCTGCGCGGCCTGTCGTTCTGCCAGGGCATCCAGCAAGTCTTCTTTGCTGCCAAAATAATGGTAGAACGCCCCTTTGGACATGCCCAGGCTGTCGATGATGGCGGCTACGGTGGTTTCTTCATAGCCGCGATTGGTAAACAAAGCCTGCGCTGCATCCAGGAATTGCTCGCGCCGCTTATCGCTGTCTTTTGGCTCGCTCATAGTGACTCCTTGCGCCCGGCGGCCTTGGTTCGGCCTGCGGGCGGCATAATACAGACCGACCGTCGGTCTGTATTTGTATACCATACTGCCGGTCATGGATATTGTCAAGCTGAAAATGGAAATTTTAGAGTATCGGAGGTTTTAGTCGCTCCAGCGCACGCGCAGGCTGACTGGCTGCTCCAGCACCATGGCGTCCAGAATCGGCAGGCTGAACTCCAGGCTGCGGCGGTCGCTGCTGATGCTGCCGCCTTCGGCTTCCAGAATACGGCCGGGTACCTGGATGCTTAGTTTGCTGCTGCTCTGGTCCATGGCGCTGATGGCGGCCTGGCCAAGCAGGGCGGCCAGCATGCTGCGGTAGTCGGCTTTGCTTACCGGCAGGTCGTACAGGGCGGGTGGGGAGAGCGATTCCAATAGCTGGCGGTCCAGGCTGGGAAACAGTTCGATGAGGGTGGCGGCATTGCCGCGGTTTATCAGCAGCTGCAGTTCCTGCCAGCCGCTGCCGCGGGTCAGACGCAATACGCCGGCCTGCTTCATGTCGGCATCATTTTCGAGGAAGGCCGACAGGCTGGGCAGGGTAAAGACGCCGCTGAAGGAGTTTGCGGCGGGCAGGCGGGCTTCCTGCACCCGGAAACCGCGTAGCAGCATGCCGGTGCTTACCACTTCGGCGTTAAAGAAGCTGCCGGCCCGGATTGACGCCTCGCTGCCGGCCAGATTCTTCAGGCGCTGCTCTACTACTGCCGGTATTTCGAACTGTACCGACAGTACGGCCGAGCCGTCGCTTTTTAGCAGCAGGCCGGTGTTGGCCGAACAGCTGCCGAAAATAATTGTTGCCAGTAAAAGGCTGGCGGCCAACAGCGCGCGCCGGCTGGTCAGGCCGCTGCCCCCAGTTTGTGCCGGGGCCGCAAAAGGCTGCTGGTAGCTTGTGAGGGTCGGGATCTGCCTGTTGCTCATGCTGGCTCCTGTAAGCCGGAGCCTGGGGCTGTCCGGCGTAATGTCGTGCGTACTAAAGAACGCCGGCTGTGCCCGCAGGTTACAGACAGCGGCCGGCAACTGGTCAAACTGAGGTTAGCGCTTCTGCTCGAAGTGGCTGAATTCCATGCTGAAGCTGGCCCGGCCCTGGCTGACCGAACGCAGGCTGGTGGAAAAGCCGAACATGACAGCCAGCGGCGCTTCGGCGTGGACCACTTCGATGGCGGCGCGCGATTCCGAACCGTGGATCATGCCGCCGCGCTGCGAGAGCAGGCTCATTACTTCCCCGATGTAGTCATGCGGGGTCATGATGTCTACTTTCATTACCGGCTGCAGCTGCAGGGGGCCGGCTTTGCGGCAGGCCTCGTCGAAACACATAGAGGCGCAGGCTTCGTAGGCGAAGGGGGTGCCGGTAAGTTCGCTGTAGTCGATGGAGCTTAGGGTAACACCGATATCCACGCAGGGGTAGCCCAGCACGATGCCGCCGCCGAAGGCATTGGTTACGGCCCGCTCGATGGCGTCGTAAATCTCTTCGGGGATACTGTTGTTGCGCACAGCCTTGTGATATTGGTTGCCCGAGCCGCGGGAGAGTGGCTCCACTTTAAGGGTAAGGCCGGCGGCCACATCCTTGCCAGCCATGGTGCGTGAATATTGTTCGTTGTGGGTAGCTGCGGCGCTGATGGATTCGCGGTAGGAAACCTGGGGGTTGCCTACCTGTGCT
>Ga0180008_1001994_pt1 | contig 11585 bp, 11 predicted proteins | sample MM_PW_MetaG_FD_121121 | JGI IMG/M metagenome (GOLD analysis project Ga0180008, IMG submission 121121) | Groundwater microbial communities from the Aspo Hard Rock Laboratory (HRL) deep subsurface site, Sweden - MM_PW_MetaG | ecosystem: Environmental > Aquatic > Deep subsurface > Groundwater... | reverse complement strand
ATGTCTCCCCTGCTTTTAGTGAAGATCCACTGCGGGTATTAAGAGTCGCCCGTTTTTATGCCCGTTATTTCCATAAAGGTTTTACTGTTGCTGCTGAAACTCTGCAGTTAATGACTGAACTGAGCAGCAGTGGAGAACTGCAGCATTTAACTGCGGAGCGGGTCTGGCAGGAAACGGCTCGCGCTTTAACAGAACAAGACCCACAAGCTTATTTTGAGTTGCTGCACAGCTGCGGCGCGTTAAAGGTATTGATGCCAGAACTGGATCAGCTGTGGGGAGTACCCAACCCACCGCAGTGGCATCCGGAAATAGATACCGGCATCCATTGCATGTTAGTGCTGAAACAAGCAGCTTTATTGTCTGGCCGCTTGGATGTACGTTTTGCCGCGCTTTGTCATGATGTCGGTAAAGGCATCACTGACCCGGCTTTATGGCCAAAACATCATGGTCATGAGCATAGCGGCTTGCCTTTGGTACAGGAACTTTGCAGCCGTATTCGGGTACCCAACGACTGTCGTGATTTGGCGTTATTGGCCTGTGAATATCATCAGTTGCTGCACAAAGCTTTTGAGCTTCGCCCTGCCACAGTACAAAAGCTATTTGATGGCATAGATTTATGGCGTAAACCCGAACGTCTGGATTTATTGCTGCTCTGTGCCATAGCTGATTTACGCGGCCGTACTGGCTTTGAACAAGCCGATTACCCACAAGCTGACTATTTACGTCAGCTCGCCAATGCAGCTCGTGCTATTGATGTGAAGGCTATTGTCGCTTTGGGTTTAAAAGGGGAAGCTATTAAACTGGAAGTTGCCAAGGCACGGCTTGAGGCTATTAGCGCAGCTAAACAGCACTGGCAGGGGCAGCATCCGGCCAGTTAAAAGCCACTTGCCACAGCTTTTGTGGCACTTGGTAGTTTTGCCACATCTGCTGATAGTTTTGGCCTGTCAGCGGATGGATTTGCTCTGGTGCCAGTTCGGACAAAGGCAATAACACAAAGGCGTTTTTAGTAATTTCGTCCCGAGGTAATTCAACAGGTTCTTTGCACATGAGTTGATCGTAAGTCAGCAAATCCAGATCCAGCCGTTTGCCACAAAACTTAGGCGATTTAGCAGGCCGACCATATTTCTGTTCTATCGCCTTAAAAGCCGCCACACAATCAGCGACAGATAAATGGGTGTTGGCTTCAGCCACCAGATTGTAAAACGCATCACCATCAAAACCCACAGCTTCGCTTTCATACACTGCAGAGCAGCGTATCTGGCCGAATAACGCAGACAGCTCCAGATAAGCGGCGCTGATATGCAGATCCCGCTCTATATTGCTGCCAATACTGATATAAATCAGCGCCATTACCAATTCCCGCGGGATATAGACACGCCCACACTGGCAGCAGCAGGCACAGCTGCAGGCTTGGCAATAGTCACTTTTACCGCTTTAGTCGGGAATTTTTCCAGCACCATAGCTGCTACTTTTTCAGCCACAGTTTCAATTAATTCATGAGGTTGCTGGCACAGTTCTGCAATGGCAGTACAAACAGCGCTGTAATCCAGCGTATATTGCAAATCGTCAGTCGCGGCGGCCTGGCGGATATCGGTAGAAAGCTCCAAGTCAAACTCCAGCGTCTGTTGTATGGCCTTTTCCCACTCATACACACCTATTACCGTCTGAACCTTGAATTGCTTGATAAAAACTATATCCGTCATAGATTTCCGCTTTTGTTAAAGACTTGTTTCAGGTAGGCTGGTCGGATAGGCAAAAATTAAAAAAGCCTATACTCTGAACACCTTATTAAACAGGACGCGATTTTAGCGCACTTTGCCGGACTGAGGAACCTTAATCCATGACCCTAACCATAGCGATTTTGATGCTGCTCGCTTATTTAAGCGGCTCAATCTCGTCTGCCATTCTGGTCAGTCGCATATTCAGGCTGCCCGATCCGCGCACTCATGGTTCAGGTAATCCGGGCGCAACCAACGTATTGCGTTTAGGCGGCGCTGTTCCAGCCTCTATGGTGTTGGTATTTGATGTGCTCAAGGGCACTATTCCGGTTTGGGGTTCTTATTTTTTAGGCATAGAAGCCTTTTATCTGGGCATGATTGCGGTCTGCGCCTGTTTAGGTCATATATTCCCGATCTTTTTTGGCTTTAAAGGTGGCAAAGCTGTTGCTACTGCTTTTGGCAGTATGATGCCTATAGGCCTGGATTTAGCAGGTTTACTGATTTCTACCTGGATGATGCTGGTAGGAGCTACAGGCTACTCCTCACTGGCCGCTATTGTCACTGTAGGCCTTGCGCCTATTTTCACCTGGTTTATTAAACCTTTGTATACCATTCCTGTGTCTATGCTGAGCCTGCTGATTATTATCCGTCACAAAGACAATATCATCAGGCTCTGGAACAATCAGGAAACTAAGGTTTGGCATAAGAACCGCAAAACCAAACCTCAAGATTCAGAACAAGAATAAAAATGGGGTCAGATCACATTGTTAACAGTTAACAATGTGATCTGACCCCAATTTGAATTGTAAGGCTGGTAATTGCTCCATAGGCCAACGTGGAGTCACACCTATGGTTAAATCCTGCTGCTGTCCTGCTCTTAAACGCTGAAAACCTGCAAAAGCAATCATAGCGCCATTGTCGGTGCAGAATTCTTTGCGTGGGTAATAGACTTCGCCTTTTAAGCTTTTCAGTAAAACTTCCAGCTGTTCGCGTAACGAGGTATTGGCGCTAACGCCACCTGCCACCACTAAACGTTTTAAGCGCTGCTCCTTTAACGCACGACGACACTTTAATACCAGGGTATCGACCACAGCTTGCTGAAATGACGCTGCGATATTTGCCTGCACTTCAGGGCTTTTGCCTTCGGCAGCAATCACATTAGCAGCCGCAGTTTTGAGGCCACTAAAACTGAAGTTTAAGCCTGGTCTGTCTGTCATAGGACGTGGAAACGCGTATTTATCGGCCTGACCTTGAGTAGCTAATTTGGCTAATAAAGGCCCACCCGGATACTCCAGCCCCATTAATTTAGCTGTTTTATCAAAAGCTTCACCTGCAGCATCATCCACAGATTCACCTAATAACTGGTACTGGCCTATGCCATCCACCCGCACTAACTGGGTATGACCGCCTGACACTAACAAGGCGATAAAAGGAAACTCTGGTGGGTTTTCTTCCAGCATAGGCGCCAGTAAATGGCCTTCCATATGATGCACAGCAAGTGCTGGTTTGCCCCAGGCAAAAGCTAAACTGCGGCCTATTGAAGCACCCACTAACAAAGCTCCGGCTAAACCAGGGCCAGCTGTGTAAGCCACACCATCTATATCAGAGGCTTCACAACCCGCTTCTTTTAACGCTTGTTGAATTAAAGGTAATGTTTTACGGATATGGTCGCGTGAGGCCAGTTCTGGCACTACACCACCATAATCTGCATGCAAAGGGATCTGGCTGTATAACACGTGACTTAGCAGACCCCGCTCTTCGTCGTACACAGCGATGCCGGTTTCATCACACGATGTTTCTATGCCAAGTACTCGCATTTTTCTCCCCTTACCTATATGCTACGCGGCGAATTGTACTGGGATCTGAGCATCATCACCAGTACAACACTTATTGCTTTACATTGGGGCTGGCTTTTGAGTAAAATGCCGCACCATTTTTAATCGTATTGGTTAGACACTAACCAGAGTTGACCGAGGTGAGAATTTAATGCCTGTTGTTAAAGTAAAAGAAAACGAACCATTTGACGTAGCTTTACGTCGTTTCAAGCGCTCTTGTGAAAAAGCTGGCGTATTAGCAGATGTACGCTCTAAAGAGTTTTTCGAGAAGCCAACTTGGGTTCGTAAGCGTAAGAAAGCTGCCGCTGTTAAGCGTCACATGAAAAAGCTTTCTCGCGAAAACGCTCGTCGCATCAAGCTTTACTAAGATTATTGCCTGACCTATGGCATTGTTAGAACAGCTGCAAGAAGCCCAAAAAGACGCAATGCGTGCCAAAGACAAATTGCGTCTCGGCACTATTCGTTTAGCTTTAGCTGAAATCAAACAACGTCAAATTGACTCGCAGCTGGTGCCTGATGACACCAATATTCTTCCTGTGTTGACCAAAATGGTAAAACAGCGGAAAGAGTCTGCTAGTCAGTACAGTGCAGCAGGTCGGCAAGATTTAGCTGATATTGAATTAGCAGAAATCGTAATCGTAGAACAGTTTTTGCCACAAGCCTTATCTCAGGCTGAGCTGGATGATTTAGTGCAACAAGCTATTACTGCTGTTGCAGCCTCTGGAATGCAGGACATGGCGAAAGTCATGGCCCACTTAAAACCACAGGTTCAAGGCCGTACTGATATGGCCGTTTTAAGTCAGGTTATTAAAGCTCGTTTGAGTTAAGCTTCTAGCTGAACTACTGCACGCCGTGCCCTTAGCACGGCTTGTCTTTTTCTGAATACAAGTAAAAAGGAAAAAGGTGGCAGGACAAATCCCCAGACACTTTATCGACGACTTATTAGCTCGTACAGATATAGTGGAACTGATTGATCATAGAGTTCCGTTAAAAAAGGCCGGTAAGAATTACCAGGCTTGTTGCCCTTTCCATAACGAAAAATCCCCTTCTTTTACCGTAAGTAGCGACAAACAGTTTTATCATTGCTTTGGTTGTGGCGCTCACGGCAATGCCATCAGTTTTATGATGGCGTACGAACAACTTGAATTTGTAGAAGCCATTGAAGAACTGGCGAAGCAGCATCATTTAGAGATACCACGCGAACAAGGCAGTGGTAAGCAGTATCCGCAGGCTCAGGCCGACGATTACAGCCAGATGCAAAAAGCGGCAGATTTGTATCAGCAACAGCTGAAACAACAGGTTCATGCTGCCACTTATTTACAGAAACGTGGTATTTCAGAAGCCACAGCGACAAAATACGGCATAGGCTACGCACCTGACAGCTGGGATTTTGTGTTAAAGCAGTTAGGCGCTTCACGGTCAGCTCGTGATCAGCTGTTTGAAATTAAACTGATCAGCCGCAATGATCAGGGCCGTGAATACGATTTTTTCCGTGACCGGCTGATGTTTCCGATCCGGGATAAACGCGGCAGAGTGATAGGTTTTGGCGGCAGGGTGATAGGTGACGGTACTCCAAAGTATCTAAACTCTCCTGAGACCCGACTTTTCCATAAAGGCCGTGAACTTTATGGATTATACGAAGCCAGACAAAGCCAGGATCGGCTGAATCGTGTGCTGATTGTTGAAGGTTATATGGACGTGGTGGGTCTGGCCGAGCAAGGAATATCTTTTGCTGTGGCTTGTTTAGGCACCGCGACGACCCCAGATCACATGCATACGTTATTCCGCCTGACCAGCACTGTGACTTGCTGTTACGACGGCGACAGAGCAGGCCGCGACGCCGCATGGCGCGCTTTACAAAGTGCTTTACCGCATTTAAAAGACGGCGTGGAACTGAATTTTGTATTTTTACCGGACGGCGAAGACCCGGACTCGCTGGTGCAACAAGAAGGCAAAGACGCCTTTTTAAACCGTCTGGAACAGGCCATGCCTTTAGGTCAGTATTTATTTGACCATCTGGCCAAAGAGTTAGATTTAAACAGCGATGCCGGAAAATCCGCCTTATGGGTTAAAGGTAACGAGCTGATTAAACAAATTCCAAGTGAATTTTATCGCGATGCCTTGTTTGAAACCCTGGGATCGCTGGTCGGTAAATCGTCGCAGCAAAACACTGCAGCCAGAAGCCAGACTAAGGTGCAGAGCAAAACTGCTGTAACCACTAAAATTACGCCGATGCGCCGGGCTATTGCGTTATTACTGCAATACCCTGCCCTTGCCAAAGTGATGCCTTTGGCTCCTGAACTGGCAGAAGCGAATTTACCTGGTATTCAGTTATTGCTGACAGTACAACAGACTTTATTAGCTCAGCCTGAACTGACCACAGCACAATTGCTGGAACATTGGCGCGATACGCCTGAATACAACATATTGGTGAAGCTGGCTTTATGGGACCATCAGGTTGCCGAAGAGCAGTTAACTCAAGAATTTCTGGATACCTTCCGCTCTATAGAAGATCAGTATCTGGGTCAACGTCTGGAAGAATTGCAACGCAAAGATACTTTGCAGCAACTGACCACGGCGGAAAAACACGAATTTGTGTTGCTGTTAAAAGCTTTTAAAAGCAAATAACCGTGAGTAAGCCGTCATTGCGCGGTGGCTAGAAAAGCCGCGCTTTGTTATAATCGCTAATTCGCATTTTTGAACTAACTATTTGGGTGGAAGAACAGCCTCTATGGAGCATAATCCTCAGTCGCAACTAAAACTCCTGATCTTAAAGGGTAAAGAGCAAGGTTATTTGACCTTTGCTGAAGTTAATGATCATCTTCCACAAGATATTATTGACTCCGATCAGATCGAAGACATTATCCGTATGATCAATGACATGGGTATTCAGGTGTTTGAAACAGCACCAGATGCCGATGACCTGATCATGTCTGACGCTGCGCCGGATGAAGACGCCGCAGAAGAAGCCGCTCAGGCTTTAGTCAGTGTGGATAAAGAGTTAGGTCGCACTACAGATCCGGTCCGCATGTATATGCGCGAAATGGGCACTGTAGAGCTGTTAACCCGTGAAGGCGAAATCGACATCGCCAAACGGATTGAAGATGGTATCAATCAGGTTCAGACCTCTGTGGCTGAATACCCTGAAGCCATCACCTACCTGTTAGAACAGTGGGATAAATTCGAAGCTGAAGAAATTCGCTTAAGTGACATTGTCACCGCTTTTATCGATCCAAACGAAGTGGATGATATGGCCCCAACGGCCACTCATATCGGTTCTGACGTGCCAGAAGAAGAACTGGCCGATGAAGACGCTGATATCTCTGGTGACGACGAAGAGTCTGAAGACTCGGACGAAGAAGCAGACACTGGCCCGGATCCGGAAATGGCCCGCGAGAAGTTTGGTGAACTCCGTACTCAGTACGAAGTAACCCGTAACTCTATCGTCAAAAACGGCCGTGAACACCCGACCACCAAAGAAGAAATTGAAAAACTCAGCGAAGTTTTCCGTTGCTTCCGTTTAGTACCAAAACAGTTCGACCGCTTGGTCAAAAACATGCGTGAAATGATGGACCGCGTGCGCGTCCAGGAACGTATTGTGATGAAGAACTGCGTTGAGTACGCAAAAATGCCAAAGAAAAACTTTATGAAGTCTTTCAGCGGCAACGAAAACTCAACGGCATGGATCGACGCCGAAATTGCTGCAGGCAAACCTTATTCAGCCAAGCTGGGTGAGATGCGTGACGATTTGGTCCGCAGCGTTGAGAAGCTGAAAAAAATTGAAGAAGAGACAGGTCTTTCGATCTTTAAAATTAAAGATATCAACCGTCGCATGTCGATTGGTGAAGCAAAGGCCCGTCGTGCGAAAAAAGAAATGGTTGAGGCGAACTTACGTCTGGTTATTTCTATCGCGAAAAAATACACCAACCGTGGCTTACAATTCCTTGATTTAATTCAGGAAGGTAACATCGGCTTGATGAAGGCTGTCGACAAGTTCGAATACCGTCGTGGTTATAAGTTTTCAACTTACGCTACATGGTGGATCCGTCAGGCCATTACCCGTTCTATCGCTGACCAGGCCCGTACTATCCGGATCCCTGTGCATATGATCGAAACCATCAACAAACTGAACCGTATTTCACGTCAGATGTTGCAGGAAATGGGTCGTGAGCCGTCTCCGGAAGAATTGTCCGAACGTATGGGCATGCCGGAAGACAAGATCCGTAAAGTGCTGAAAATTGCCAAAGAGCCAATCTCCATGGAAACACCAATAGGTGATGATGAAGATTCGCATCTGGGCGATTTTATCGAAGACAGCACTTCAGAATCGCCGCTGGACTCAGCCACCATGGAAAGCTTAAAAGCCGCCACCAACGAAGTATTGGCCGGTTTAACAGCCCGTGAAGCAAAAGTACTGCGTATGCGTTTTGGTATCGATATGAATACCGACCATACACTGGAAGAAGTGGGTAAACAGTTTGACGTAACACGGGAACGTATCCGTCAAATTGAAGCCAAAGCGCTGCGTAAACTGCGCCACCCTTCCCGTTCAGAAGTATTAAAAAGCTTCCTCGACGAGTAGATTTGTTTGTATAAAAAGGCACCTTCGGGTGCCTTTTTTATTGCTGCTGGCAGGAAGCGGATAAAAAATAAGCAATCAGTACAAAGAGCATGTCACGAAGCGGTGACAACAGCGGAAAAACTTCTTATACTGCCTGCGCTTTAAAGAGTTCAGCCCTTGGACTTGTTTACTTAAAGCCTGTTTTAAATGGCCCTATAGCTCAGTTGGTTAGAGCATCCGACTCATAATCGGCAGGTCCCTGGTTCAAGTCCAGGTGGGGCCACCATTTCCTCTTGATTTTTTTGTTCTCTCATATACTCCGATAATTATTTTTACTCGTAATATGTAAACGAATAAATTGTCAAATTCATCTGTGACTAGCAAGTGCCAATGTGAATATGGGGAATAAGTAGAATTATGGTGATGTTCTAATAGTAAATCGAAAAAACCTTATGACGACCAAGAGCATCCAGAGTTTTAACTGAACGAAATATAAAATTCACAATTAAAATGCATCAAGCTTTTTGAAGGACAATTTACGTTACAATCTGGTATTTAGAGATTTTTAATTAAATTTGTATTCTTTGCATTTATTGCCCAGATAGGTTAAAAAAGAATACATAGACCATAACGACACAATCTATTATTGATAAATGTGGAGTTTAATAGTCGTCTTGAGTTGGAGGAAAAATGTCGCCCATTAGTGATTTCTGTGAAAAAGTCAAAAGTATGCTTTCTTTAGATCATACAGCGACCGATCAACAAAAACGCGATAAAGACATTTTGCGTTCATTAGCTGAAAATCGCAGCCAATACACAATGCATAGTAATGGTACGATCTCCATGAATCTTAACGACCCTGACGCACAAAGGCGAGTAATAGCTCAAATAAGGAAGCTTGAGGGTTTAAAAACAGAGTAAAGGACATACTTTGGGTGCCATTTACGTATTGCTGATATTTGCAATAGGTTATATTTACTGCAGAATAAATCCAGCAACTAGATTTAAAATAATCCGAATGGATGGTTACTCTTTGTACTTCTACATAGGAGTGCACGGTGTTCTTATAGCAATTTTTACATTAGTTATTTTTTACCTTGTAGATTTAGCTAATTTGCCCACCAGATTAATGGATTCTTACTCATTAAGTTATTCGCTTCATTTATCAGAAGCTAAAGCGCTAGACTTCAATGAACTCAAACAGCTCATACTATGCATTAGTGCGTTTTGTCTTGCGCTGCTAATGTCATTTACATCTAATGTCTACTCCAAAATATTCCGCGCTTCAAGAGATAAATACATGCTCAAGGCTGCAAAATCGAACGATCTTGAACTGCAATTGTTTCAGTCTACTCAAAAATACACTCCAGTATTGATAACAATGGACTGCGATAAGGTTTATGTCGGAATGGTATACAACTTTGACCCAACAAATGGAAAAGTTGAATATTTAACAATATTGCCATTACTTAGTGGATACAGAGATGACAAAAAGAAGGTGAAATTCACTAACAACTACTACGAGCACTATAAGAGATACCTTGGTCATAAAGCTGATGACACATCTAATAACGAACTTCTACAAATGATGATGGATTTCCTTATCATCATTCCGACAAACGAAGTAACAATTTTAAGTGGATTCGATGTCGACGCATATAAAGAGTTTGAAGCGTCTGATTTTGATGGATTTGCAGACAAGGCGCTGCAATAACCAAACAGCAGCCCATCTGCGAAGTAGATTATCTTAGGTTCTTGCTGCCAGCCCCAAATCCATTTCAGCCAACAATTGCTGCATCAGTTGCATCACCTTTAGGTTGGCTTGTTCCATTTTGCTCAGGCTTTGTAAGGTTTCTGGTAATCGCCCCTGATGGTAATAGTCCAAGGTGAGTTTGGCTTGTTGATGCACAGCTTCATGAGGTGCTTCAATCTGCTGGTAGACAGAGCCTTTGGTCATACGCTGTTGTGTTGGCAATTGATCGTATAAAGCGCCGAGCCGGCATTGGTGTTCGTCTGGTAAATCTTTCGACTGAAAGCTGGCTCCTCCCAATAAGGTGCGGTACACCATCATCTTCATCACCAGTTCCTGCAAATTGGCGAGTTCCACCGCAAACACCATAGCTGAGTAGGTGCTGCTGCGATCGGCCTGAATGCAGTTCTGGCTGATATGCTGGCTGACCTCTGCTGTCTCGCCAAACAAAGTAGACAAGGCCTGAGTTTCTTCATCCATAGCGCTGACATGCACACTGACTTCATCAACCTGCTGTAAAATACTTTGAATAGAGCTGCTAATTTCCGTGGTAGAAGCTGTGGTTTTTAAGGCTAATTTGCGCACTTCATCCGCTACGACTGAAAAACCACGGCCATGTTCACCAGCCCTTGCGGCCTCAATAGCTGCATTCAGTGACAACAAATTCGTTTGCTCTGAAATAGAGCGAATAAGCTCTACTACACCGGAAATAACAGAGGTTTCGGTTTTCAGTTTTTGCAGCGTCTGCAGGCTTTTACTGCTTTGTTGCTGCAAAGATTGAAGTTGCTTATTCGATTCCTGCATCTGAGAGCCACTGCGCTCAGCCAGTTGCCGGGCTTCGGATGCCAGTTGTTGCTGCTGCTTTAAGTCATCAGCGAGCCGGAGCATACTGTGTTCCATATGCAGCATACTTTGTTCAAATTGACCCAGCTCTGTGGCAGCTTTTGCTGTGCTGTCCAATTCTTGAGTTATGGTTTTGAGCTGCAGATCCCTGGCGGCCAGTTGGTGTTCAAGTTGCTGATTCTGCTCTAACAACTTCTGTAGTTGTTGCTCCGTATCTTGCTGCATCACTTCGGCTTGTTGCAACTTCACAGTGCGTACCAGGCTCCACATAAATCCCCCTTCGCTTGCTCTCTACTAGTGAGCCAAGCCCGGCAAAACGCCGGGCCCATTTGTCATTACAGGTCGCTATGAGGACCAAAGACTTCATAGTGAATTTGAGCCGAAGCTACACCCAAAGCCAGTAACTGATCTTTGGCAAACTTCATAAAACCTGTAGGGCCACAGAGGTAGAAGTTGGCACTTTGCAGCGGTAACTGGGCAGCAACAGCTTTCAGATCCATCAAACCGGTAAACTGACCGGCAGCTGTGTTCTGCTCTGCTTTGTTGTACCAGGTAAAGTTGTGCAGTAATGGGTAGTCTTGTTCCAGTTGCGAAATACGCTGTGCAAAAGAATGTTGCTGCGTATTTTCACAGGCGTGCAGGAAAAACACCGGAGTTTGTTGCTTTAACGCCACAATGCTTTCCAGCATAGACACCATAGGAGTTAAACCCACACCAGCTGAGATCAACACTGTAGGTAAATGAGCAGATTGCAGGAAGAAGTCACCAGCTGGCGGCAGAATATCCAGCTCATCTCCGGCCTGAATTTCGTCATGCAGATAATTCGACACTAAACCTGCCACTTCACCCGTTTCGCGTTTGACGCTGATACGGTAACT
>Ga0180008_1001993_pt1 | contig 11587 bp, 6 predicted proteins | sample MM_PW_MetaG_FD_121121 | JGI IMG/M metagenome (GOLD analysis project Ga0180008, IMG submission 121121) | Groundwater microbial communities from the Aspo Hard Rock Laboratory (HRL) deep subsurface site, Sweden - MM_PW_MetaG | ecosystem: Environmental > Aquatic > Deep subsurface > Groundwater... | reverse complement strand
CTTGCACAACAAACAGGGGCGACTCATTTTAACATAAATATCCAAATTTTCTCTTAAATTATGTAGGTATGGAATGTTAAATATAAATGGGAGATGTAACAAAACTCGTCCTTTTCTGAACACGACACTCCTGGGTCTCGAAGAGATCAATTTTAACCTATTATATGTATCAAAACTCTGCCCATTATTCTATGTTCAATAACCATATCCCTTTAGTCTTATGTTACAATCAATATAGGATTAAATTGGAAATGGGGAATGAATGTGTTAATTGGATATGCTCGAGTCTCAACAGGTTTACAAAACCTGGATTTACAGACAGATGCACTTACTCAATATGGATGTGTGAAAATTTTTCACGATAAGATGAGTGGATCAAAAAAACAAAGACCTGGATTAGAAGATGCGCTTCAATATGCTCGTCAAGGAGATACCATCGTTGTATGGAGATTAGATCGTCTGGGCAGAAATATGCAAGACTTGATTGACATAGTCAACAATCTTAATAACCAAAGTATTGGGTTCCACAGTCTTCAAGAGAATATAACTATGGATCGTAGCAATGCTACCGGCCAACTAATGTTTCATCTCTTTGCGGCATTTGCTGAGTTTGAACGAAATCTAATTCAAGAACGTTCTGCTGCAGGAAGAGTGGCAGCTAAAGCACGGGGGCGTCTTGGTGGACGACCAGAGAAGTATGGAGTGAAAGATATTGAAATGATGAAAAATCTTATTGATGGGGGCACACCAATTAAAGATGTGGCAGAGAGATGGGGGGTTTCTCGAACGACAATCTATCGATACTTGGACCGTAAATGAGTATAATTAAAATTGGAAATTGCTGTTATGATATCAGCAGAGTGTTTAGACACTTTCAAACCTAATTATTGTGAACTTAATATTTTCACCTATTTAATAGAAGAAACTAATTCATTTTGTATATTGCATTATCAAACATCAATATTTTATTTCTTTAGTAACGACTAAGATGAAAAAGAAGCTAAAAGATATACGTATTTAGTTTAATAAGGAGGCGAAACACATTAAGTATCATTTTGTAATAAAATTGCACAATTTAAAAGTATCTTCCCAACTTAGTAAAGGGAAAATAATTTCAAATAGTATGCGAATCTCTAATGGTATGCAAAACTTTAATAGATATTTTGAAAATAAGATATTTATCGATGCATTTGGATTCGCGGAATTTAATAGTTTTGAGAATAGCGTATACATTTATGAAATAGGAGACTACAAAAATTCATTACAGGAATTAAGCATTGATGCAAATGATATTCAATTAATAAATTACTTATTGAGAAAAGTCCAAGTTTTTTTAAACTGTTTATGGTTAGTAAAAGATAATAGCATTACATGTGAAATTGGCTTTATGCAGGTTTATGATAGGCATCCAGCTCTTGGTACTATAACAAGTAATGGCATATCTAATCTACCTTCTACAAGTGATGGATATTTTAAAGAAACTACTTTTACTGCAACTGAACTTGACTTAGCAATAACATATTTTAAAGAGTTCGAATTTGATAAAAAGAGCGCCATTTCCGACGTCAGTGCTCATTTAGAAAATCCATTGTCCAAAGGAAGTAAAAGAATAGATAGAGCATTTTACTTTTTAGCAAACGCCAGAAACAGTGCAGCTCTTCCTTTAAAAGCGATTAATTATTGCACTTTACTAGAATGTTTATTTACAAATGATAGCGGAGAAATTACACATAAAGTGTCTGAACGTTTTTCTATATTTGTGGGTAAAAACTTTGAAGAAAGAAAAGAACTTTTTAAATTAGCAAAAGATTTATATAAAATTCGTTCAAAAGCAATCCATGGTCAACCTGTAGGTGCAAGTCCTGATCAAATGAGAATTCTATTGAATAAATTAGATACCAGAGTTAGAGATATTTTCAAATTAACTATTGAAGATGATGAAAAATGCGCTGTTTTTAAAATGAATAACGAAGATTTTGATAATTGGTTTTTAGATTTGATTTTAAAATAGAAATATCCTTGAAATAACAAGAATTAAAAGAGCCAAAAAGCTTTTTTAGAGTTCCATAATACATAAAAAGACTTAGAAAAACGTATTTTCTGCTACAAAAAAATCTTGCTGATCCGTTCCATACTTTAGGGAAATTAAGCTTGGCCTATATTTCCCTAAAAGATTCTACTACTTTTTTTATTAAAGATGAGAATGTTTGTTTATGCAGTGACAAATAATGCACTTCTCCATATTTTTTAACATAATAATGCTCAAAGGGATAATATTCATAGTAATGCTTCTTATCTTCAATAAATTTAAATACACTCTTTTTTTGATTCTCAATATAGGCAGCGATAACTTCTAAGTCAAATAGACTTATATAATCACATTCTATTACGGCTGGGTGTAACAGCAGTTCATCTTTTAACCTTTCATGATACATCGGCAATTTAGGGAATCTTTGTAACCCGACTGATAAAATATACACTTTTTTTACACCACTAAATTTCTTTGGGTCCAGTTTTAAAATGTCTGTATAAGCTACACTAGCTTGATTTATTGGTTCGATAGCATACTTTTGAAAGTTGTCTTCAGTAACCATTAAATCAGCGGATATTTTGGCATCCTTAGTAATTCGCCCCCCTTTGCATTCAATAATTAATAAGTTTTTCCCTAATCTTATATATGAATCAGAAGAATCTTTACCGGAGACATATTGGTACTCTGGAATAAAGTGATATGGAATACTAGTCTTTTGTGTAACATCCTTCAAAATGAACTCAACATATTTCTCAAATAATCGTCCAAAGAATGTAAAAAAATCCTTTTTATATTTTCCGCAAATTTTTTGTAATTTAAAACATAAGCTATCAAATAACCCTAAGTTTATTAATGCGGGTGAAAATAAAACATAGTAATCATTGTATTTAAAAAAAGGCTTATTTATAAGATATTCATTATCGTAAATATTATCTAAACTTTGTTTAGCTTGTTCTTTTAATACAGTTAAGTCTGAAGTTAAACTCGAAAAAATTAATTGAGCAATTTCTTGTTTTTTTGTTGTTTTAAAATAATCTATAGATATCCCAGTTAATTTTTGTTCTTCAAAATTGAGTTTTGTCATTTCTATTTTTGCACTTACGGCGGATAGTATTGAAATGTACTCTTGAATGGTATAACCGTATTCTTCTTCAAAATATTGATGAATATCAACGAAAGCATTTCCAAATATAGTTGGACCTGTTGCTATTTCTTCAAAAAATAACTGCTGTCTCGCAAGTGTTGTCATAAATGATTGTTCTCTATTTATAAGCCAAATTTTTTGAACGGTTTGTTGCAGCTGAATATCATCGGCCAGATCATCTTCCATTAAATCGCTAATTTTCAATATAGTCATTAACACGTTCCAAAAATCTCCGTATTCATCATCAAACTTAGTAGCTGGACTTTCGATTCCATAAGCTAAGAACATTTTCAAAGAGTAATTTAAATTTAATACGTCAAATATGTATGTTTTTTCTATCTGTTCTAAAACTTCAGGGTTTTCTATAAAAGGTTGCAGTCGTTTAACTAAATCTTTTTTTTGCTCATCATTATATAAACTATAATTAGATATTATCGTTAGTGCTTTTTTTAATTCAATTTTTCTAATATCTTCAATAACTTCCTTTAAATTTGCTTTCTTATTAAAAATATCTGAATAAGTAAGAAAAGTCCCCATTACCTCGGACGTTCTGCGAAAAGCGCTATTCATATTTAAACCACATCCTCTGATTTCATAATCTTAGTTAATTAAAAATTCCCCAATGTTAGACGAAAACTAAATATTCTAATTTTAATTAGAACTTTAGAAGAGAATTAACCATAAAACTACCAATAGTATAATACCTCTATAGAGACGGAGGGTTTCATTTCATAAAACTTAAAGCATAGGCGTTCCAGACAACAAAAAGAGAATATCCTGTAAGAGGATATCCCTTTGTAAAATATATTATGTCTCTTCTAAGAAATACATTATATTTCTATTAATTCAGGGTAATATTTTTCTATTATTTTTCTTTCACTTCGAGAATAAATGGTTTTATAAATATTCTTGAATATGGGTAATAAATTAACATTGATTAAACCAAGAATTGTAATTATTATAGGAATACATATTCCAATTGCTTTCAATACCCACCTTGATATTTCGGCTTCATTAAGTAACGCGACTTCATATAACAAAAAGCTGATGATTCCACAAACTATAAAAGCAATAGTTAGAGTTCCAAATTTTGCTCTTTTACGAGCTATTTCAGCTACTCTAATTAATTTTTGATCATTGCTATTAGCTTTTTCCTCGACTGTTGCTGCAAGTGTTTTCTCCAGCTCGTCCTTCTCTTTTTCCATATTTTTATGGGCTTCAATAATTCTATTTGTTGTACCTTGTTCAATTTCGCTTAGAATTTCCTTTACCGTACCAATCGTAATAGCATCTTCGTCGCCTAAAGTTTTATCAATTAGTAGCTCTCTAGCTCCATGGCTATAACGAAGATTAATTACGTCTTCTTTTGTTATCTCATTAGTAGCCTCATATATATTAAGTGTTTCTATGTATCTCTTCCAAAGATGTTCTTTGGGAGCAAGAGCAGCGTAACATTCGGCAATGACTCTTTTAATTGGTAAATCGGGACCTTTGCCTGGCATTTTCAACCATACTAGATTAGTTATTATCGAATCATGTAGTACTGGGGGAATGTACCTTGGCATCTCTTCATTTAAGAAAAACTTGGTTACATTAGTAACCAAGGAATTATTTGTTGTAACAAAGATTGCCCTGGATTTTTCGATTTTTAAACTTTTTTCGCCTTTTCTTAAGCGCATAATTGCTGAGACTGACTGAACATCTTTATCTAGAGCTGCTTGGCGTGTATACCTCATATTACTTTTTAATTGTTCTTCTAAATCTTTTTCAGCTATGACATACTTATGATTATCAAAAAGGACATTTTCTTGAATCTTAAATTTTAAACTTCCCTTCTCGACTTCATCCTCAAGCGCATAAATTATTCGATCTATATCACTTTCAGAATAACCTTTGTCAAGAAAATTACTCACTGTACCATGAAAGTCAAGTTTTCCTTTTGCTAAATTATTTTTGCAACCTTCCAATATTCCTCCTATCTCTTCAATGTTATGTCTAAATACTTTAAGAATTGCCTTTGACTTTCTTAACATTGTAATTAATTCTATGCAAGGTTCTCTTCTTGCTTCTCCTGCTAATCCTAGGGCATAAATGATAAAAGTTGAGTCGAAATAAATTTCTGTACCTTTAAATTTCATTTCAATAGTTTCTAAATCTGTGTAGTATAGTGAATTTGCTAACATCGTACCTTTCACTATATCAATTAAATAATTGAAGTTTAACAAATTCTCTTCTTTACATAGAAGAATAAACTTTGCCAAAATCACTTCAATTTGTTCATTATTTTCTTCTGTTATTTTTATTTCGCTCTTTTTTTCGTTTTCGAGCAGTTGAATATAATTTTTTTCAATAAATTTTTGTATATGAATCTCAGCATCTTCTTTTGATAAATGATATTCATAATTTTCCTTAGCAAAGAAAACAAACTCATTTACAAGCTTATTGTGCTTTTCTAACATTTTATTTCTAATATCGGTGAAACTTGTCTCTTCGAGTCTTTCGTAATTCGGTACATACTTTTGATCACTATAAGTAATATAACCTTGAGGACGAAGTCTCCTCTTTAAAATAGTGTTCACTACATTAATTGGTAACTCGAGATCGAACGTAGCTTTAACATCACTTTTTAGTTCATTTGCCGAAATGATATCTTTTCCCGAAGTTCTTAGTGTTTCTTTTATGAACGGGACAAAGTTATCATAGTAGTCAATGTCAGCTTGCTCGTTCACATTTAAAATTGCATAACTTAACAAATGATTATTTTTCATGAGTTTTCTTTTAAATGATGCATAACATCATCTATTCCTTTTGTATTTTTTAATTTCTTGTTGTTTCAGTTTTGGAAGAAGTATTCTCTCTAAGGATAATTATACCAAATAAACTAATTTATAATATTATAAAATTTAGAAAATTAATAAATCACTGTCTCAACCAAATTTTTCAAAGATTTCTTAGTTTCATGTTTATACCACCGCCTAGGCAATATCTTCAGTTCTTCAAAAGCTGAATTTGTTCATCAATTAGTAATGATAACCATCCTTATTGCTACTCAACTTAACCAAAAAAATAAAAAATCAGAAATTTTGGTTAATATCTGAATTACTATTTTTTAGAAATACCCTTGAAGAATTGGAATGTTATTTTTTGCATTAATAAAAGGGATAAACAATTGTAAAAATCGAGCCTTAATGAGAAGTAGTTTATGTAAAAATTTTTGATACAAAAATTAAAAAAAGAAGGAGAATTATTTCTCCTTCTCCTCTTCCTCACAAACCATCGTTTTGGATTCAATCCTAGTTCTACTAAGTTGATTTTAATTGAGAACGTTAGTTCCTCTATTATGTTAATATAGAAATACCATCAAACTTATATTTTATAAATAGATTTACTAATAAAAACAGGATTATACCTATATACCTGCCTAAAGGGAGAAAACTAATGCCGTATACTCTTAAAGAATTGATACATAATTTTTCAAATAATTTACCAACCTATAAAAATAGTAGTAATAAATATAACGAAGATGCTACAAGAAGGGAATATATTGATCCTTTATTAAATATTCTTGGTTGGGATGTAGCAAACCGAAAAGGAATTCCTCATCATCTAAGGGAAATCATAACAGAGAATTATGAAAGCAAAACAGAAAGACCCGACTATACATGTACTGTCAGTGGAGTGAAGAAATTCTTTATTGAAGCTAAAAAACCAAGTGTAAATCTTCAAAACAATAAAAAGGCTGCGTTACAAGCAAGAAGATATGGTTTTTCTGCAAAACACTATATCACTGTTTTAACTAACTTCGAATATTTGTTAATTTTTGACACCACTATTCTTCCTCAAGAAGAAGATCATCCTCACGTTGCTCTCATAAAGGAATATCATTTTACGGAATACGAAGAAAAATGGGAAGAAATAAGCAGCATCATTTCTCGAGATGCTGTTTTCAGTGGGAATTATGATGATATCTTCAAGGATTTAACCAACAATCGAGATGTAAAAACTGTTGATCAGTTTTTTTTGGAGCAAATAAATTCTTGGAGAATAAAATTATCAACATATTTACTTCAAGATTCTTTAGAAGAAGGGCAACCACTTCCACTTGCATATATAAACGATGTTACTCAGAGTTTCATTAATCAAATGATTTTCTTGCGAATTTGCGAAGATCGAAATCTCCCACTCTATCACAAGCTCAACGAAACCATAAAAAATTCTGAAGAAATAAAAGAAGTAGTATTAAAAGTATTAGAAAGTGCAGATGAAAAATATAACTCTGGATTATTTGAGAATAAAAATATAGTGATGGATATAGACAATCAAATAATTTTGGAAATGATTGAGGATTTATATTATCCAAAAAGCCCTTATATCTTCAATGTAATTGAATCAAATTTATTAGGTGAAATATATGAAGCTTTCTTAGCTGAAAAGATAGTCTTAGAAGAAGGTAAATTAAAACTAGTCAGAGTAAGACAGTCTAAAAAAGAAGTAGGTACAAGAGTAGAAAATCGAGATATTATTTCTACACCAGAAGAAATTGTGAAGTTTATAGTAAATAAGAGTCTAAATCCTTTAGTTAATAACAAAACTCCAAAAGAAGTCTTAGAGTTAAAGATAGCAGACATAGCATCTGGTTCCGGAGTTTTCTTGTTAGGAGCTTTTGAATACCTGATTAATTATGTGAAAGAATGGTATTTGAAAAATGACCCTTCCTATTTAATTGAAGGAGAAGGAACTAGTTATCTACCTTTTAGTATTAAAAGGGAAATTTTAACTTCATGTATTTACGGAATTGATATAGATGCGAATGCCGTAGAAGTAGCAAAATTCAGCTTACTGCTGAAATTACTAGAAGATGAAACTACTCCTTCTCTAACAGTTGGTAATAAGCTGTTACCGACGCTAGAATTTAATATTTTACAAGGTAATTCCTTAATAGATAACAACCATTTAAGTGGAGAAAGTCTTGGAATTGAAGAAAAAATGACAATTTCTCCATTTGATTGGGAGAGCAATTTGCCAACCTTTGATGCTATAATCGGAAATCCACCATACGTAAAAACGGACGATATAAAAGCTTTTACATCAGAAATTGAATTCCAAGTCTATAAGAGACAATATGAGACCTCTTACAAACAATTTGATAAATATTATCTCTTCCTTGAAAGAGCTCTCGCCAAATTAAATGATAATGGCATAGTAGGGATGATTGTTCCTAATAAATTTTCAAAAATTGATTCAGGTAAAAAATTAAGAGAATTACTTACCACATATAATGTAGCAGAATTCATTGATTTCGGTTCTACGCAATTGTTTAAAGAAAAAAAAGTAATCATTTATAGCTCTATTATTTTTATAGTAAAACAACCAAAGGTAGAAAATTTTATTTTCGAAGAAGTAAACAACTTAAAACACTGGTGGAATGGCCAGCATGAAGAAACTACATTTTTAAAAAGAATGTTATTAAATACTGAATTGCTTACTACTTCCCCATGGATTCTTGTTTCAAGTCAAAAAGAATGGGAACTGATAGATTTATTAAAGAAAGATAGTATTTTGCTAGGAGACAGGAATTATTTCCTAGCTTCTAACGGAGTCCAAACAAGCGCTGAATCTCCACCTGTTTATTCCTTTAAAAATTCGGAAGTTGTAGCAGAAGATTCAACATTCTATCATGTCGAGAGAAATAACAAGGTATACCCTATTGAAAAAAACATAACTAAACCTTTCTTCAAACCTAGAAGATCTGCAACAAATAATATCCAGAGTTATGATTCAGTCATTCCTGATGCACAGATAATTTTCCCATACGATTATGAGGGACAGATAATCTCTCCAGAAGAAATGAAAAACACTTATACTAAAACCTGGGAATATTTAAATGATTATTACACAAAGTTGTTACCGAGACAATTCAGTCCTTCTCGTACTGGCAGAGATGTTCCTCATGCTACCAGAGAAACATGGTATCATTACGGAAGAAATCAAGCTCTTAAACTGTTTAATGGGAATCCTAAAGTAATTATTGGAATAACTACACACCGAAACAATCCTTTAAACCTTCTAGATCGGAATGATATGGTTATCGCTTCTGGCGGAACTGCAGGTTATTGCGCTATTTCTACAACAGAAGAAAGTGGATATGATTTAGAGTACTTACATGCTGTTTTAAACCACCCGGCCATTGTTTGGTTATGTTCAATAATGGGAAGCGACTTTGAAGGCGAATTTTATTCAAGGGGAACTTATGTATTAAATAACTTACCAATAAAAAGAATTGACTTTAATGACACTATTCAAGCAGCAAGTTACAATAATATAGTTAAAAAAACAAAAGAAATTTCAGAGATAAATCAAATTTTAAAACAAGGTAATATTGAGAAAAGAAAATTGCAAGCTTTAATAAGAGAAAAAAACATTCTTATCAAAGCGATTCAAGATTTGGTCACTGATATTTACGATATAAACCATTTAAGAGAAATCTTCGAAAATTAAGGATGATCAAGTATGAAATTAATTACTGAAATGTCAAAACAGAAACTCCGGGGAGGATACTATACCCCTAAAAAAATGACTGATTTTATAATGCATTGGGGTTTATTAGATGGATACAAGAATAGAGTTTTAGAGCCTAGTTGTGGTGATGGTGCTTTTTTAGAAAGTCTAATGGAGTATAGAAATGGGTTTGAGGAATGTTTAGCTATAGAATTAGATGAAGAGGAAGCTTTGAAAGCCTCAAATAGAGTGAAAGACATTATTAATATCCAAATTATCAATAATGATTTTTTTGATGAATATGAAATAAATTTAAGAAATCATGAATTTGATTTAATAATTGGAAATCCACCTTATATTAGATATCAATTTTTATCGCCTTCACAAAGAGAAATGCATGCTGCTATTCTATCTAATAATGGCATGAAACCTAACAAACTTATCAATGCTTGGGTATCCTTCTTAGTCGCTAGTGTAGAAAGATTAAGTGCAGCAGGTAAGATTGCAATGGTAATTCCGGCTGAAATCCTGCAAGTTGCTTATGCGGCTGATCTTCGACTGTACCTCACTAACCATTTAAGTAAGGTAACAGTTATAACTTTTAAAAAGCTAGTTTTTCCGGATGTTCAACAAGAAGTCGTTTTGCTAATGGGTGAAAAATCATTAATCAAAGAAGAAACTAAAATATCTGTAGTAGAACTTAATGATTTAGAGGATTTAGATTTTGATATTCTGAATCGAAAACTCGAATATAAAGAAATAGATCATAATAAAGATAAATGGACTAAGTATTTTCTTTCTAAAAATGAATTAACAGCAATAAAAGAAATTGCAAATAATGAAAGCTTTAAAAAAATATCAGAGTATGCGCAGGTAGATATTGGTATTACAACTGGAAACAATAAATATTTCTCCGTGACTAAAGAAACTATCCAAAAGTTTAATCTTGAAAAAATAACACTTCCTTTAATTGGTCGTAGTGCTCATGCTAAGGGCTTGTATTTTACTGAAAAAGACTGGATAGAAAACGTTGAAGATGGTTATCCAGCAAGTCTCCTTCTATTTCCAGACGTTCCATTTGAAGAATTGCCAAATAATCTTCAATCCTATGTAAAACAGGGAGAGGAAAATGGTGAAAATACAGGTTATAAATGTAGGATTAGAAGAAATTGGTACAGAATCCCGTCTGTTTGGGAACCAGATGCTTTCTTTCTCAGAAGAAATGATAAGTATCCAAAATTTGTCTTAAACAGTACGAATGCTGTAAGTACGGATACCATGCATAGAATTAGATTCAATGATGGCATAGATAAGAATAAGGTTATTCTGGGGTATTACAATAGTATTTCATTGGCTTTTACTGAAATAGAGGGTAGAAGCTACGGGGGTGGAGTATTAGAGGTGCTTCCTGGTGAAGTCGAGAGTATTTTAATACCAGACTTATCAGGGCTTGATTCTTCTACAACCCAGCGTTTAATGCATTTGGTTGACTGCAATATTAGAGAGAAGGGAGATATTGAAGATATACTTCCGGAAATTAATCAGGAAATTCTAATCAATTACTTAGGGATCAATCCCGAAGTTGTACAAACTTTTAATAACATTTGGAAGAAGTTAATGAATCGAAGAAGAGACCGTAAATAATAAAAACAAAAATTTTCTAAGCAAGTCAAATAACAATAGTTCAAAATCTATGATAATAAATTTTGAACTATTGTTTATTTTCCATATGGATAATCCCCTATTGTCTTAACCTAATTTGTGTTTGACCAACGAATTCTATAGTTAAGACAATCCGGTCATGTCTTAACTTATTTAAACCAATTAATTAAAACCACCTTAGAAATTGTTTTTGTCGATACTCTAAGATAGATATATGGAGTTTTATATTAATTAGAGAATTAATCATTTTT
>Ga0180008_1001992_pt1 | contig 11589 bp, 11 predicted proteins | sample MM_PW_MetaG_FD_121121 | JGI IMG/M metagenome (GOLD analysis project Ga0180008, IMG submission 121121) | Groundwater microbial communities from the Aspo Hard Rock Laboratory (HRL) deep subsurface site, Sweden - MM_PW_MetaG | ecosystem: Environmental > Aquatic > Deep subsurface > Groundwater... | reverse complement strand
TAGGACTCTTTTTGTGATTGATGAGTGTCATAATTATTTAAAAGCAAAAGAAGATTCTGTACTTGTTTGGTGGTTTACATATCATGCACATCTACACCATGAATTAATATTAATTACTCAAGATTTATCTTTAGTAAATACAGAATATAAAAGAGTTGCTGAATACTTTTATAGAGCTATTCCTTCACGTTTTAGAATGTCTAAAAATACTTTTAAATATATTCAGTATTCAACTGCTGGAATGTATGAAAAAGACAAAATAGGAACAGATACAGTAAAAGCTGATTCAAAAATATTTTCTCTATATGTAAGTGGTTCTGATTCAAATGGAAAATCAATTATACATAAATATATTTTTATGGCTGTGGTTGCTCTTAGTGCTTGTTTAATATCTGTTTATTCTTTAATGGGTTCTATTGCACCAGTTGATGAAGAAATAAAAGAAGAAACTCCTATTCAAAACAATACAAAAAATGAGACTTTTCCACAAAATAAAACTTCAGAAACTCCAATAAATTCGAATACTAATACAGAAAATTTAGCAGCGGTAGATCCAATTGAAAAACCTAATTTAAAACTATTTAAATTTAATTGTTTTTCGATTATGTGTTATTACACTTTTGAAGATAAAACAATTTTTGAAATTCCACAAAATCTATTAAAGACTTATTTAATAGATATTCCCCCTGATAAAAAATACTTAGAACTAAAAAACAATAAATTAATGATTTATGTTTTAACTGCTCCTAACAAATTTAATTTTATAAAAGAAAGAGGTAACGAAAATGAAAAAAATCAAAATGAAAATTCTGGCATTATTCCTAGTATTACTAACTAATATACATGCTGAAACTTTAGAGATGAACCTGGCAACATTTGCAACATATGCAAGTGAAACAAACTCTATTAATATTTTAATAGATGAAGATTTAAAAAATCAAAATATCATTTTTATAATTAATGATAAAGATTCCTATCTATTAGAAGCTTTTAGAAAAGCAGTTAATTTAAAAGGTTTAGATTTAATCAAAAATGAAAAATTTTATTTTGTAACAAAAAAAGATATTTATGTAGAAGAACTTAAATACAGAAGTATAAAACTAAACTTTGTAAAATATGAAGATATAGCAAATTTTTTAAAAGTATATACAGAATTTATAAAATATGAATTCATATCAACTTCTAAAACTTTAATGATTTACTCTAAACAAAAAGAATTTGACTCTATAAATCAAATGATTCAAAGTATCGATGTTCTTCCAAAACAATTAAAATTAAAAGTTTCTATCATTGATACAAATTTAGATAAATTAAAAGAATTAGGTTCTGATACTTCTAAAATCAATCTTCAAAATAATGGTAACTTCTTTTTTAATTTAGTTTCTTATCCATTTTCAGTTAATAATAATGTTCCATCAAGTGAAAAAGACAATTTTTATACTTTCTTAAAATATTTAAATACAGAAGGTACAAGCGAATTTATATCTAATCCAGTTCTAACGTTATCAGATGAAAAAGAAACTATTTTTAATGTAGTTTCAAATGTTCCATACCAAATGGGTACAACTACAATAAACGATACAGCTTTAAGAACTTCTAATTCTTATGAATATAAAGACATAGGTTTACAAATTACTGTTACACCTCATATTTATTCAGATAATAATGTTTATTTAGATTTAGAATTAAATGTTTCAAACATTCAATCTAATACAGATAATTTACCAGTTACAAGCAAAAAATATATAAAACAACCTTTTCATCTTCCAGTTAATAATCTATTAGTTCTTACAGGTATCAATAAAAAAGAAGTTTTAACATCTTATACAGAAATTCCACTTTTAGCAGATATTCCTTTTCTTGGTTGGCTTTTTAAATATGAATCAAATGAAGAAACAAAAAGTAATTTAAGTGTAGTTTTTGAATTAGTGAATGAAGAAAATTTCAACACTAACGATTTTAAAATAATTGTTCCAAATAAATTAAATTAAAGGATAAAAAATGGAAATGAATTTAGATAAAGAATATAGATTAAAGTATAAAGGTTTTGAAAAAGAAACAAATGTTTATAAATATATTTCTTTTCAAAATGATGGTTCTTTTATAGAATATCTAATTAAAGAGAATGAAACTAATTTTCAAATTTTAGACAGAAACAATATTTTATTAAGACAATATGATTTTAATGAAATTGGTAAAAAAAGTACAAGAGTATCTAAACGTGAAATTGATGAAATTATTTGTGAATATTTAAATATTGATTTTAATAAATATAAATATATTCTTACTCATATTATCTCAAAAGATGAATTACTTCATTATATGGCTCATAATTCTATTGAAGATGATTTAATTCAAATTCCAATTGAAAGAGTATCTACACCAAATTCTAACTATTCCCACTCTGATATTTTTAATGGTTTTTTAAATATTTCTAAAGATGAAATTAATGATGATTTTAATGGTTTTATTAATACTTTTTTAGAACATTTTATTTTTACTGAAAAGAATAAAATTGATAATTATAATTTAGATGAATTTCTATATTTACTTACTGGTTCTATGGCTTCATGTTTAACAGATGATGAATTAAAGAAATTTAATTTTTTTGAACAAAATCCTACTCACTTTGAAAATACACCTTTTAATAAATCTTTCAATGATGAACATAATTCAATTGATTTTGAATATAAGCCTATTTTAGAAGATATACAAGATGATATTGAAGATAGGGAAGCTATTAGTTATGAATATAAATTTGTAGTAACTCCTAAACCTTCTAATAATCAACATAATAATTTTGATCCTCTTTTACTTTCAGCTGGTGGTGCATTTATTTCCTCTGCTCTGGCTGTATTTGCAATGAAAAAAGCATTTACTATTTTAAAGGCTTAAAATGAACACAAATAAAAGAATAGAAGAATTAAACACTAATTTAGTTTTGCAAGAAACAAAAATATATTTGTGTTTAGATGAAATTAAGTCAAATTTCCAAAAGATGGATAATAAGTCACTTTCAGATTTTAGAAAATTTATAAATCATTTGCAATATTTAAAAAATGAGTATAACGCAATATATGTCCAATTAAGTACCTTTACGGCTTATCAAATGACTAATTCTTCCTCCAAAAAAAAATAGTCAATTTCGTTAAATTAAATTCAAATGGAAGTTCAATTCTCCATCAGGATAAAGATTTTTTTTTGCTTTGCTTCTTTGGCGAAAAGAAGAGAAATAAAAAGAATAAGAAGAGTTTAGAATAACCCCCAATGGTACTATTGAAAAGCCATCGGCAAGAGTTAGGGATTCAGAGCGAATAGCCTAATAGTACGCAGTTATTAGCCCCTCGTGGGTCAAAGCCCGACCCGAAGGGTAACTCCCGAAGTTAAAAGAAAAATAAGACCAACGGGAATAGTAATACAAAATAAAGATGTAGTACGAATAGTATTATCTTGGAGATATTAAAACCCTCAAATAAGCCTATTAACTCTAGGAACTCGGAGAAACGATTGAGCGAGGAACGAGCGATTGAGTTTCCTTGATTACTTTTAAAAAAGTTACTACACCCTAAAAAACAAATATAAGAGGTAACACGAATATGTATGGAATAACAAATTTAGATATAGACTTTTTAGACACAAAAGTTAAAAACCAAAAACAATGGATGTTAGATAATCTTTCTGACTTTGATTTCGGAGAAAATAAAACAGCTTTAGATTTTACTTACTCAGCAAATTTAAATCCTGATAAATATTTCGCAGAAATGAATAATAGAATTAACTCTATTTTCGATTATGCAAAAGAATTGAAACTTTATCCAGTTTTTGTAACTCTTACAGCTCCATCACAATTTCATAAAAAAGATAGAAATGGAAATTTAAAAATTAATCCAAATACGACTGCAAAAGAATTAACACAAATTTGGAATAAATTCACAAATTTACAAGTTTTTCAAAAACTTAGAAAATCTACGGGTCAATCATTAATGTACTTTAGAGTTTATGAACCTCATAAATCTGCTGTTCCACATATGCATGCAATGTTGTTTCTTCCTAAAGATTCAATCCTTGAAGTTAAAAATAAATATTATGAATATTTTACAGATAAAGTAAAATGGGGTAATAATAAAAAATCTATCGATTTCAAATATACTTGGTATAACTCAGCAGGTGGTGCTGTTGCTTACATTATGAAATATGTTACAAAAACTTTTAAAAACTCAAATGATAAATCAATTCAATATGCTTCATATTGGTATATGAAACATAATATTAGAAGATTCCTTTGCTCTCGTAACCTTCGGCTACCTATTACAGTTTATAGAAAAATAAGACATTATTTTACAAATAAATCTTCTTATTTAGATATTGCAAAAGAGTATAAAGATAATAATTCAATTCATAGAATTTTTAATGATAATACATACTCTTACATGAAATATAATATCGATACTCAACAAGTAGATGAAGTGATTTTATGGGAAAAAAATGCAGAATCAGTAATACATAAAAGAATTAAATCTAATCAAACTTTTAAACTTCTTTACAAAAAAGAAGAATATAAAAAAGCTCTTACAGTTTACGTAAATGAATTTGAAAAATACACTTTTTCAGAAAGCCAAAATAAATTTATGTTACTTCCTATAGTTCCATCAAAGCTTAAAGATTATCAATTAGAAAAATACTTTTTCGAACTTAATGAAACTCCTGATTTACAAGACACTAAACACTATAAATTAGCAAAAAATGAAATGATTAAAAGAGGTTTTTTAATTAATCATGAAGTAGAAATTCTTTCAGATTGCATTTATACAGAAAAACAAGAATATATAGACCTTGAAACTGGTGAATATAAATATATTAACGTAGCTGTTACAGCTAAACAATTAGGATTTTAAAAATGAAAAATCTAATAATAAAAAAAGATGACATAATTAAATTTAAAAATGATTCTAAATGTTATTGTGTAGTTTCTTATAACTTAGAAAAAGATTTTGTATATGTTTTAAATGTTCATGGTGTAGTTGTTTCTGAAATAGTAGAAAATGAAAAAAAGAATATTAAATTTAAAATTAGTGATATAGATAAAATTATTGTCAAAGAATCACAACAAAAAAAGATTGTTTTCCCACAAACAAAAGAAGATAAATTAAAAGCTATTGATTTTCAATTAAAAAATACTTCTTTAACTCTTGTAGAAATAAGAAATCTAAAAAGAAAAAAGAATAAATTAGAACATAAAAAGCAATTAATAAATGATATGCATTTACAGCAAAATTTATTTTAAGGCTTCAAAATGCTAAATACAATAATTCAAAAAAATGAAACATTTTCTAAATACTATATTTTAGAAGATTTTTTACTGTTCAAAATAAAATCAATTAAAACAACCACAAAAGAACAATTTTTATTTTTTGATTATACATACAAAACTACAAAATTATATTCTTTCATTTCATTTAATGAAGCAGAACAAGAAGTATTTAAAAGATTCGAAGATTACAAAACAAAATTTAATATTAAAGGATAAAAAATGCAAAAAGATTTAATTGATAGAATAAAATTAAGAGAAATAAATATAACTCCAGAACAAAGAAGACAAAGATTAATTAATGCTCATATTTTAGATATTAATGGTCATTTTGATTCAAATTATTTTTCAATAGAAACTGTTAATTTAAGTAAAATTAAAAAAGAGTCTTTTGTGAGTCATTTCATAGATAAAATCTAACATTTGTTTTTTTCTTAATAGTAAATTACTATTAATTTTATTGTTAAGGAAAACAAATGAATTACAAAGCTTTCGAAAATCTCGAACTTATCCCTCAACTACTAGAAAAAATTTCTATCTTAGAAATTAAGCTGCAGCACCTGGAAGAAAATCTAATTATTCCTCTGGATTTAACAAATAGAAAAAATGTTAAAACTTTTTTAAATATTTCAGAATCAACTCTAAATAATATGATGAAAGATGGAAGATTAAAACGTGGTGTTCATTACACAAAGACTATTAAGTCAAATAGAACTAAAATAGTATTTATAGAAAGTGCGATTAAGGAGTTAAAAAAATGACTTTTTTCAATCGTGAAGGTGTTTTGTACGTTTCAATTAATGGAATTAGAAAATCAACAAAATTAAAATATTCAAAACAGAATATAAAAAAATTTCAATCTTATTATGAAGATGAAGAGTTCTTTAACAATTTTAATATTAATAAATCAGTTCCTACAATTCTAGAGCTTGTAAGTGATGTATTAAATGAAAAAGAAAAAGAGTTAAAAAGAAACTCTTATAGGTCTTATTTAGCTCTCTATGAGTCAAGAATAGAGCCATACTTTAAAAATATATTAGTTACTGAATTTAAACCTTTAGATGTTCATAACTGGTATAAAACTTTTCAAGATTCAAGTACTTTAAATACTTGTAACAATTTGTTAAAGTCTGCATTTGAAAAAGCAATTATAAAAGGATATATTCTAAATTCTCCATTTTTAATTAAAAAACCTAAATTTAAAAACAATTATAAAATTAATCCTTTCTCTTTTGATGAAGCAAATATTATAATTGATAAAGCTCCTGATAAATTAAAAAATCTTTTAGCAGTTGCTTTTTATACTGGTATGCGTACGGGTGAAGTATTAGGCTTAAAATGGATTAATATAGATTTTGATAGCTACACTATTAAAATTGATTCACAGATGACTGGGGGCTTTGAGGATACTCCTAAAACTTACTCTAGTAATAGGGTTATAGATATGCTTCCACAATGTGAATATTATTTAAAAGAACAATTTAAAATTTCTTTTCATTCTAAATATGTTTTTCTTAATTCTTTAGATAAGCCTTTTAGTTCTAGTTCTTCACTTCAATACACATGGAAGAATTTGTTAAATAAATTAAATATAGATTTTAGAAGTATTTATCAAACTAGACATACTTTCGCTAGTAATATGCTTTCTAATGGTGAGAATCCTCTTTGGATTAGTCAAATGTTAGGCCATAAATCTTTAAATGTTACTCTTGATAAATATTCAAAGTTTATTAAAAATGATGTTTCAAGAAAATCAACATACTTGGATAATTAACGCATAAATTACACAGATTGTTTATAGTATCGTTTTAAAGGGGATTTTTGGTTATTACATAGTTAATAAATAGGGACTTTACCCTATTTATTGTTATAAATCAGTTTTTAAAACTGCTCCAGAACTTGCATTTGTAACAAGTGCTCTGTATTGTCCTAACCAAGAAGAGTTAAGTGGTTTTTTAAGAGGAACAAAACTTGCTCTTCTATTTGCAATTTCTTCATCTGTTAATTTTACAGATAAAAGATACTCATCAACATCAATATGAATTTCATCACCATCTTTTAATAATCCAATCATACCACCCTCAGCAGCTTCAGGACTCACATGTCCAATAGATGCTCCTCTTGTAGCTCCTGAGAATCTTCCATCAGTAATAAGTGCAACACTATCACCAAGTCCCATTCCCATGATAAGTGAAGTAGGTGCTAGCATTTCTTGCATACCAGGTCCTCCTTTTGGACCTTCATATCTGATAACTACAACGTCACCAGCTTTTACTTTTCCACTTACAATTCCTTTTATAGCTTGAGCTTGTCCATCAAAACAAACAGCTTTTCCAGTCATTGCTCGTGCACCTGTGATTCCAGCAGTTTTAATAACAGCACCTTGTTCTGCTAAATTACCGTATAAAATTGCTAATCCACCAACTTGTGAATATGGATTGTCAATAGTGTGAATAATATTTGTATCTTTAATATAAGAATCTTTGATTTTTTCTAATATAGACTCTCCAGAGATTGTAAGATTGTCTAATAAAATATCATCGCCTCTTTTTGTCATTTCTTTCATAACAGCATTTACACCACCAGCTTTGTTGATATCTTCCATATGAACAGTAGATAAAGATGGAGAAATTTTTGCAATATGAGAAACTCTTTTAGAAATTTTATTAATATCTTCAAGATTAAAGTTAACTTTTGCTTCTCTAGCGATTGCTAACATGTGTAATACAGTGTTTGAGCTTCCACCCATTGCCATATCAACAGCAAATGCATTTCTTACAGCATTTTCATTTAAGATATTTGTTAATTTGTATTTTTCTCTAGCTTGTTCATCAAGTGCAATTTCACAGATTCTTCTAGCTGCTTGTCTATATAATACTTCTCTCTCCGGAGTTAAAGCTAAAATAGTTCCATTTCCTGGAAGTGCAATACCCATTGCTTCCATAAGTGTATTCATAGAGTTTGCTGTAAACATCCCTGAACATGAACCACCACTTGGACATGCATTACACTCGATATCTTTTAACTCTTCATCACTCATTTCTCCAGCTTCATGTTTTCCAACAGCTTCAAAAGCAGTTGCTAAGTCAATAGGAGTTCCGTCTTGTGTGTAACCTTTTTCCATTGGTCCACCTGATACAAAAATAGTTGGAACATTTACTCTTAATGCACCCATAATCATGCCTGGAACAATTTTATCACAGTTTGGAATAGCAATCATAGCATCTAATTTATGTGCATTCATTACTGTCTCAATAGAGTTTGCAATTAATTCTCTTGAAGGTAATGAAAATAACATACCATCATGACCCATAGCAATACCATCATCAACACCAATAGTGTTAAATTCAAATGGAACACAACCATTTGCTTTGATTTCTTCTTTTATAATAGCTGATACTTTATCTAAGAAAAAGTGTCCAGGTATTAACTCAATAAATGAGTTAGCAACTCCAATGAATGGTTTGTCGAAATCTTCGTCTTTTAAACCAGTAGCTCTTAATAAAGATCTATGAGGTGTTCTATCAAATCCTTTTTTTACTTCATCACTTCTCAATGTATTATCCTTTAAAATATGCGTAATTTATATGGCTAGATTATACATTTTTTGCTGTTCAATTTATATTAAAATAAAGGTTTTTTATAAATTTTAGAATTCTTTTTAAAATCTCTTGACAAATAAATAAAAAGCTATTATAATTCCAGTCCAAATTAAGTAAATCATATTTAATTTGACTTACCAAGTGTGCGAGTGTGGCGGAATAGGTAGACGCGCGGGACTTAAAATCCCGTTCCGGTTTCGGAGTGTGAGTTCGATTCTCACCATTCGCACCATTATAATGTAGAGGGTTGACAGAGTTGGTCTATCGTACCGGTTTTGAAAACCGGCGAGGTGAAAGCCTCCGAGGGTTCGAATCCCTTGCCCTCTGCCATTATTCAAAATAAATCATCTAACTTTTTTAAATTTTAAATGATTTAAACCACTATACATTTCTGTTGGAGGTATAGCAAAGCTGGTAATGCCTCGGATTGCAAATCCGACATGCGTTGGTTCGAGTCCGACTACCTCCTCCACTTCATCATTCAATACAGTTCAATATAATCCAAAACAACCCCTAAAATAGGAACTTCATTTAAATTTATAGTTCAATATAGATTCATATAAATCAATACAAATCACTCACAAATGGCATATAAAATGGCATATTGCTTTTTTCATATTTTTTATTTTATAAATTTCAAAATTCTTTTTTAATTCAATGTAGTTCAATACAGTACGATGTGCTTCAAAAGCCCTAAAATAGGCCATTTTGGCTAAGTTTACTTTAAATAAATTGCTATTAAAATCCTAAAAAGCATTAGGATTTAAGATGAAAAACAAACCTCTAAGTGATTTAAAAATAAGAAATGCAAAAACTAAAGAAAAAGATTACCAACTAGGTGATCAATATGGACTATATTTATTAGTAAAAACAACAGGAAATAAACTTTGGCAAATGAGATACACTTCTCCTACAACTAAAAGAAGAAATATTGCATCTTTTGGTAAATATCCAGAAATTAGTTTATCAGAAGCTCGACTAGCCAGAGATAAAAATATCAAGTTTATTGCTGATGGTATTGACCCTCTTGAATATAAAAAAGAGTGTGAACAAAAAACTATTCGTAGTAATAACGGAATGTGTATTAGTTTAATTGATGAATGGCTTGAAAAAGAAGCACTTACTACAAAGCATATTACTCATAAATCAAAATCAAGAATTTTTAATAAAGATGTAAAACGATTTTTAAAAAATTTACATATCAAAGAAGTAACTATTGATGATATTGTTAATATAATAGAAAATAAGCTAACAACAGCTCCTGAAATAGCATCAAGATTATTTACACATTTAGACAATCTTTTTAGATATGCAGTATTAAAAAAATATTGTGATAGAAATATTTTAGCTGATATTAGAAAAAGAGATATTGTAAAACCTAGAATCTCAAAACATATGCCTAAAATAACAGACTTAGGGATACTAAAACGGTTAATAAATGAAATATATAATTATAGTGGTAACCATAATATAAAAAATGCTTTAAAGTTAGTTTTACATATCCCTTTAAGAGCAGAGAATTTATGTAATCTCAAATGGAATCAAATTAACTTTGAAAAAAAGACTTTAACAATCCCACGAGAAAATATGAAACTAAGTAATATTAACCTTGATGATTTTGTGATGCCACTTACAGAGGAAGTAATAAATATATTACAAGAACATAAGGATATGCAACTATTTAGTTCAAAATCTAAAGAGTATGTATTTTTAGGTTTTAATAATAGACAAGCAATTAATAAAGAGAGTCCAAATAGAGCCTTATACAGACTTGGATTCAATGATGAGAAAAAGGGTACTAAAATAAGATTACATGGCTTTAGAGGTACTTTTAGAAGCCTTATTGATACATTAGATACTAAAGGAAAGTACAATTTTGAGGTTAAAGAGCGAGCATTAGACCATCATGATAAAAATTTAGTGGTAAGAAGCTACAATCATAAAGCAAATTATCAAGAACAAATGATTGAACTTATGAATTTTTGGAGTGAGTTTATTTGTAACTTAAAAAATTAACTTTTATTACGTATCCTTCGAAACACATTTAAATTCATAAATACCTAATAATTTTATTTTAATAATAGTTTTTTTTAAATCAAAAAAGTATGATTTATAAACAATATTATTTACAGTTTCCTTGCCCACTTTTTTACCTTTACTTATTTTATAAGAAAGATTAATATCATTTGCAAAATTACGAGATTGATTTTCACTTAATCCTATATAATGAGAAATAAATAAAATGGGAAGATGTTTAAAACTGTTTGTAAATTTACTCTTCATTTCAATTATTAAATCAACTAAATATTTATCTACTTCTGAATTTAATACATTATATTTAATTTTTCTTCTATTAATTAATAATAGTATCGTTTCAACAATAATGCCGTCTTTCAAAGCATTAGCAAATAATAAAAAAACTTTTTTATTGTCCACTTCAGATATATTTATATTATAAATAAAAGTTAAATAATGTTCTTGACAGCTTAAAATACTAGAAACTCTTTTTTTATAATAAGTACTAATGTTATCATCTTCAGATAAATTATTATCATCTATAAAAGAATAAAGAATATAAGATAAGTCTTCAAATCTAGTTTCTATTATTTCATAAAAATCATCTAGATTAATATTTAAAGCATTTAATACATTTTTATATTTTTTTGTAACTTTTTCTTT
>Ga0180008_1001991_pt1 | contig 11597 bp, 10 predicted proteins | sample MM_PW_MetaG_FD_121121 | JGI IMG/M metagenome (GOLD analysis project Ga0180008, IMG submission 121121) | Groundwater microbial communities from the Aspo Hard Rock Laboratory (HRL) deep subsurface site, Sweden - MM_PW_MetaG | ecosystem: Environmental > Aquatic > Deep subsurface > Groundwater... | reverse complement strand
GGTTTAGAACCTGCGGCAATGATTGTGGAAATTTTAAATGAAGACGGCACTATGGCACGTCGTCCTGACTTAGAAGTTTTTGCTGAAAAACACGGCATTAAAATTGGCACCATCGCTGATTTAATTGAATACCGTAATCTGCATGAAACCACCATAGAGCAAGTCGCCAGCTGCCAGTTACCTACTGAATTTGGTGAGTTTAATCTCGTTACTTTCCGTGACACCATCGACAATCAAATTCATTTTGCTTTGGTTAAAGGTGTGGTTGAAGCAGAACAGCCGACATTAGTTCGGGTGCATTTACATAATACCTTCAGCGATTTGTTGTTATCCGACCGCGGTGCCAATCGCAGTTTTTCGTTGCACTGTGCGATGAAGCGTATTGCCGATGAAGGTGGAGTGCTGGTGCTTTTAGGCAAAAACGAAAGCAGTGAAGAGCTGGTACAGATGGTGCAAAACTTTGAAGCCGAAGATAAAGGCGAAAAAGCCAAGACCGATCTGTGGAAAGGTACCTCACGTAATGTGGGTGTAGGTTCACAAATTCTGGCCAGTTTAGGCGTGAAAAAAATGCGTTTGTTAAGTGCGCCAAAAAAATACCATGCACTCTCGGGCTTTGGTCTGGAAGTAGTGGACTATGTGTCTGAATAAGACTCTGTAACAACTGGTGCAGAAACAGTAGCAGGGGACGGGTTATCTTGTGTTATCATGACGCCCGTTTTTTTGAATTCTGGTTTTTTAAAACCGTTTTTTGCAGCAAATATGCAATAAGGACCTCCAATGCAGGTGATTGAAGCAGGGTTAACCGCTAAAGGTAAAAAATTTGCCATCGTTGTGGCCAGATTCAACAGCTTTATTGTCGAAAGTTTATTAGACGGTGCTGTAGATACCTTAAAACGTGTCGGCGATATCGCTGATCAAGACATCACAGTGGTTCGTATCCCTGGCGCTTTTGAAATGCCATTGGCTGTGCAAAAAGTAGCGGCCAGCGGTAAATACGACGCGATCATCGCCTTAGGTGCTGTGATCCGCGGTGGTACACCTCATTTTGAATACGTGGCTGGCGAATGCACCAAGGGCCTGGCTCAGGTGATGATGCAGCACAGTATTCCTGTTGCTTTTGGCGTATTGACTGTAGACAGTATCGAGCAGGCTGTTGAGCGTGCTGGTACCAAAATGGGCAATAAAGGCGCAGAAGCAGCGATGTCCTCGCTGGAAATGGTAAACGTTCTCTCTCAGTTGTAGGATTTGTTGATGAAACCTAATGCACGTCGTTTGGCCCGTTCTTTGGCCGTTCAGGGAGTTTATAGCTGGCAAGTCAGCAAGAACCCTATTGGTGATATTGAACAGCAGTTATTGCTGGAACAAAACACCAAACATCTGGACGTGGGCTATTTCCAGGATATTTTACGTGGTGTGGCTGTGAATCATCCTGTACTGGATGAAGCGGTAAAGCCGTTTTTAGACCGTCCATTTGAAGAAATTGATTTGGTCGAAAAAGCCATATTACGTGTATCAGCCTACGAGCTGAAATATCGCCTGGATGTGCCTTACAAGGTGGTGATCAACGAAGCCATCGAACTGGCGAAAGCCTTTGCTGCCGATGACAGCCACAAGTTTGTCAACGGCATACTTGATAAAGCCGTCAAACGCCTGCGAACCGAATAAAAAATGGAGAGCCGGCGTAAGTCGGCTTTTTTATGGGTGAATTTGAGTTAATTCAACGTTGTTTTGCCGAAGCGGGCCGTAAACGCACGGACGTTGCCATTGGTATTGGTGACGACGGTGCTGTAGTACAGGTGCGCGAAGGCTGTGATCTGGTGATCACCACCGACAGCATGGTCGAAGGTATCCATTTTTTCCCGGATGTCGATCCGCGCTCGCTTGGGCATAAATTGGTGGCAGTTAATGTCAGCGATTTGGCTGCTATGGGCGCTGAGCCCTGCTGGCTATCTTTAGCTTTAACTTTACCTAAAGTTGATGAAGACTGGTTAACAGCTTTTGCTGAAGGTTTAAGCGAGACGGCGGATTACTACAATTGCCAGCTGATAGGCGGCGATACCACCCGTGGTCCTTTAAGTTTAACCATGATTGCCAAAGGCTTAGTGCCCAAAGGCAAAGCCATTACCCGCGCTGGCGCTCAGAATGGCGATTACCTCTATGTGACTGGTACTTTGGGTGATGCGGCTTTAGGCTTAAAGTTGGTGCAGGAGCAGGTTGAAGTCAGTAAAAAACACCGGGCTCATATTCTGCAACGTTTTCACTACCCAACAGCCCGGGTGGCTTTAGGTCAGGCGCTACGTAATATCGCAAGCTCAGCCATGGACGTGTCTGATGGTTTGGCTGGTGATTTGCTGCATATTTTACGGCGCTCTAAAGTAGGGGCCGTGGTCGACGTCAGTAAATTACCTATGTCTCAGGCGCTTAAAGACAGTTGTAGCGCTGAACAAGCTTTACAGTTTGCTTTGTCCGGTGGTGAAGACTATGAACTGCTGTTTACCGTACCGGAAAACCGCCGTGGTTCTTTGGAAGTGCTGTTATCTCCTTATGGCGTCCCTGTCACTTGTATTGGCCGTATCACAGGTGCTGTGGGTAAACTGGAGTTTAAGCAAGGGGATTTCCCCTTTGTTTACCAGCATCAGGGCTTTGAGCACTTTTAATGGCATCGATTCAACACGCTAAACCTAAATTTGATCTGAGAAAGTGGACCCATTTTCTCGCTTTGGGGTTTGGTTCTGGTCTGGCGCCAAAAGCGCCTGGTACTTTTGGTACTTTAGCCGCTTTACCTTTAATTTATCTGCAATCTTTAGTCAGCCCACAGCTTGGATTGATCTGGGTGTTGTTTGCTTTTGTGCTGGGTTGTTATGTTTGTGGCCAGACAGCCAAAGATATTGGTGAACATGATCATGGTGCTATTGTCTGGGATGAAGTTGCGGGTTACAGCCTGGCTATGTGGTGCATTCCGTTTGAATGGCACTACCTTTTGATTGGTTTTTTACTCTTCCGCTTTTTTGATATCGTCAAACCCTGGCCTATTCGTTTGCTGGATAAAAAAATCCACGGCGGCTTTGGCATTATGATTGACGATATGCTGGCTGGTTTCTTTAGCTGGCTGATTCTCTTCGCACTGGTGCAGTGGCAAGCTTTTAGTTAATATAAATTTTTCCCTGCATCCTGGTGATTTTTGTGCGTTTTGCGCTGCTTATTTTTTTAGCCTTTTTCTCATTGCACCTGCTGGCACAAAACCAGACCAATTCTGTTTATGACTTCGATATTAAACACTGGAATAGTGCTGATGGCTTATCGTCAAATTCAGTCAGGGCCGTCAGCCAGGATCAACAAGGTTATTTATGGGTTGGCACTTTGTATGGGCTTAATCGTTTTGATGGCCATCATTTCACCCAGTTCAGCACCAAAACCAGTCGTCAACTCGCCAGTAACTCCATTAATAAATTGCTGCTGGATCAGCAAGGTTATATGTGGGTGGGGACTAAGGCAGGTTTATCTGGTTTTAGCCCCCAGACCCTGAAATTTGATCGTTATCCTATTTTGGCTGAAGTCACGTCCATAGTTCAGGTCGCACCAGACGAGCTCTGGGTGGCCGCTGAAAATCTGTTTAAAGTAAAACAAGGTAAAGTCAGCCGCATTAACAGCATTAAAGAAGCGGTAGTGCAGATGGAGATGGCTGGCGACGCCGTATGGGTCACCACAGCCCGACATTTGTACAAACTCAGTCCACAGGGCGATATTCAACAAATAGCTTTACCTGATGAGCTGCAACAACATCCGTTGTACGATTTAAGCTGGTTCAACGATACCTTACATTTTGCCAGTGAGTCTGGTTACTTCCATCTGGACAAAGATCAACAGGTGGTGCGATGCGCTATTAATGGCGTGGATAATGCTGCTATCTATAAGTTGTTCAGAGACAGTTCCGGTAATGATTGGATCTCGGGTTACAACAAGTTGCATCACCGTCATGCCGGCCAACAATGGCAGCAAATCAGCGCGGAGGAACTGGGCAGTTCTCCCTGGTTCAGCGATATTTTCGAAGACAGAGATCACAACATCTGGATGGCCAGTTTCAGTGAAGGTCTGTACCGTGCGTCTCCGGGGAAAATGCGCCGTGTGATAGGAGAGGGGCAACAGGACATGGTAGTGCGTAGCGTGCGGTATTCTGCGCGTTTAGATAGCCTCCTGGTGGCTACCCAAACCAGTGTCGGCATACTGAAGGACGATCAGCAGTTTATTGAGTTAGTCGATCATCACTCACTTAGGCAAAGTACAGTCTTTGATTTTTACGACAGAAATAACCAGCTTTGGCTGGGTACTGACAACGGTCTGATGGTATATAACTTTGATGATAAAACAATAAGCCGTCCTTTTAAGGAACTTGCTCAGAGTGCTATCCGAGTGGTTCAGCCCCGTACTCAGGCCGGACTGTGGATCGGAGGTGCCAACGGACTTTACCAGTATGATGGCAAGGATCTGGTTGCTGCGCCTTTTAATGCCGATTTAGAGTCCAGCTTCGTCACTGTGATTGAAGCTCAGGACCCGGATGTATTGGTTGGAACGACCAGTGGCTTGTATTGGTACCAGCAAGAAAAGCTGAACAGGGTAGGGCTGGGCACGCCTTTATTCGGTGCTTATATCACCAGCGTGTTGACCTTGCCTGATCAGCAAATGCTGGTTGCTACCTTAGATGATGGTTTGTTTATCAAAACAGCTCAGGGGCATTGGCAACAATACGATAGTAGCAATGGTTTACCCTTAGATCCGGTGATCAGTTTATGGTACGACAAAGATACAAATTACCTCTGGGCCAGCAGTTTAAAGGGGGTATTCAGGTTCAGACCCCAATCGGACAAAAATCCTGATCAGCCATTAACCTTTGAAATGGTGTTATCGCCTTATGACCGTCAACTTGGCACTGCGCCAGGCCGCTGTTGCAATGGCGCTGGCCACAGCAAAGTAGCAAAATGGCAGGACCAGTTGTGGTACCCCAGTTTAAAAGGGTTGGTGGCTGTACCTTTGCAAATAACAACTGCACCGGATCGGCCGTTACAGCCTTTGTTGCAGGAAGTGATGGGGCAAAACTCGTACCCCCTGCTACCAGAGCAGCATCAGTTAGTTCTGGAAACCTCCGATCGTAATATCAGTATTCGCTACAGTGCATTGGAATTTATCAAGGCCAATGCCATTGAATTTCGCTATCAGCTCAAAGGCTTTGATCAGGAATGGCAACAGGTGGGTCAGCGTCGCGAAGCTATTTATACCAATTTACCGCCAGGCGGTTACCAGTTTGTGGTGCAGGTGCGTTACTCCAGTCAAGCCTGGTCTGAGTCACAACAACTTAAGCTGGATTTGGTGGTGCCGCGGCTTTTTACTGAAACCGTGGTATACAAAGGTTTATGGGCGTTATTGGTGATACTGGCGTTGTATGGTCTGGCCTGGTTATGGCGTCGTAATGCAGTGATGCAACAGCAGGAACTGAGCAAACTGGTACGTCTGCGCACTGCTGAGCTGGAAAACAGTAATGCGCGTTTGTATGAGCTAAATGAGCAGCTATCGCAATTAACTCACAAAGACACATTAACTGGTCTTCGAAACCGGCGTTTCCTGTTTGAGCAGCTACCGAAAGACGTGGAGCAGTATCAGCACAACAGAGATGCCATGCTGCAGCAAGGTAAATGCATAGCGCTACTTCAGCTGGATATGGATAATTTTAAATCCATCAACGATCTGTACGGCAATAGTGCAGGCGACAGTGTGTTGCAGCAGATCAGCGGTTTGTTATTGCGTGAAAGCCGTGGTGCTGACTATGTAGTGCGATATGCCGGTGAACAGTTTGTATTGGTGTTGCGGGACGTAGAATTTGCCACTGTGCGGGATGTTGCCTTACAACTGAATCAATTGGTTGCCAATGCTTCTTTCCAGATCCCGGATGGCCGCAACGTGTCACTGACCTGTTCTATTGGTTACAGCTGTTTTCCACTGGAGTTATTAGGCGGACAACTGATTTCCTGGGAAATTTCGTTACAGCTGTCTGAAATTGCCTTACGTAAGGTGAAACAATCGGGCCGCAATGGCTGCGCTACTTTAGGCTTTGATCCGCAGGTTGATGCGTTTGAGTTTGAAGATTCGGGTCATATCGACGTACAGATTGAAAAGTTGCTGGCTGATGGTCTGGCCTGGTTTGAAGTGAAAAATTACCGCCCTTAGCCGTCGTCCTTGAAGCCGCAGAGTTGTTGCCTGCACAGCTCGCTCGAACGGTATTGAAATTTGAGACGGGCGGGCACAGGACCCGCCCGCACAGCAGAATGGGATTAGCGGCTAAGAAAAGCTGTTACTTTAGCTTGAATACCGACACAGTCTAAACCTAGTTCAGCGTAGATCTGTTCCTGAGTACCGTGTTTGATAAAGAGATCAGGCAGGCCTATATTCAGTAGCTTCACCTCAAGTTGCTCTGCAATACAGTATTCGTTTACTGCAGAACCTGCGCCGCCCATCAGCGCATTGTCTTCAATAGTGACAAAATACTTGTGAGTTTTGCTCAGCTCTGTCAGTAACTGTTGATCCAGAGGTTTAACAAAACGCATATCGACCAATGTTGCATTCAACTGTTCTGCCACTGTATGGCAAGCCTGTAATAAAGGCCCAAAAGCCAGCAAGGCTACTTTTTCACCCTGACGACGGACCAAACCCTTACCTATAGCTAATTCGGTCATCACAGCGTCAGGGGCTTCACCATTGCCGCTACCACGAGGATAACGTACCGCAGCAGGACCTTTGTGCTGATAGCCGGTGTACAACATCTGACGGCATTCGTTTTCATCCGAAGGCACCATAATCAGTATGTTTGGAATGCAGCGCATAAAACTTAAATCAAAGGCCCCCTGGTGAGTCGGGCCATCAGCACCAACCACACCGGCGCGGTCTATCGCAAAAAGTACGTCCAGGTTTTGAATCGCAATGTCGTGGATCAGCTGATCATAACCGCGTTGCAGGAAACTGGAGTAAATCGCTACTACAGGTTTTAGACCTTCAATTGCCATACCAGCAGCTAAAGTCACAGCATGCTGTTCCGCAATGGCCACATCAAAATAGCGCTCCGGGTAACGTTTAGAAAACTGGACTAAGTCTGAACCTTCGCGCATCGCAGGCGTAATGCCTTGCAGTTTTGGGTCTACTGCCGCCATATCGCAAATCCACTGACCAAAAATATTGGAAAAAGTGGCTTTGCCAGCTTTTTTTGCGGGCTGGCATTGTGCTGTCGGATCAAATTTGCTGACAGCATGATAACCAATTGGATCTTGCTCTGCAGGTAAGTAACCTTTGCCTTTTTTTGTCACCACATGCAGTAATTGCGGACCTTTGAGGTTGCGCATATTACGGATGGTGTCGACCAGGCTTTTGACATCATGGCCGTCAATTGGGCCTATGTAGTTAAAGCCCAGCTCTTCAAAGAAAGTGCCTGGTGTCACCATGCCTTTAAAATGTTCTTCAGCACGGCTGGCTAACTGGTGCAAAGGTGGCACACCGCTGAGTATTTTTTTACCACCTTCACGCAGGCTGGTATAAAAGTTACCGGATAAAATGCGGGCAAAATACCGGTTTAAGGCGCCAACATTTTCGGAAATCGACATTTCGTTGTCGTTTAAAATCACCAGCATGTCGGGTTTGACTTCACCGGCATGGTTCAGCGCTTCAAAGGCCATACCGGCCGTAATAGCGCCGTCACCAATCACAGCCACTACTTTGCGGTTTTTCTGCTCAACACGGGCGGCAATCGCCATACCTAAAGCGGCACTGATCGAGGTACTGGAATGCCCCACACTTAACGTATCGTATTCACTTTCTTCACGCCAAGGGAAAGGGTGCAGGCCATCTTTTTGACGGATGCTGTGCATCTGATCACGCCGTCCAGTCAAGATCTTGTGTGGATAAGCCTGATGGCCCACATCCCAAATCAGACGATCAAACGGAGTGTTGTAGACATAATGTAAAGCAACAGTCAGCTCAATAGTGCCAAGACCTGAGGCGAAATGGCCACTACTTTGGCTGACTGTTTTTAATAAAAATGCCCGTAATTCATCACTCAGAGCGGATAGCTCATCCTGCGGCAACTGGCGTAAATCGGCAGGCCAGTTGGCTTTATGAAGCAGAGGGAAATCCTGACTAGCTAGTGTCATGAGAATGCCTGTATTAAAACTGTCGCGCAATAACGTACCGGGCCAGCGCCACCAGTTCGTCTGTTGCATAAGGAAGTTCGCGCAAAGCGGCTAATGCCTCTTCAACCAATAACTGTGCTTTTTGTTTGGCCTGGTCCAGTCCTAATAAAGCCGGATAGGTGGCTTTATTGGCTTTTTGATCGGAGCCTGCCGTTTTACCCAGCACTTGAGTGTCGCCTTCAATATCCAGAATATCGTCCTGCACCTGAAAGGCTAAACCTATGGCTCTGCTGTAGCGAACCAAGGCGTCTAAATGCGCTGTATTATCCACTGGACTGGCCAGATAAGCAAAACGTACCGAACACTCAATCAGAGCACCGGTCTTTAACTGGTGCATTTGCTCCAGCGCTTCGACCGACATTTTCTGATTGGTATGGGCTAAATCTATTGCCTGACCGCCGCACATACCGTTGTAGCCTGCATGCAGCGCGAGTTGTTGCACCATAGCAAGAATACGTTGTGGCTGAACTTGTTGATAGTTATGGCTACTTAACAGTTCAAAGGCAAAGGTTTGTAGTGCATCTCCGGCCAGAATGGCGGTGGCCTCATCAAAAGCTTTGTGACAGGTGGCTTTACCACGACGTAAATCGTCGTTATCCATAGCGGGTAAATCGTCATGGATTAAAGAATAAGTATGTAAAGCTTCAATAGCGCTGGCAGGGCCATCTAAATCAGCTAAAGATGCGCCTAACATCTGGCCACAGCTATAGACTAAAAACGGACGCATACGTTTACCGCCCAGCAGTAAACTGTAGGCCATGGCCTGATGCAGGCGCGGGGCGGTCAGCAATTTTTTGTCTAATTGGTGTTGGAGTACCTGTTCCAGCCGCTGCTGGTACGAGGTCAAAGAAACTAACGTCAAATCATTCACCTTCGCTTGCCACAAAAGGTTCCAGATGGTCTTGCCCTGCGTCCTGGACTAATAACTGGACTTTTTGTTGTGCAGCCTGTAATTGCTGCTGACTGGTACGGGATAGTTCAATTCCACGTTCAAACTGTTGCAAGGCCTGATCAAGGCTCAAATCACCTTGCTCAAGTTGCTGTACTATTTGTTCCAGCTCAGCGATGCTTTGTTCAAAATGGCTGAAATCTGTTTTCTTTTTTGTCATATTTTCGCCTGATAATGGGTGTCTGACCAAGCCCAGCGCGCTATTATGAGCAATCAGGACCGCGTTGGGAAAGGATAAATTTGTTTGAGGCCTGAATTTATAGTTAACTATCCCATACTTTTGCCGATAACTCACTATAAGCTAAGATAAAACCAACTTTTGCATTCAGTATTCCGGGAGATACGCAGTGGATTTAGCAACCGTCATAGGATTGGTCTCTGTTATGGGGATGATGGGCTGGGCTATGTGGCTCAGTGCCAGTGGCAACATCGCCATGTTTTACGATTTTGTTTCTATCGTTATTGTATTTGGTGGCAGTCTGACAGCGGTCATTATTAAATTCACTTTTACTCAACTGGCCGATTCAATGAAAGCCGTGGGTAAAGCTTTTATGTTTAAAATTGAATCAGCGGAAGAGCTGATAGAAAAGGCTGTACAACTGGCCGATGCTGCACGTAAAGGTGGTTTTTTAGCATTAGAAGAAGCAGAAATCCCTAATCCTTTTATGCAAAAAGGCATCAATATGCTGGTGGATGGCCACGATGCAGATGTAGTGCGGGGCACACTGGAAAAAGATATTGAATTAACCTACGGCCGACATAACACAGCTATTAACGTGTTTAAGCAATTAGGTGATTTAGGCCCTGCGATGGGCATGATAGGCACTCTGATTGGTCTGGTCGCTATGTTATCGAATATGTCTGATCCTAAAGCTATAGGCCCGGCTATGGCTGTTGCTTTGTTGACGACTATGTACGGAGCTATTCAGGCTAACTGTATCTTTTTGCCATTGTCGGAAAAAATGGCGGTGCGCAACGAAGAAGAAAAAACCAATAATGAACTTATTCTGGATGCCATTATGGGGATACAGGATGGTCAGAACCCCAAAGTGATCGAAGGCATTTTGCGTAATTACCTGGCAGCTAAAAAACGTGAGCCTGCAGCTCCGGCAGCGGAGTAGGAGTTCATATGGCAAAGTGTCCAAAGTGTCCGCCACCTGGCTTACCAGCCTACATGGGGACTTTTGCTGACCTGATGGCGCTATTGATGTGTTTTTTTGTGCTGTTGCTGTCTTTCTCGGAAATGGATGTGCTGAAATTTAAGCAAATTGCAGGTTCTATGCAGTTTGCTTTTGGTGTGCAAAATAAGATAGAAGTCAAAGATATTCCCAAAGGAACCAGCGTGATAGCCATGGAGTTTCGCCCTGGCCGTCCTGATCCAACGCCTATCGACACTATTCAGCAACAAACTGTGGAAATGACTCAGCAAATGCTGAATTTCCAGGCTGGTAAAGAAGATGAAGCGGGTGGGCGACAAGAGCAACGGGAAGACAAAACCGGTGGTCAATCTATCAGTACCGAAGAGGAGCCTATGGACACAGTAGCAGCCGCTGCTGAGTTGCAGGAACAAACCAACGAGCTGCTGAAAAAAATTGCTGAGCAGTTGGAAAAACAAATTATGGATGGCGCTATTGAGCTGGAATCTTTAGGCCAGCAAATTATCATCCGTATTCGTGAGAATGGCTCTTTTCCATCCGGCTCTTCGTTTTTACAGCCGAAATTTAAGCCTATTATTCAAAATATTGGCGCGTTACTAAAAGATGTACCAGGCGAAATTACGGTATCCGGTCACACCGATGATGATCAGGTATCGGATGAGTTGCATAGCAACAACTGGGACTTATCAGCTCAACGTGCCGTATCTGTCGCTTCTGAAATGATTAAAGCTCCAGGCTTTGATAAAAATCGTCTGGTGGTCGTGGGGCATGCTGAAACCCGTCCTTTAGTTCCAAATGATACTGAAAGCAACAGAAGACGGAATCGTCGGGTTGAGATTTCTATTATGCAGGGCAAGCCAAAAGAGTCTGAACCTATTAGCCTCGAACCTGCGGCGCAGGGTACGCCCAATCAGCAGCAATAAAAGCTAAACTGTTGTTGCAAGTGATACCCAAATTAATTGGAGTTGCAACTAGGCGACAAACGTACGAGACCCCAGGAGCATAGTTGTTCCTATGTGACTGGGGCGAGATAGTGCAGTCAACAACGTTGCAGCTTCAAGTAAGAAGGGTATAATTCGCGCCTTTATTTTTTCAGCGAGTGATGTGATGGAATTTTTAGTCAAACTGCACCCGGAAATATCGATTAAAAGTAAATCGGTCCGGAAACGTCAGACCATGCTTTTAGAGCAAAATCTGAAAACTATTTTGTTGCGGTTAGACCCATCCGTTGCTATCAAAACCAACTACGACCATTTGCTGGTG
>Ga0180008_1001989_pt1 | contig 11604 bp, 13 predicted proteins | sample MM_PW_MetaG_FD_121121 | JGI IMG/M metagenome (GOLD analysis project Ga0180008, IMG submission 121121) | Groundwater microbial communities from the Aspo Hard Rock Laboratory (HRL) deep subsurface site, Sweden - MM_PW_MetaG | ecosystem: Environmental > Aquatic > Deep subsurface > Groundwater... | reverse complement strand
TCTAAAGAATAAAGCCACTCGCGAGCTCGAACACTTGCCCCGCGTGCCCAAGTTCGCACAAGTCCGCTTCGATCTCCTGCGTATGGCAAAAAATCGCTCTGTATCCTCCGATCTCGCGAACACCGCCATACGCTCCATCATGGAGCCGCTCTTCACACGCGCGTCCTGGATACGCCGCAAACCGCGCCTCAACCAGGAAGCCTACAATTTATTCGTGTACAAAGTCGTATTGTCCGATCTCTACGAAACCGCCCTCGCAGCTCGCACTACCGAGGACCCGGACCTTCAGAAAGAGATCCTCGTGGCATTCGGAAAGAGTGAGAAGGATCTTGCATTCGAACTCCGACGCCTCAACAAGCACATCACCACCTCGCACCCGGAAGTACATGCGGCCTTCCTGCGCCGTGATGCGGTATGGAAAACCATAAAATCGCAGTATATCCGCGCTATGTCGAGTATCGGTCTCAACGTCTCAGATCGTCTGAAGCGCAAAGACTACTTCAAACATCGCGTTCTCGAATACATAGACGCGAAGGGTCTCATGGGCACCGGGAAGAAGCTCTCGGTTCCGCGCGGGCGTGCTTACCTCAAACACCGTGGCGTCAACCAGCACGTCATTAGCACCGACTACGTAGGCAGCGAGTCCGAGGTCATGGCGCAGATGATGTACGACATAGAGATCGCTAAAGTGCTCGCGGTCATAGATTCTCAGCATAACATTATCGGTGACTTGCGCGCGATGGCGAAATCCGCTAACAAGAACACGGCCAAGCAGATCGCCGCCCAGCGCGGTGTGCCCTTGCGCGATATCCACAAATCAGATCTTGAAGAAGTAGATGCCTACATGACCTGGGAGGACTTTCTTCCGCACTATGAGAAAACCCATACACTGTGGAACCCTGAAGCCGGGCAAGTATTCCACATGGCGAGCTCCATACCGGAATCACTCGCACGCAAGCTAATGGAAGAAGGCATGACCTCACTCGGGATCACCCGCGATCAATTGCGCAAGATCCCCACGCTGTCACAGAAGCGAGAATGGGTAATCCCGATCGAGCTCGCGAACACCCTGGATCGCTTGTACCCGCAGCGCTCTGAAAACGTGATCTTCCAGGCACACCGTAAACTGGTGCGCGCATGGAAAGTGTGGCAGCTCGTATCACCAGGGCGCTGGTTCAAATACAACGCACGTAACCTCACTGGTGATGCCGACGTGATGTTCGCCGGAAACCCGCACGCGTTCCGCAAGGTCCCGCAGGCAGTACACGACATTTGGATGGCGGTCTACAAGCACGCACCTCCTAAAGAATTCCGTGATTGGACAAAGCGCGGGGGCAACGAATCCACACTCCAAGCGCAAGAAATGGGTGAATTCAACATCCTTCTCGAACGCGCCAAAGTGGGAGACCCCAAGCGATTTCTCTCTATACCTTCCAAGATCTGGGGGGCCTACTGGAAAGCCGCGCGTCTCAGCACGGACTTCCGCGAGTCCATTCTACGTTATGCCGCGTACCTCGATTACCTGGAGTCCATGGAGAAGTCCGCAACCGGCAAACCGCGCAACTTTGGCGCGTCTCTCCCCAGCGAGATCCTGGCACTGAAGGACCCACGAGATCGCGCCTTCTGGTTATCGAACGATCTCCTGGGTGCGTATGATCGCGTTTCAGTCATGGGGCAAGCGCTCCGCGAGCAGATGTGGCCTTTCTGGAGTTGGAAAGAGGTTAACATGAGGCGTTATATTCAAATGGCGCGTAACGCTTCCTCCAACCGCTCTCTTTGCGCACTCCTCTCCCGCCAGGTGCTCGGGAAAGCCGTTGTGCGCTCTCCCTATCTGGCGTACCGCGTGGGGTCATTTCTCATTAAAGCAGTTGCGTTCTCTGCAATGCTACAGGTCTGGAACCGCTACGGGGTCCCCGACAATGACGATGATCTTCCCGAGGATGTCCGCGATAAACCACACATCACGCTATGGCGCGACGGCACCGGCAAAGTGCAATACTTCAGTCGCCTGGGTGCGCTCTCAGATCTCCTGGAATGGTTTGGTCTCGATACCGCCCCGCGCCACGTCAAAGAGTGGATGGAGGGCAGACGTTCCCTGCGTGAAGTCGCTAAGGAAATATACACCTCTCCGCTGAATGTAGTGGTGGGCGGCATGGAACCCATATCCAAGATGGCGTACGAGCTCATTACACGTCGGTCATTATTCCCAGACGTCCTGCGCCAGCGCACCATACGGGACCGCGCTGAATACGTCGCGAACTCATTCGGCCTGGGACCCGAGTACGCCGTCATCGCCGGGAAACCATCCCGCAAATACGGTGAGCGGATCAAAAATTTATTCGTCTATTCGTCCGATCCCCCGGAGTCCGCATACTGGTACACCAAGAATCTCATCCGGGAATGGCAGAAGGCGCAGGGCAAACCCTATGGTGACGGGTTCTTTATCACTGATGCCGGGAACGCGCTCTATGACGTCAAGCGCGCCGCACGATACGGGGACACCGATGCGTTTGTCAAGTATCTCTTCAAGTATGCAGAGATCAAAGTCGGTCAGGGGAAATCCATTTCAGACGTCATGAAAAGCATGGAGCGCTCCTTTTTATCCATGGAACCAGGTTACGGTATGAAGGATCTCGAAAAAGCCGCTTTTGTGCTGTCCCTCAATGACCGCGACCGTCAGAAGGTGGCGATGTCCTTCCGCTATTACCAGGAACTCGTCTCTTCCAAAATCACGCTTTCGGATCTACAAAAACGTAGATTAGTGAAAGATCTCACAACGCTCGCAAAGACACCAGGCGAGTTAACCCAGGTTCTCCAGATTCCGATCAAAGAGGGAGAACCTCAGAAACCCAAACCAGAGTCCCCCAAGACCATGCGGGAACTCCGAAAATCCTTACGCGGAGGTAAGTAATGCACAATATACCTAATCTCGATTTCTGGTACTTCAGCGGGGACGAGGAGATGAACACCACTCTGACCGCTACCGCAATCAGCGATCAATCGGCTACATATCCAGGACTGTTTCGCGGCGAGGGCGTTGTCAGAATCACCTCAAACGACCATGGATTCAAGGTGTCCGAGAACCCCCTCAACCAGGGCCACAAACCCCCGAACTGCATATTTATTCAGGGCACCACCGGGAGAGCATTCGACGGACTCCGGCGCATCATAGCGGTAGCCGCAGACACTATTGACGTCGTAGCTCCCGTTTCCGTGCTCACACCCGGTGGAACCGAGACTGCACGCCCGGCAGTTCAGTTCAACCACCCTTGTTGGTTCTATGGCTTCAAGGTTCATCTGAGTGCCGCATCCGCCACCACTGAAAACCTCGTGTGCTCTATAGACGCGGACAAGGGGGCCGCTTGGGATGTCAACATCTATACCAAGGATATGAACGGTGTACAGGATGACATCTACATTCCGAGCAAACCCATTCCAATTGCGCCCCGCGACATCCTCTATTTCACCTGGGCCAACACCAACGACACGCTATGGGGACTTGAACTCGCCACATTCCGTGCTGCAAGATAAAGGAGGTCACCCGACCATGGAAATCATTAACGGCAAAGAGGTGGTCAGTGGAGCGCTCCTGATTGCACCCAACATTACCCACGAAAGCACGGTGTATACCGACAGTCAAACGGTGCTTCTCGCGCAGACCGGCGAAACCCTTGTCATGAACTCCACCAGCAACAAGATATTCACACTACCATCTGTAGGTGCGGGCGATGTCGGGGTTTTCTTTACCTTCATCAATATCAACACGGGTCGCCTTACCATTCAACCGGCAGACGCAGACATCGTGGCCGACTCCAGTGCTGGTGGGACATTTTATTCAGACACAGATTCCTATTCACAGGTTACCTTGGAGCTCGCATCCACTACTAAGTGGATAGTGCGCGGAGCACACGGGACCTGGACAAGCACCTAATAACGGAGGGTCGCTATGCCCGGACAACACTCATTTGGTGACACCACACCGGAAAAGATCGCCGGTATCGAGAGCGCGTGGATTGAAAGAGTTGAGCGCTTAGAAACCCTGCATAAAGACGTGCACGGGTTGAAATCCCAGATTGGCAAACTGCGCGTGCAATTGAACGAGATCGCATCTGCTGACTTACTCAACCGCCAGCATATCCGCGCGTGCGCACTTCGCATCTACCAATCACTCGGCACCGACACCCTGCGCGAATCCCTGCTGCATCTTTTACTCGGTGCCCAGACCGCCGATCGCCTGATACATAAATTCGACTTCAAGTATGGCGCTGATAAACTGAAACGCGAGTTTGATTCCGTGATGGACGGGGAATAGCTCTATTATGGCCGGGAGCACTTTCAGATTTGGTCATGTCGATTTACGGCGTCTCGTATTCCGCGAAACGTTCACCGGGGACGGGTCTGCCACCACCTTTCAGCTTGCAGGTCCTGACAACGCCACTTTCGCAATCGGTGCCTGGGCTTCCGCAAACATACAAAGCGCACTTCCAGCACACGTTACCAACGCCACTACCAAGAAACCGATATACGATTCTCTTATCCCGATCTCCCGCAACCGCATTGGCGTGTCCTCTATAAGCGCCGCCACCGGTATCGCCACCCTGAATTACGCGCCCAGAAACGGCGTATTGTTTTACATCTTCTACTGGTACGAACTCAGTGGACGCGCATACATAGAAGACTACTACCGCGAGGATTTCGTTGCCAGCATGGAGTCCGACACTCTATCCGAATTCAATCTCCCGGACACCAATAGCTCGAACCTACTTACTCTGATATGGAACGAAGACGACACCGCCGACCGCACACTCAATATCCTGGTGGGTGGCGCAGACCGCTCACTAACAATAGATGAAAACATTCAAGCGTCGCTAATTATTAATCAGGGAGATGTAGATGATACTCCAGTTGAGGGGGTGACAACTGCACCTGTGAGTAGTGGTTGGGCTTATGGTCATGTGGCAGCGGCAGACCCTCATGCCGGGTATGTAAAAGAATCCGAGTTTACAGCAGCAGATACAGTCTTGGTTGGTACAGGAGTAAGCACTCTCGGGGCCGTCACCCTTGCAGCCTCACAATTTCTTGCCAAAAAAGCGGCAGGAGTTGCTACAAATGTAACTGCAACCGAAGCAAGGGCAATTCTTAATGTAGAAGATGGGGCCGAAGTAAACAATATCTCAGACATAAATGCTACCGACTTGACAGATGGTGGCGATACGACCCTTCATGACCATGACGGGATAAGTGAGAATACCGGAGCAAGACATACTCAAGGGACTGATGTAGCGTTGGGGGCCGTTGGTACTAAGAATCCACCTGTTGACGAGGACAAAGCCATATATCGAGACAGCACGGCTTCCGATGCTCTGGTTACATCAACCTGGACACAGGTTAAGGCTTTCCTGAAGACCTATTTTGACGGACTTTATAATCTCTATGTTCACCCAAATCACAGTGGAAATGTTACGAGTGTAGCTGATGGGGCAACCACTATAGCAGCAAAAGCTGTTACTGTAGCTATGTTGGCGGATGGAACAGATGGACAGTTAATAACATGGGATGCTGATGGAGTAGCTGCCACCGTTGCGGTAGGAACGGCAACTCATGTTTTGACAAGCAATGGAGCGGGGGTGGCTCCTACTTTTCAGGCAGCGACAGGGGGTGGTATCGCAGACCCAGGAGCGTCTACAGACCACGCGCTTCTCCGTTGGAATGGTGCAACGGGAGACGCTGTTCAAGATAGTACAATAATAGTAGACGATAGTGGTAGGATGACTAATCCAAGTCAACCAGCCTTTTTGGTCTACAAATCGGCAGATCAAAATAACCTTCCGTTGAATACTGAGAATACAATTATCTGGCAGAATGAAGTATACGATCAAGGCAGTAACTTTGCATCAAATACTTTTACCGCTCCTATTGATGGGAGGTATAGCCTGAGTTTTGTTCTGAAGGTAAATCAGATTGATCTTGATACTTCTTACTACGTCTTTAGGTTAGTTACCAGTAATAGAACTATATCCTATTTGTTTTTTCCAGCTGCTGTGTATACTACTGATACAGGAGATAGTATATTTATGGGGGGCTTTCCCTTCGACATGGACGCGAGCGATACGGCCTATGTTGTCATTTTCCCACATAATAGTGGAGTAGCACAACTTGATGTTCAAGAAGGTGGAGGCCAAGGAAGTTACTTTGGAGGATTTTTAATCTGTTAAGATGGAGGATAGGAATGATAAAAGTTATTCTTGACGATAACGGTGTTCAGGAAGATATCTTCATACTCAGCGATATAGACGAAAAGACTATGCAAGATTCGCTTCTTGGCAGGAAAGGCATAAAGGTATGGGTACTTGGTGCCCTTGTAGGCAAACTCAATAATTGCAGGAAGAGACTTACTAATCAATGGATTCCTAAATTAATAGCAGATCCTAAAGTAACCAATATCCCTGCCGATGTGGATAATCTTGTACTTGTTATAAGGAAGAGAGAGGATTATAAAACCAGAGAAGAGAGGGATTTAATAGGTCAAATTCAACTTTTGACAGAACACAAACTATCGGACGAAGCAGAAGCATTACAGACCCAACTTGATGCCTTAATTGCGGCTCGGTTAGCAGAATAAGGATAATGCAAGGGGGTGGATAATCTCTATATATTGGCACGACACAGATGACGTAGTATGGTGGAACACGGGAGATGGGGAAAAGACTTGAAGATAAACTCAATCCTCTTCATGTTTATTGCAGACTGGTGGACTATATTCACAACTACTGGTTTTCTGCGCAATTAACTAAGTTTTACGAGTATAGTTTGTGGAGGTTAATTCATGCCATCCTTCGGAAAACAATCAAAAGATAGACTGGATACTTGCCATCCTACCCTTCGCGCAGTATTCACCACGGTTATTCGTTTTATCGACTGTGCAATTATTGACGGTTATCGCACGAAGGAAAGACAGACGATCTATTTCCAAGAGGGAAAGTCCAGAGTGCAGTGGCCGAACGGAAAACATAACAAGGTGCCGTCGCTGGCTGTAGATGTCGTGCCCTACGTAAACGGGGCAGTTTCTTGGAAGAAGGAACATTGCATTTATCTTGCTGGAGTTGTTATGGGTGTATCCGCAGAAATGGGGGTACCCGTTCGTTGGGGTGGCAACTGGGATATGGATGGTGAAGTGATTACTGACCAATCTTTTCAGGATCTTGTGCACTACGAGATTGTAGAGGTATAAATTATGGACCTAAAAAGTATATTAATGAAAGCAGGTGGCGCGGTACTCTCCTCGGTAATCCCCGGCGGCGGACTCATTGTTGACCTGATCAATAGCTTCCTACCCAGCGACACCCAGGTCCCCAAGAACGTAACCGGCACCCAGGCCATATCCGCTATCCAGCAACTACCACCAGACAAACAGGCGGAAGTATTCACCAGGGAACTCGACGTGGAGATCGAGGAGATACGCGGGTTTGTGCAGGTGCAACAAGCGCTAAGTGAGGCAGACGCTTCAGGGGCCAGTACGCGACCCTATATTGCAAAACTCATGGCATATTGCGTGTGCTTCGTGACGTGGGTTTTCAGCGTCATGTGGATACTGGCGATCTCATATGACAACACCACCACAATTAGAGCGCTTACGGACTCGTGGCCGCTCATGCTCACGGTACTCGGAACCCCTACCGCGCTATTACGTGCTTATTTTGGTATGCGCACCAAGGAAAAGAAATCGCGCTACCATATAGCATCCGGGCAACCCGACAACACTCTCTTGAATACCATCACAGGTCTATTCGGAGGAAAATAATGCCTATCGATCTCGGTACTTCCATAATCACATCCACCGCCATTGTCACCGGCGTCGGTGCAATCATCTCCTTAATGCGCGGCAAGGTGCCCGGCCTTTCCTTCTTACTACGCAACGGCAGCACCAACGAGCACTCCACCACCACCTCATCCACCACCTCGCCCACCACCCCTAATGGCTATATCACTCGACACCAATTTGACAAGATCATGGAGTCAGTTGTCAGCGATCGCCTGTGCACTTCCCGCCAGGAAGTTCTCCTCGCCAAAATGAAAAACGTGGAGGACAAGGTAGACATCGCCCTGCACAAAATCGACCGGCTCCTGGAGCAAACACCTTGACGCACGCTCTAATTACCGTTATAATGCTGGCATGACTGGTAAATCCGCCCCTAATCTCCAGGCAAAGGTACGCGTAAGAGTACGCTCTAAGGAAAGCCTCGCTCAGGAGCGCCACCGTAAGAGAATCCTGTACTGGTGGCACAGCCGTTTGGGGGTCTGTACAAAATGTTGGAAAGCACCCATAACCAGTCGTGGGCTATGCCTAACCTGTATAGAGCGCAGGAGCAAGGGAAGGCGAGCTCTTGAGAAAATACGTCTCGCGTCAGGCTTATGTGTAGAGTGTAAAGGACCCTTAGATTCTTCCGGACGGCGCTGTTGCGCGTGCGCTAAAGCGCTATCTTCGCGTAAAGCAAAACGTTCTAAAAAGCTACGCGAAATGGGAATGTGTCGTGATTGTGGATCTCGTAAGGCCGTCCCTGGATATAAAACATGCGGAGTATGTCTGTACATTCGCAGTCTCCAGTCGGTGCGCTATAGAAAGGTGAATGCAAAGCTCGTCAGTAACACTCGAAGGAAGTATGAGGAGAGCTACCGGAAAAGCGGGCGCTGCAAATGTTCGCGTTTCATGGTGTCGCCAGTTGATGACGGGTATAAATCATGCAGCGTATGCCGTACCCGGAAAAGCGACCCCACCAGCTTCAACATAGCAGCATTCGTCGTAAAACCTTTAGAGGAGGATTTATTCAATGCAAAAGCCGAGCAGTTTTTATCAAAAAGTATGGCCGGATTTTAACATTTTCCTGATGGGCGATTCCCACGAGGGAGCGTTCACGAGACACGAATCCGGATGGAATGAATTCGTCGCCATGGTACAGAGTCCTTATGCGGATCTCCGTCCAAGCAGAAACCTCATCATCGAGCACGGAGATATGGCCGAGTGCAGCTACGTCGGCCACCCTCATTATACCTCTCTCGACAGCCCTCGCAACATCCCCATGGAACAATACGCGCAATGTGTAGAACAGCGTCTACCGATCCGAAAACACATTGTCACTTCCCTGGACGGCAACCATGATCTCAGGCTCAAGAATATCGGGCTATTCGTCAAGTCGGTATGCAAAGCATTAGGCTGCGGTTATGGTACATTCAGCACAAAAGTTGCATGGCATGACAAATTCGGTTTGATATTCAAATCCTTCCATACCCACGGGCGCAAATTGATATCGTCCGTCGCAGATGATCCAGGACGCCAAATAGCAAACATGGAACTTTCGCTCAAGCGCCACCTCGTCAACAAGGCAAGCGATTGCGTTCTAATGGCAAAGGGTCACACGCACCGGCTCCTGGTTCGTCCACCAAAACCTCAACTCGGGATCGCCGACAACGGGGTCAAGTTTCGCAACACCTATTCCACAGATAATGTTGACTACACCGCCATGTTCATACCTCCTGATGTTCGCTGGTACGTGAACACGGGATCGTTCTTTCGGTTGTATGGCAGCGGGGAATGCGAAACCTACAGTTACGCGGAGCTGGGCGAATATGATCCTATGGAGCTCGGGTTTGCGATTGCGCTGGTCAGGGACCGCAGGATAGTCGAAATTCGTCGGCATATACTATAAGGAGGACACTACCATGAAGGCAAGCGCCACTCAGATAGGCGGGAACCATTATAAGAGTTTTCCCATTCAACCCTACGAGTTCTTTATCAAGAACAATCTCCCGTTTCATAAAGCAGATATCATAAAACGCATTATGCGCTATGACCTGCCCACCGGTGGAGGTGTAAAGGATCTCCGAAAGATCGTGCATGAGGTAGCGTTGATACTGGAATACCAGTACCCCAGAGAGAAGATATCCATAGACGTGCGTAACAGTAGCACTATAGCACATAAGCACAAGAGCACTAAGACACATAAGCACAAAAGCACAAGAGCACATAAGCACATACGCACAAAAACACCAGACGCGAAAAGTAGTAAACAGATATACCTGTTAAGTATATACAACACAGCAAAAATGGTGAAAATGGCGAGGAGGGTGAAAACATGGTTCTTAAAACAGAGAGCAAAGAACTGGGGCTCGCTAAACAATTAACGCGTGAACACGACATCGCGATTCGGAATATCCGGGAGATTCTCCTGGAGGGTGACTCCAAGCTGGAAGAGATCGCCCTCCAGAAGCGCTTCGCCGAGCAGCGCAAGGAAATAGACGCGCGACTCGCGCAACCACCGCCTCGTGTACACCAGAGGGTTCCTGGTGGGAATATCCGGGTCATGTTCCACAAGGATCGCGTGAAGGCCGGGGAGTTCTCCACGAAGGCCCGTCGGGAGCTCTACGAGATCGAACGCATCCTGGAGGAGGAGGCTGGGAACATGTCCCAGTCCGAGCGCTCTTGGGCAAATCAAAGAAAGCGCAAATTGCTGAAGCGGATACACGACCCCTCGATACGATATCTCCGTCATAGCGATCGCGCAGGACGTTTAAAACATTCTGAAGAACTGGAGATCAACAGTATTCAGAATATTATTAATATTACAAAGGAGAGACCATGACTGAGAAGGAAGGGTTAAAGGTAGTGAATATGCAACATCAAATTGACCCGGAGGCGTTTCGAGCAAGCGCCAAGGATGAAAAGGGTCATACTGAGCGCCTGCAATGTCGCGTGCAACCCGCTATAGCGCAGCAGATATCCGCTATAACATCCACGAAAGCGTTCCCCTATCGCACGCAGGGGGATCTGGTGCGGCATGGTGTCTATAGGCATGTCCTCCAGTATCTGCCAGGGCTCCTTAGACAACTCGGGTCCGGTGGGATGCTGGCGAGTATCGAGGGACAGGTGGACATCATCAACATGCTCTTGCTGGATGAAAAGCGCTCCCGCGAGTTCGAAGGTGTGTTCGAGAATATCAGTCGCCAGGTAACTGATTTTATGATGAGCGGGGCGGAGGGCCAGGCGCGTCGAGTGCTGTTGAAGGTGAAAACCCATATCGCGGCAATGCCTGATGGGTATTGGAAAGAGAAATATCTAAAGCACCTGGAGGACCGCTGGGGGATGATGATGAAGGAAGGACCGCGTGCGAAGCTGCTTGACTTTTCGGGGTCTGAGTGATAGAATAATAGCGAGGAGGAACTATCATGACGGATAAATTACCACCGCCGTGCACGCTCGGGCTACCGGAGAAGTTTGAGGAATGGCGAGATAACCAAGATAGCGCGGTGATATTCACGCTCGAATCGGATAAGCGCTTTGTGACGCTGGTGTGCCCCACGGGTTTCGGAAAAAGTCTAACATACACCACCGTAGCGAAATTACGCGGCGGGAGATCCGTGTTTCTCACCTCCACCAAAGGTTTGCAATCACAGCTCGTGCGCGATTTCGGAGAATCCGGCCTGGTGGACGTGCGAGGGCGCAATGCGTTCCCGTGCATGCTGGAGCATGACGGCACCCGGTGCGATCACGGGCCATGCATTGCCGGGTTTCATTGTCGGTTGAAGGATAAAGGAGAATGCCTCTACCAT
>Ga0180008_1001987_pt1 | contig 11622 bp, 9 predicted proteins | sample MM_PW_MetaG_FD_121121 | JGI IMG/M metagenome (GOLD analysis project Ga0180008, IMG submission 121121) | Groundwater microbial communities from the Aspo Hard Rock Laboratory (HRL) deep subsurface site, Sweden - MM_PW_MetaG | ecosystem: Environmental > Aquatic > Deep subsurface > Groundwater... | reverse complement strand
TCAGCTTTTCTTGCTAGAGGATTGAACGAAGATCTTAGACTTAACTCCTCAAGTTGTGGTTATGATGAAGATTCACGAATCAACCCTAGTCGTCAAACACTAAATTGTATAATTACAAATGCTGCTCGTAATGCTGATGGAATAATTCCGCCTGAAATTGTTAAAGGGATTGTGAATGTTGAGAACGGGCAATGGGAACATTACGAAGCTAATGGGGAACCTATTATTTCTCCTGATAAAGGAATCGGGTTAATGCAAATTACTAGCCTACAAGATTATGATGTAGAGAAATTAAAATACAACATTGAATACAATATTGAAGTCGCAATTGATATGCTTCTTTATCATTTTAATCGATCAGACCTCCCTAAAATCGGTGCGCATGATCCGAACAAATTGGAAAGTTGGTATTTTGCGGTTATGGCTTATAATGGGACTAAATCTGTAAATAGTCCATTCTACAAAGCGTCTGGTGAACCTAACCCGACTGCTTATCAAGAAAAAGTATTCTCTGCTATCAATACGTCTAGCCAATTAGCAACAAATATTCCATCTATACAAATGTCATCAAAAGACTTTACCTATGGCGCAGAAACAAATGAAACAATTAAATTTAATCAACTTAAATTTATGATGAGTTCAGATGGAACACGTACAAAAGATCGATACAAAACAGGTGACCAATCTAAAATGGTGAATAAGCGTCTTCGTGAAAAGCCAAGTAGGAATTCTGTAGATGTTGAAGTGCCAGTTGGAACACCAATAAAAATAGTTGGTGGTCCATTATATGACTTCTCTTCAACTGCCGCTAATAACTATATCTGGTATCCGGTTGAAATAGTTGTTAATGGGAAAAAAGATTATCTGTATGTTGCTTCACAAAGCATAGAATAATAGAATAAAACAGTCATTTAATATACTAATACAATCAAAAAAGAGCGTTACACTTCGATATGTTTTGAAGTGTAACGCTCTTTTTAGAACTTATGCTTAGAATGGCAAAAATTTGGCACAGATATGCAATTGTAGTGAACATTATAATAGTTATTCTCTTTCATTATTCCTAACTAATTTATTATATTTATTAATCCAAAATTTCTTCAATACTGTCAGTGTAGATAAAAGAAATATCGCATATAAAAGAGAAATTAACATTGTGACTTCAAAAAACAGAAAACCATTAAGTAATTTATTTAAAATTACACTGCTAACCAGTATGATCAGAATCACTAGTAAAATTCTATGAAAATAATCATATTCTTTTTTTAATAGTTTTTCTAAGATTACATTTGTAATAAAGTATATTGAAATTAAATATATAATAATAATCACTATATTAAAGATTATTTCAAATATGCATTTCCACACCATTCCTATAAATATATTTGGATCGATTATTTCATTTATCCCAGTTGCTTTGAAGATGGTTCTTCGTCACTTCGATATGTTATGAAGTGTATCGCTCTTTTTTTGCATTTATACATATAAATTAGAAAATCGAGTATTTTGTAAAATGCTCTGAATGATTTCAAGCTTATATCTATATGCATTAAAAGAATCCATCAACTTTGTAAGTTAATGGATTCTTTTATTTTCATGCAGTTCATAATTTGAATAGTTCCTTACACAGGTAGACGTTGATGAAACTTTAATTCTCTTTTTCAATAATCGCTTGTGATATCCAACCGACATCACCATTTGAAGCTTTTATTTTGCACCATGTAATCCCACCCAATTCTACTGTCTCTCCATAAAACAAGAAGGATTCAGAGGGATCAATCGTGCGAATGAAATTTTGTGCCGCCAGATCAGCTACTGGTGCATCTCGCAAGCTCCCACCATCTAATTTTTTTCCTCCAAATGCTTTTTTCAACCTATAATGGACACCTTGGAGTTCATTTGACGTGTTTTCAAGATTGCTCACTTCTGATTCATTGTAATCCTTGTTAGCTGGTATATATTTTTTTAGTGTTGAAAAAGATTGTTCAAAAGTTTTTTCAATATTCACAGAAGAAATGGCTGATTCTTGTGGAACTTTAAATGTAAAAAATAAGAATACACTAACTAAAAATACTACAGCTACACGATATATTTTATAAACTTTGTTGTTCTCTACTCGTCTATATTTCTTCCGATAATTGAACCAAGGAATATTCGAGCTGTACTTTTTCAATTTAGTGTAGAAATTTTTTCTTTTCTGTTCTAATGAAAACACGGTTTGATCGTTTTGAATAATAAAAATAAGGATCGTAAAGAACAGAACTGTTACGGCTCGTATAAAAAATAATAGTCCTTTGGTTAAAGTAACAAGAATAAAATAAATAATGGGAAATAAAATTAATAAAACAAATATCAAGATAATAAATTCAGTAACAATTAACCAAAATTGAGAATCTGACATAGTAATCACTCTCCTAGTTGCTGAAATAAATTTTCCTCTTCATCTCCTTCTCCATATGTTATTTTATTAAACTCTTCATTCCTACTTACTTCAATCACTTTAATTTGATCATTCACCCTAACCACATCAGAAGAATTGAAACTTACATTACTAATTTCCAGTCTTTCTTGATAAGCTGTTTTATCTATTTTTCCATCCATAAACTGATCCATTATTTTTTCTTTAGTTCTGCGGTGCTTTTCAAAATCCTCTAATAACATTTCATTTATTTTTTTCTTCAATTCTTCATAACTGCTGAAAGTAGTTTTTAATGGTTCAAGTGGTGTTCCTTCTATTAGAAGTAAAAGATCTTGATATAACACTTCGTCTTTTTTATTCTTTAATTTAATTTCATGCAATTCTAGTTCATTTTTATCGTCCATCGCTCTTTTTGTTTGTAAAAATTTCAATTCTGATTCATCTATGGTTACAGTTGCATCAACCCCAACTTGTAATCCTTTATCGGAAAAGTCAGTTAGATTGCTAATGTTATGATTAAGATCATCTTCATAATTTCCGTAATACACTAATTCATAATTACGTGCAATCCTTTTACACTCCCGTTCAATTTTTTTAAATATCTCATCAACTATACTGTTTTGTTCTGATTCGACATAACTGCATGGATCAACAACTTTAATTGTACAATTTAAATCAACTTTAAATTTCTTTTCTGTATGTATGCTACTTGCGTCAAATTTCATCTCTTTTGATACAGTTTCTACGTTCACTTTAAAACGCTTTGTAAATTTGTATTGCTTCCCTTTTTTATTTGTTAAACTTTCTCCATTTTTAACAACTTTTCTTTGTTTATCCCCATTTTCATAAACATAACAATAGGTATTTGTTGCGGCTGGTTCAGTATTTATTAAGCCGAATTTCACTGCTTGCACATCTTGAATAAAATTCATCATTATCTCTCCTCATCACATATTTATAACAATACATCGTCCAATTTTCTATCTTTTAAATAATTTTTCAATCGTGCAACAGCTGTAGGAGATGCGAATTTAATAAAGTATTGCAAAAATGCCACAAGTTTCTTTGAATTTGATTCGTTCCTATAAATTTGTTCAATTAGTTTATTCAGTATTTGATTATTCGTCACATCACTATAAATATCATTAAAAAAAGGTAGCCACAATTTTTTATAGTATGTTTCTATTGACATATAAAAAATAGCAGGTTCCAATATTACCAGTCTCTCTATGAATCGTTTTCCATACTCGGGCGATTTAGAATTAATAGCTTCGTTTTTCAACCAATTTGTAATGAATGAAAAAACACTGGATATTAAATCCGGATCATTTTCAAGTTTCCTAATTAAAGATCGCATTGTCTCAACACCAACATACAGACATTTTGAATCTTGATTAATAATAGATGGGATTTTTTCTATACTTTGTAGAAGATAAACATTCCCAACAGGTCCTGCCATCAATTGTAAAGAAACTTTTCGGAACGAATGATTTTCAATTCCTGCCCAAGATTTTAATAAATTCCAAACTCTCCCATAGTTTTCAGTTGTTCTTACGTATTGTTCGATTAATCGAATCGCAGTAAATTGTTTTTCTGATCTTTCTGAACGAATCAGTTGATGCAAAACATTCGTACGTATATATCCAAAATCAATTCGCATTAATTCATTTAAAATAAAAAAAGTCGCTTTTCTTCTTTTTTTATAACTCAAATTGTTTAAAATAATGTCGATTAGCGAGTCTTTCAAATGATTATCAATTCGCGTCCAGAAAAACTTCCAAATATGCTTATGATCCTCTTCATATTGAAGAAATATGCCATCTTTTTCTTCAGTTCCTATATCAGTCACAAAAGATACTTTTACATTTGTTGCATAATATTTTTTCAACCATTCATCAAGATTTATGGGGAAAGCAGAATCTTCTGGCTCACCACCGAATAGTTTAAAGATTTTATTTTGTTCCGTTTTCAACGTACTATAATTTTCTCCTTCAAACATACTAATCGTTAACAACATGGTCATATCAAAAATCTCGGAATGTGTCTCAAACCACTTTTGTATACGTTCTGCAGCTACTGAATCAATCGATTCATATACTTGGTCTATTAGTATGTTTCCACTTTCGTATTCTTTTATATTTGTAAGCAGTGAAATTGCATCTGCTGGAAGCATTTTGGTTGGTAGATTTATTCTAAGCTCATTTAGTGTTTCTTTATCTATAAATTTGTCATATTGTGCGAAGTAGTGGTTTTTTATTAAATCTAGAGGATCCGATGGCGCTTCAATTTTCTCAATAAAATCAGAAATATGTTCATTCTTAGGATTTGCAACTGTTACAATGCAAACAAACGAATTTACTTCCTTTAACCTTTGCAGCAGAGACCTTATTTGCATCTCTTGAATTTTCCACAAAGCTATTTCGTTTGAAATTTGTAATATGTAGCCTGAATTTCGTTCGAAAGGAATATTAGTGAATTTTTCCCATGTAATATCCGCGGATAATTCATAAATTTTATTCACTTTTTGGTTTTTCAATAATTGAATGGCAGAAGTATATTTTCCTACACGGTATTCATTCCATAAAATAAGAATATGATTTTTTTGCAGATTGGCATCTAGGTTTACAAATTGTGGAGGTGGAACAAAAAGTTTATTTAAACCATTTATTTTTTCATCCGCTAGAAGGTATGCTATTCCTGAATCTATAGCTGTTTGATTAACTGGTTTTGGTAGAGCTTTCTCCTCTTTCCCTTCTTCTTTTGATAATTCGATTGCTTCTACTAAACTTTGAACAAGACCTTCCAAGCCAACCTGACTAATTTCTACTAATTGAGCTGCCCCAGCAAGAAATTCTAAACTTTCAGGCATATCTATTCTAGTCTCATAAACTGGTATGATTCTCTTCGAATAATGAACCGCCCGTTCAACTTCTTTTGGCACATATTTTGAGTTAGAAATATCTTCCGTTACATAAACGATCATGATTGACATTTCATTTTTAATTACTTTTATGATTTCTTCTGTATACGTGCTACCTGCTGGAATATCTCGCTCTGAATACCATGTTTTAATTCCATTTTGCTCTAAATAATCTGCAATCTCTTTCACTCTAATAAAATTCGCTGAGCTATGACTAATAAATACCGATTCAGACATTCTTTTCACCTCCTAAATGTTCTATCGAATATCCAATTTTGTTTAGTGTGGAATATAAGTTGTCGATATAGAATGAATCAAATTCTTTATAATCAATGATTTTATCCATTGTTGAGTGCATCTGAGACACATTGTCTAATTCATCCCATTCCACTAAACATGCATGCCTTTTTTTATGTTCATTTTTATGATAAGGATCATTTGGTTCACAAGGTCGCCAACCGTTTGTAAAATAAAAAGCGTTCCAACGATTGTGTTCTGCTCTTGCAAGTGATTGTTTGAGTGGTTCCAGTATTTGATTAAATTCCTTTTCTGGGATAGGATTTATCGCGTTCTCTTTTCTAACTCTTTTAACACCTAGAGCGTAAAGCTTAGTATCGATGTGATCCGCTTGTGCCATATTAGAATCTTGCTTCATTCTACTCAAATTCTTCCAAAGATCTAAAGGTGTACTATTATTCTCTATTGAATATATTTGATGAATCGTTTTAGCTAATTGAGACATTTCATCTTGAATAATATACTTTTTGTTAGAGATATCTTTACTATCTGCGTAATGAAATGTTTCTTTAAACTGGGGTTGATCTATATTATGAGTATGTAAAAGATGATTAGAATTTTTTAGTCGAAGAGCCACAGGTAATTGGTCAAATTCCTCAATTAGTAATGTAGAAACTCTATAATCCAACTCGTCATTCTCAAATGCTAAAACGACATAAGTTAACTCCTGAGCAAATTCTTTTAGTCGGTTTCTAAATTCGCTTGATAATGGTTTACTCGAAATAAATTGAATTTCAACAGATTGATGAATACAAGGAAATTCCCCTAAAAATTCATCTCCTTTTTGTATTGCTTGTTCATCGATGATTGTCATTTTCAATTTTTTCGAATTTGGAAAATGGGATCTTCTAATGGCTTCAATAGCCACATGTTTCCCTTCTAATCCAAATCCAAGTATTAAAATATGGCCTTGTTTTGCACTCTCGTTGACGATATCTAGATTTGTATAAATTGGTTTTTGATCAAATAAATATCTAGCCCCTAATTCATATTGGTTGAAAATGCTAACATCAATGGGCTTGTTAGCAATTGTGGCATCTATCAATTTGACTAAATATTTTTCATTTAAATGAATGTAAGACTGCATTTTTTTCTCGAATTTATTTTTCCACTCATATTCCTCAATTGCTTTAAACAGAATTTCAACATTATTTTTATCATTCATTGAATAGATAATAAGGCCAGTTGCTTTATGAAGGGCAAGATGATTAATGAAATGCAGATCTGAAATATCTTTTAAAATGATTGTACAGCCTTTTTTTCGCAATTCCTCAATATATGGATTTTCTGGATTTCTTTCAATAATCACAACTTTATCATGATTCACACGCATCTCATTTGCTAATGAGTATGCTCCTTCTGTTAAGCCTACAATAATATAATGGTTTTTATTAAATGGAAGTAAAAGTAAAGAAATTTCATTTTTAAAGAAATACCATACAGTTGCTAAGGCACCTGAGACTAAGGAGATAAGTGCAAGGAAGCGTGCAAATTCCAAAAAAACATTCAAGTTCTCCTCTACAGGAATTTCTACGTTTATAGTGAAAAGTCTGATTGCACCATAAATACTTTCTAGCTGGTTATACTGGGGATAATGTAAATAACCGAAAAATCCTAATGTAATTGCATTAACCGCTATGATTAAAGTTGAAAGAAACCATACATTTTTACGCACATTTCTCCACAATCTACTATTAAAAAGATTCGTACGAATTTCCATTTATATTTCCCTCTTTTCTTTGACTAGTCTATAACCAAGGGAATAGAGTAGTTTTAACGTTTCCATTGAAGTGGTGCGATCATAGTCTTTTTTTTCTTCACTGAGTAAGTTATATGGAACAAGATCGGGATGAGTTTTATTCTTGGCATCTAACACTTCTCCATACACCCAACCCGAAGCTATTTTATTTTTAGCCCAATGTTCATGTGTGTTTTTTGAAAGTGTTTCTTGAAGACGGATAATTTCTTCTGGGAGCAGAATATTTGATGTATCCATTATTTGAGGAATATACATTATCGATTCCTTTCTGTAAATTACTAGTATAATCGATTTCATTTATATGCTAAGTTGTGATTATTGCTAAGGGAATTTTCATGCGCGGATATATATATCAAAACCATGAAGATATGCTAGCATTTTATGCATGCATTGATGAGGCTCGAGACCGTTATGAATTTACAATCATTGCGCATTGTTTTATAACAAACCACTATCACTTACTGATCTGATCACCTGAAGTTCCATTGCACAAAACCTTCGAAAACTTCTTCCCTACATCCTCTGATATTGGTGGCTACAATAGGTTTCCCCATAGCCATCGCTTCAATAATTGATCTTGGTAATCCTTCCCTATAAGAAGGTAATGTAAATATATCGGAGGCAGCCAATAATTCCGTAAACTTATTGTTTCTTCCATAGACTATAAATCCTCCTGGTAAACCTTTATATGTTATTTTTTCCATGTCGAAAGATGTATTAATGCCTATTATATCACATGGAAATAATTGTTTTTTGTCTTTTTATGTCGAATTTCGTTGAATCACTTACTTCTATAAAAAAACGAAAACTCTCATTATTATAAGAGTTTCCGTTTTTAACTTAATAACTTATTTTATTTACTAGATCAGACCGAATCCAGACTGGATCTACCGGCGTTACTTGATCGGATAATACTTTATACCATATGAAATTATCAGATCCTTGCGCTTCTTCAAGAATTACAAGAGGATAACCAAAGATTTTATTGAACCCAATGTCTTTTGCTTTGTATGTAAAAGCAAGTGTGATTGGTGATACATCTGGTGTATAACGAGCATTTACCACTCCCGTTTGGTTCGTTACCGCAAGATTTGCTTGCTTGTAATCTTTGCTTCCTAAGAATGTATCAATTCGGTACATATGACCGGCGATTTTACTTCCCCAATGTGGGTCTGATGCGTAGTGGACATTGAACCCTACTGTTTTGTTCCCTGGGATCATTCCTTTAGCATATGCACCTGTTTGCGGACCATAATTCGCATTAATATATTTCGTTACAAATGCATTGACACTATCTGTAACAGAAGGATATTTCGTTCCTTGTTCAGGACTACTATCAAACACTTTAATGCCGAAAATATTATTTTTCGTTAAAGAGTTTGTACTAATTCCATGGTCACTTTCATGGATAGCTGCCGCTAGAATGAACATGGCATTCACTCGGTGTAGTCCTTCCATTTCTTTCAAATAAGAGCCTAAACCAACTAATTTAGAAATAGTAGTTGCATCTTTATATCTAGTTATTCCAGTTGCTTGTTTCTCAGCTAGAACATGCATAATATAGGAATCTAGTTCTTCAGCTGTGTAATTCGATGGTTGACGAACTGATTGGAATTGGAAATATGGATAATAGGTTGTTTGAAGACCTGTTAAATTTGAGTTGTTATAAAATTGAACGCCGTCATAACTGTAATAGTCCACAAAAGCTGTTAATTCTGTTGGTGCAGGTCCAACAGTGTAAAAAGCAGAACTTTTCGTCACATGGTTATATACGTAATGGTTTAGCAACCCCGAACCATTTTTCACATAACGATCTCGCCCAGTGATTAGTTCTGATGGTGTTAGATCCACATCACTATGTTTCGCATAGCCCACAGATCCACCAACTTGAACGATGACATAATCCGGACCACTGCCATTGTATTTTAGTTCGCGACCTTCCGTCGTGTATGTTAGTTGGTTGGTTAATGATGGACTATTGTAAACCGTTGTTGTGTCTACCACATTTAAGGTTTTGTCGGCAGCAAAAGCTATTCCCGATTTAACTTTAATAATGTCACTGCCTTTATATAAGGCTTTCATTGTTGACGAGTTGAATGCAGCTAATGCTTCGTCGTACGTTTTGAAAGTTGTCGCTGTTTTCACTAGAGCACCGTTTTTAATAGAAGCAACTTGGTAAATGGTTGGATCTACAGGTGTTGGTTCTGGTGGCGTTGTTCCTGGATCTGGCTCAGGTTCAGGTTGTGCTGCGACTAATTCTAAGTAGCGGTAGATGACAGCTGATACTTGGTCACGCTTAGAAATGTCTTTCGGTTTGAAATTGTATGTAGATTGTGCTCCTTCTACTGGAGAACCTGTCATGATTTGTGCAGAAGCAACTGTGTGAGCTGCTAGACGACCTTCAGGTGAGAAGAAGTTTGCTTCATCTGCAATGAAGATTTGTACTGGGTTTTCAATAATAAGGGCTTCCATCGTGATCACACGACCCATCGTGATGGCCATTTCTTCCCGAGAAATTTTCTTTGTTGGTTGGAATTTTAGATCAAGTGTCCCTTTCATAATTCCAGCTTGTTGAACGGCACCAATTGAACCAGCAAGTGCACCAGAATTATTTACGTCCGTAAAATTTGGAACGGCTTGCGGAAGCTCCATTGCTCGTGCGATGAATGCTGCGAATTGTTGTCGCGTTACATCATCTTTTGGACGAATTGTTCCGTCTGTGTAGCCTTGAATAATTCCTTGGGCTAACATGGTACGCATTTCGTTTTCTAATGTAAGTCCAGTTAATTCGTCAGCGGCTTTTGCATTTGGCATAAGGGACAACACTAGTGCGAATGCTGTGATAATAGCTATGATCTGTTTTCTCATTGTTTCTCCCTTCAACTCTATGTAAGTTTTTATCAATCTACTAATAGTTTAACAAAAAAATACAACAATTTGTAAAAAAAATTGGAATAACATGTTTAAGTGTTTCATATAATGGGAATAATAAAAACAGGCAGCCAAGAAGCGGCATGCCTGTTAAGGGTTTTGTTAGTTTGAAGTTGCACTATAAATAGCTGCTGAGAATTCAGCTCTTGAAGCTTCACTGCTAAGTTTATAGGTAGAAGTTTGGAATACTTTTGTTTGATCTAACACTTTTAAAGCATGAATAGATTCTGCTGCCCAATGGGTTTCAGGTACATCTTGGTATGAAGCTGCTGATGCGGCTTGTATTGTTGCGTCTGCTTTTTGTTGCATAGCGAAAGCTCTATCTACAATAACTGCTAGTTGAGCACGCGTTAACGTTTCATAAACTCCAAATTTCCCGTTTGAGTAACCTTGAAGAATTCCTGCTTCATTCATTGCTGCAATATCTGTTGCAAAGTCATTGCTTGTTGATACGTCAGTAAAGTTCACTGGGTTTTGCGCTTTTAAGTTTAATACTCGGTTCACCATTGCTGCAGTTTGACCACGAGTAATTGAGTTTTCAGGTTTAAATGTTGCATCTTTATATCCATTAATGATTCCATCTTGACTTAACGACAGAATAGCTTGTAATGCTGGATGTGCAAGAGGCACATCTTTGTATACATCACTCATTGCGACAGGAGCTGGAGTTGAAGCTGCTGTTACCGTTGTGTTGATGATGCGTTTTGCACCTACATAATATTTACCCCAATAATATGGGTCATTGATGCTACTTGTTGTGATCCCTTCAGATTCTGCTGAAGCAAATCTTCCGTTACCTACATAAATTCCTACGTGTGTAATACCAGGCCCTAAGTTATTAAAGAATACAAGGTCACCTGCTTGTAAGTTCGCTTTTGAAACGGCTTTACCTGTTCCGTATTGTGATACTGAAGTTCTCGGAAGAGTTATACCTGCTTGTTTGTATACATATGAAGTATATCCTGAACAATCAAATCCTGATGGTGTGGTTCCGCCCATTTGATAACGTACACCTAATAAAGAATTGGCGATTTTCACTATTTCGTTTCCAGTGGCTGCACTTGCTTGAGTCGTCATAAACGGAGCAATTGAGATAAGTAAAGCTACTATTACCATTTGAATCACGCGTTTCTTCATTTTCCACCTCGATAAAGTTTTGTGTTAGATTCTAGATGCATTTTGTCATGCCCTGAATCTTTCTATAGTTTTAACAACCTGATTAGAATTCTAACAAAGATTTGTTTAAAGTGAGGTTACGGTTTCATTACAGTTGTGTAACAAAAGTCAGAAAATTGA
>Ga0180008_1001985_pt1 | contig 11630 bp, 7 predicted proteins | sample MM_PW_MetaG_FD_121121 | JGI IMG/M metagenome (GOLD analysis project Ga0180008, IMG submission 121121) | Groundwater microbial communities from the Aspo Hard Rock Laboratory (HRL) deep subsurface site, Sweden - MM_PW_MetaG | ecosystem: Environmental > Aquatic > Deep subsurface > Groundwater... | reverse complement strand
CGGCAGCATGACCATCACCGCGACGTTCAACCAGGGTACCAACCCGGACATCGCCCAGGTGCAGGTGCAGAACAAGCTGAACCTGGCGACCCCATTGCTGCCGCAAGAAGTGCAGCAGCAGGGGATCCGTGTGACCAAGTCGGTGAAGAACTTCCTGATGGTGATCGGCCTGGTGTCCGAAGACGGCACCATGACCAAGGATGACCTGTCCAACTACATCGTCTCCAACATCCAGGACCCGATTTCCCGGACTTCTGGCGTGGGCGACTTCCAGGTCTTCGGTTCCCAGTACGCCATGCGTATCTGGCTGGACCCGGCCAAGTTGAACAACTTCCAGATGACCCCGGTGGATGTCAGCACCGCCGTACAGGCACAGAACGTACAGGTGGCCACTGGCCAACTGGGCGGCCTGCCCGCCCTGCCCGGTACTCAGCTGAACGCCACGATCATTGGCAAGACCCGCCTGCAAACCGCCGAGCAGTTTGAAAAAATCCTGCTGCGCGTGAATGCCGACGGCTCCCAAGTGCGCCTGGGCGATGTCGCCCGTGTCGAACTGGGCGGCCAGAACTACAGCATCAGTGCACAGTTCAACGGCAAGCCGGCTTCCGGCATGGCGATCAAGCTGGCATCCGGCGCCAACGCCCTGGACACCGCCAAGGCCATCCGTGCCACGGTCGCGTCCCTGGAGCCGTTCTTCCCGCCGGGCATGAAAGCCGTGGTCCCGTATGACACCACGCCGGTGGTGACCGAATCGATCTCCGGGGTAGTCGATACCCTGGTCGAGGCGATCATCCTGGTGTTCCTGGTGATGTACCTGTTCCTGCAGAACTTCCGCGCCACCATCATTACCACCATGACGGTACCGGTGGTATTGCTGGGTACATTCGGCATCCTCGCGGCCTTCGGCTTCACCATCAACACCCTGACCATGTTCGGCATGATCCTGGCCATCGGCTTGCTGGTAGACGACGCCATCGTGGTGGTAGAAAACGTCGAACGGGTAATGGCCGAGGAACACCTGTCGCCCAAGGAGGCGACGGTCAAGTCCATGGAGCAAATCCAGGGGGCCCTGGTGGGTATCGCCCTGGTGCTGTCGGCGGTTCTGCTGCCGATGGCATTCTTCGGCGGTTCCACAGGGGTGATCTATAAACAGTTCTCCATCACCATTGTGTCGGCAATGGCGCTTTCGGTACTGGTTGCACTGATCTTCACCCCGGCGCTGTGCGCTACCATGCTCAAGCCAATCGACCCTGAGAAGCACGGCCAGCCCAAGCGCGGTTTCTTCGGCTGGTTCAACCGCACCTTCGACCGTAGCGTACTGAGCTACGAGCGCGGCGTGGGCAACATGATCAAGCACAAGGCGCCTTCATTCCTGGTGTACCTGATCATCTTCGCCGGCATGATCTGGTTGTTCACCCGCATTCCAAGTGCGTTCCTGCCCGAGGAAGACCAGGGCGTGATCTTCGCCCAGGTGCAGACGCCGGTTGGCTCTTCGGCAGAACGAACCCAAGTGGTCATCGACGACATGCGTGCGTTCCTGTTGAACGACAAGGAAGGCGAGCCGGGCGAAGGCAAGGCCGTGAAGTCGGTATTTACCGTGAACGGCTTCAACTTCGCCGGTCGTGGCCAAAGCTCGGGCCTGGCGTTCGTCATGCTCAAGCCGTGGGGTGAGCGCGATGCCTCGATGTCGGTATTCGAGGTGGCCAAGCGAGCCCAGGGTTACTTCTTCCAGACCTTCAAGGACGCCATGGTATTTGCCATCGTGCCACCTTCGGTGCTGGAACTGGGTAATGCCACCGGTTTCGACGTATTCCTGCAGGATCAGGGCGGTGTGGGTCACGACGCGTTGATGAACGCACGCAACCAGTTCCTCGGTATGGCCGCGCAAAGCAAGATCCTGGCCGGGGTGCGTCCCAACGGCGTGAACGACGAGCCGCAGTATGAACTGACCATCGATGACGAGAAGGCCAGTGCCCAGGGCATCAGCCTGTCGAGCATCAACCAGACCCTGGCAATTGCCCTGGGTGGCAGCTATATCAACGACTTCATCGACCGCGGTCGGGTGAAGAAGGTCTATATCCAGGGCGATGCGGCTGGCCGTATGTCCCCTGAAGACCTGAACAAGTGGTTCGTACGCGCCAACGACGGGAAGATGGTGCCCTTGTCGGCGATTGCCTCTGGCAGCTGGATATTCGGCTCGCCGAAACTGTCGCGGTACAACGGTGTAGCGGCGATGGAAATCCTGGGTACGCCGGCTCCGGGCTACAGTACCGGTGATGCCATGGCGGAAGTCGAGCGCATCGCCAAGCAACTGCCTGCAGGTGTGGGTTATGCCTGGACCGGCCTGTCATATGAAGAACGCTTGTCGGGATCCCAGGCACCTGCGTTGTACGCCCTGTCGTTGCTGGTAGTATTCCTCTGTCTGGCAGCGTTGTACGAAAGCTGGTCGATCCCGATTGCGGTGGTATTGGTTGTACCGCTGGGCGTGATCGGTGCGCTGATGGCAACCAGCCTGCGAGGACTGTCCAACGACGTGTTCTTCCAGGTGGGGCTGTTGGTGACCGTGGGCCTGGCCTCGAAGAACGCCATCCTGATCGTGGAGTTCGCCAAGGAGCTGCATGAACAGGGCAAGGGCATCGTCGAGGCGGCCATCGAGGCGTCCCGCATGCGTCTGCGTCCGATCATCATGACGTCCATGGCATTCGTCCTCGGCGTACTGCCGCTGGCGATCTCCTCGGGCGCAGGCTCAGGCAGCCAACACGCAATCGGTACCGGGGTAATTGGCGGTATGATCACCGCCACCGTCCTGGCGATCTTCTGGGTGCCACTGTTCTTTGTGACTGTGTCGGCCATAGGCAGCCGGAAAAAAACTGACAAGTCCGATACACCGCAAACTCCTAAAGAGGCTGGCTAATGCGCAAGTCGCTACTTTCCCTGACAGTCACAGCATTTGTGCTCAGTGGCTGCTCGCTGATCCCTGACTATCAGCGTCCCGAAGCGCCAGTCGCCGCCCAGTTCCCACAAGGGCCGGCGTACTCGGCGGCCCAGGCACCGAGCCAGGCCGCTGCCGAGCAGGGCTGGAAGCAGTTTTTCCACGACCCTGCCCTGCAACAGCTGATCCAGGTCGCGCTGGAGAACAACCGTGACCTGCGTGTCGCGGCCTTGAACATCGACGCCTTTGCCGCGCAGTACCGCATCCAGCGTGCCGATCTGTTCCCGGCCGTCGGTGCCAACGGCAGCGGCAGCCGCCAGCGAGTTCCGGCGCGGGCCTCGCAAACCGGCGAATCGAGCATCACCAGCTCCTACTCGGCGACCCTCGGGATCAACGCCTATGAGCTGGACTTGTTCGGCCGGGTGCGCAGCCTGAGCGAAGAAGCGTTGCAGAGGTACTTCGCGACCGAAGAAGCACGCCGCAGCACGCAGATCAGCCTGGTGGCCAGCGTGGCCAATGCCTACCTGACCTGGCAAGCGGACAAGGAACTGCTCAAGCTGACCCAGGAGACGCTGGCGGCCTACGAGCAGAGCTACAAGCTCACTTCGCGCAGCAACGAAGTCGGCGTGGCCTCGGCCCTGGACTTGAGCCAGGCGCGCACCTCGGTTGAAAGCGCCCGTGTGCAACTGGCACGCTACACCCGCCAGGTGGCCCAGGACGAAAACAACCTGACCCTGTTGCTGGGCACCGGCCTGCCGGCGAATCTGGCCACACAGCCACTGTCCGACGACCTGTTGAGCGAAGTACCCGCAGGCCTGCCTTCGGACCTGCTGCAACGTCGTCCCGACATCCTGCAGGCCGAGCACAACCTCAAGGCTGCCAACGCCAACATCGGCGCCGCGCGGGCGGCGTTCTTCCCGAGCATCAGCCTGACCGCCAATGCCGGGACCCTGAGCCCGGACCTCGGTGGCCTGTTCAAGGGCGGCTCGGGCACCTGGTCGTTCGCGCCGCAGATCAACATCCCGATCTTCAACGCCGGTAGCCTGCGCGCAAGCCTGGACTACTCGAAGATCCAGAAAGAGATCAACGTCGCGACCTACGAGAAGTCGATCCAGACCGCGTTCCAGGAAGTCTCCGACGGCCTGGCGGCACGTGCGACCTACAACCAGCAGTTGCAGGCCCAGCGTGATTTCGTCGCGGCCAACCAGGACTACTACCGTCTGGCCGAACGCCGCTACCGTATCGGGGTCGACAGCAACCTGACCTTCCTCGATGCCCAGCGCCAGCTGTTCGGTGCCCAGCAAACGCTGATCACCGACCGCCTGGCCCAACTGACCAGCGAAGTGACCTTGTACAAGGCCCTCGGCGGCGGTTGGAACCAACAGACGGCGAAGAATGAACCCGTGAAAGAAGAAGCGCCAAAGCTCAAGTTGTTCTGATCGGCGTAGCGACACATGAAGCCCACCTTTTGGTGGGCTTTTTCATGGGTGTACAGTTGCGTTCGATCACCGCCCAGAACCCGCCCTCCCCCAATTGAATCACCCCGGCAACGCCACGCACCATGGCCCGCACCTGAAAACCACCAATAACAACAGGTCCCACGCCATGAGCACGTTGCCCCCTCGCCGGCTATTGCTGGCTATCGCTGTCGCCAACCTTGCCCTCCCCGTTATCGCCGAGGAACATGGTTTTCTGGAGGATGCCAGCGCCAACCTCAACCTGCGTAACTTCTTCTTCAACCGCAATTTCACCCACCCAACCAAGGCCCAGGGCGGCGCGCAGGAGTGGACGCAGAGCTTTATCCTCGACGCCAAGTCCGGCTTCACCCAGGGCACCATGGGTTTCGGGGTGGATGTGCTGGGCCTGTACGCGCAAAAGCTCGACGGCGGCGGCGGCTCCGGCGGCACCCAGTTACTGCCCCTGGATCACGATGGCCGACCGGCCGACCACTTCGGCCGCCTGGGTGTGGCGTTCAAGGCGCGGTTTTCCAGGACCGAATTGAAAGTCGGCGAGTGGATGCCGGTGTTGCCGATCCTGCGTGCGGACGATGGCCGTTCCCTGCCGCAAACCCTGCGCGGCGGGCAGGTCACCGCCAAGGAAATCGACGGCCTGACCCTGTATGGCGGCCAGTTCCGCGCCAACAGCCCGCGTGACGACAGCAGCATGACGGACATGTCGATGTTCGGTAAAACCGCCTTCACGTCCGATCGCTTCAACTTCCAGGGCGCCGAATATGCCTTCAACGACAAGCGCACCCAGGTCGGCGTGTGGAATGCCCAGCTCAAGGACATCTACCGCCAGCAATTCCTGAACCTGATCCACAGCCAGCCTGTGGGCGACTGGACCCTGGGCGCCAACCTGGGTTTCTTCTACGGCAAGGATGACGGCGGCGCCCGTGCCGGCAAGCTGGACAACAAGACCTGGTCCGGCCTGTTCTCTGCCAGGTATGGCGGCAGCACCTTCTACATCGGCCTGCAAAAACTCAGCGGCAACAGCGCGTGGATGCGGGTCAATGGCACCAGCGGCGGCACCCTGGCCAACGATAGCTTTAACGCCAGCTATGACAACGCCCGGGAAAAATCCTGGCAGGTGCGCCATGACTACAACTTCGCCACACTCGGCGTGCCGGGGCTGACCCTGATGAACCGCTACATCAGTGGCAGTAATGTCCACACCGCCACCGTCAGCGACGGCAAGGAATGGGGTCGGGAAAGCGAAGTAGGCTACACCGTGCAAAGCGGCAGCCTGAAGAACCTCACCCTGCGCTGGCGCAATTCCAGCCTGCGCCGGGACTACAACAATAACGAGTTCGATGAAAACCGGCTGATCGTCAGTTACCCGATAAGTCTGCTGTAGCCCCGCGACACTCTTACTGTATGGTGCGCGCCTGCCGCTGCTGATCCCACTCGGCAGCGGCCTTTACTTGAGCCCGCGAACACCATGAAGCTCCCTGCCCTCGCTACCACCCTGCTCGTCCTGGCACTTTGCCTCAGCGGCTGCATCGGCGCACCCGTGGCGTTGACGCCACTGACCGAACAACGCCTGCAAACCCAGGCACCGATCCGCTTCCTGCTGACTTTCGACGACGGCCCCAGCGCCTCGGGCTACGCCAACCCCAGCCGCTCGGTCATCAAGGACTTGGCCGACAACCCTGTGCAGCCGGGAATCAAGGCGATTTTCTTTTTGCAAACTGACGCCTGGCGCGCCGGCGGCAGCCCGCGCGGGCGCAAAACCATGGTGCGTGAGCATGCCAGCGGGCATATCCTGGCCTTTCACACCGCCACCCGCTGGCACAGCAACCATCGCCTGATGAATGACACTGACCTGGCCAACACCCTGAGCCAGGGCGCCACGACGATTGCCTCGATCACCGGCACTGCGCCGAGCCTGGTACGCCCGCCCTTCTGGAACTACGACAAGCGCACCTTCGCCGCCTATCAGCGCCAGGGCCTGCATATCCTGCTCACCGACTTGAGTGCCAATGACGGCAAGATCTGGGGTTTCAATGCCAGCCCCCGGCGCCGGGCCAACCTGCTGCGCCAGTTGTCGCTGGTACGCGAGCGCATTGCCCTTGGCGAACTGCCAACCGTGGACGGGGTCATTCCAGTGGTGGTGACCTTTCACGACATCAACCGCTACACCGCCCGACACCTGCAGGAATACCTGCAAATCCTGATGGACAGCGCCCAGGCCAGTGGCCTGAAGACCGCCACCGAGCCGTTCTACACCGACCGTGCCGCACTGGCACGCGCGGCCCAGGCGCGTACGGTGAAAGACGCCAACGAAGTGGTGCACCTGCCGGGAGTCTGGAACTGGGTGTGGGATGCCGACGCCCACTGAACAACCTGGGACATCCAGGCTTTCATGGGGGAATTTTCGAGCTTCAGCGAGGCTGTGGTGCTACAGCAGCACCATATCGCCTGCCTCGCCGGCAAGCCAGCTCCCGCATGGGATCAGTCTTTTTGTCGGGACTCCACGCCCAGCTCGTCCCATACCGACTCCGCCAGGTGAAACGTCGCATTGGCCGCCGGGATCCCACAATAGATCGCGCTCTGCATCAGCACTTCCTTGATCTCGGCGCGCGTCACGCCATTGCTGGCGGCAGCGCGCAGGTGCAGTTTCAGTTCCTCGCTGCGGTTCATGCCGATCAGCATGGCAATGGTGATCAGGCTGCGGGTATGCCGGGACAGGCCCGGGCGGGTCCAGATATCACCCCAGGCGTGACGGGTGATCATCTCCTGAAACTCGCTGTTGAACTCGGTCAGGGTATTGAGGCTGCGCTCGACATGAGCATCGCCCAACACTTCACGGCGGACCTTGAGGCCCTCGGCATAACGTTGTTTCTCGTCCACAAAAACGCCCTCAGCGAGCCAGCAGGAAGGTCAGCACCCGGTCGCTGAACGCAGCCCCGGCTTGTACGTTGGACAGATGCGCAGCGTAGAACTCGGCGTACTCGGCGCCCGCGACATGCTCCTGGATAAAGTGCCCGCCAGCCGGTGGGGTGACGGCATCTTCAGTGCCGGCAATCACCAACGTCGGTACCTTGATAGATGCCAGTTGCTCACGCAGATCCGCATCGCGCACCGCGCCACAGTTGGCGGCATAGCCCTGGGGCGATGTGGCCGCGAGCATGTCGGTAATGCGTTTGGCCTGGTCGGGATGAGCCTCGGCAAAGTCGGCCGTAAACCAGCGTGCAATCGAGGCATCGCGCAAACCCACCATGGCCGCCTGGCCATCGCGCAGGACCATTTCGATCCGTGGGTTCCAGATTTGCGGGGTGCCGATCTTGGCCGCCGTGTTGCACACCACCAGCTTGTGCAAGCGCTCACCGGCATTGATACCCAGCCACTGGCCAATCAACCCGCCCATGGACAGGCCGCAGAAATGCGCACGCGGGATAGCCAATGCATCCAGCAGCGCCAGCACATCACGGCCCAGTTGCTCAATACTGTAGGGCCCTTCGGTGACCAGGGATTTGCCGTGGCCACGGGTGTCCAGGCGCAGTACCCGAAAATGCTCGGTAAAGGCCGGCATCTGGGTATCCCACATATGTAAGTCGGTGCCCAGCGAGTTGGACAGCACCAGGACCGGCGCGCCTTCAGGGCCTTCCAGTTGGTAGTTCAGTTCGCCATCGGCGAGTCGTACAAATCCCACAGCAGCCTCCTCAGGCAGACAATGCATCGTGTTCAGCCACGGCGCGGCGGACCCAGGTCTGTGCCTGGCCCAGGTAATGCGCCGGGTCCAGCAGGCGATCCAATTCCACCGCCGACAGCTCAGCGGTGACTTGCGGCTCATCGGCCAATACCGCGCGCAAATGGCGCTGCTCGGCGACCGCGCGTCTACAGCACTGCTCCAGCAAGTGATGAGCGGTTTCACGGCCCAGGCGTTGGGCAAGCACGATGCTGACGGCTTCGGCCAATACCAGGCCGTGGGTCAGGTCGAGATTGTTGCCCATACGCTGCGGGTTCACTTCCAGCCCTTCACTCAGCAGCAGCGCCTGATGCAAGGCACCGGACACCAGGCGGCAGATCTCGGGCAGGGTTTCCCATTCGGCGTGCCACAGGCCCAGGCTGCGTTCATGCTCCTGGGGCATGGCAGTGAACATCGTCGCCACCAACCCCGGCACCCGCGTGGCGGCACTGATCAGCACTGCAGCGCCGACCGGGTTGCGCTTGTGCGGCATGGTCGAGGAACCGCCCTTGCCCGGTGCGCAAGGCTCGAACACTTCCGCCGCCTCCGTCTGCATCAGCAGGCTGATATCCCGCCCCAGCTTGCCCAGGCTGCCGGCGATCAGGCCCAGGGTGCTGGCGAACTCCACCAGGCGGTCGCGCTGGGTGTGCCAGGGTTGTTCGGGCAGCGTCAGTTGCAATTCCGCCGCCAGGGCGTGCGCCACTGGCATGGCCTGTTCGCCCAGTGCGGCCAATGTGCCGGACGCCCCCCCAAATTGCAGGACCAGCAGGCGCGGCTTCAGCTCCACCAGCCGTTGACGGCTACGGGTTACCGCCCCCAGCCAACCGGCGATTTTCATCCCCAGGGTGACCGGCGTTGCATGTTGCAACCAAGTGCGCCCGGCCATTGGCACGTCGGCATAGCGCTGCGCCTGGGTGGCAAGCACGGCGCCCAGCCGGGCCAGGTCCGTGTCGATCAGCTCCAGCGCCCGTCGCAGTTGCAGCACCAGGCCGGTGTCCATTACATCCTGGCTGGTGGCGCCCAGATGCACATAGCGCTCGGCGCCGGCGTCTTCACTGGCAATCAACTTGCCCAGCGCCTTTACCAACGCAATCGCCGAATTGCCCGCCGTGGCAATCGCCACGCCAAGGGCATCCACGTCGTACAACGAGGCCAGGCACGCCTGGGCAATCGGCGCGACGGCTGCCTGCGGGATCAACCCGACCCGGGCCTGGGCCCGGGCCAATCCGGCTTCAAAATCCAGCATGCCCTGCAGGCGGCCCTGGTCACAGAACACCTCGGCCATGCTGTCGGCGGTGAAGTAAGCGTCGAACAATTGGTTGCTCGTGCGCAGCGTCATAACTCATCCCTTACAGATCGTGGTGCAAGTACTCAGCCTGTTTCGGCAGGCGCAGGCTGAACAGGAACGCAATGGCCATCATGCCGGTCACGTACCAGTAGAAGGTGTTTTCCAGGCCGATGGACTTCAGGCCCAGGGCCACGTACTCCGCCGAACCGCCGAAGATTGCGTTGGCCACCGCATAGGCCAGGCCCACACCGAGGGCGCGCACTTGGGGTGGGAACATTTCCGCTTTCACCAGGCCACTGATGGAGGTGTAGAAACTGACAATCGCCAGCGCCAGGGTAATCAGCACAAAGGCCAGGAACGGGCTGGTCACGGTTTTCAGGGTCAGCAGGATCGGCACCGTGCACAACGTGCCGAGGGCACCGAACCAGAGCATCGAGTTGCGGCGGCCGATCTTGTCCGAGAGCATGCCGAACAGTGGCTGCATGCACATATAGAGGAACAGCGCGCCGGTCATGATGTAGCTGGCGGTCTTGGCATGCATGCCGGCGGTGTTCACCAGATACTTCTGCATGTAAGTGGTAAAGGTATAGAAAATCAGCGAGCCGCCGGCGGTGTAGCCGAGCACGGTGATAAACGCGGCCTTGTGATCGCGAAACAGCGCGGCAATGCTGCCGGCGTCCTTGTTTTCACGCATTTCCTTGCTGGTGGTTTCTTTCAGGGAACGGCGCAGCAACAGCGAAATCACCGCCGCCACGGCCCCGATCACAAACGGAATGCGCCAGCCCCAGGCCCGCAGTTCGTCTTCGGTGAGCAGTTGTTGCAGGATCACCACCACCGACACCGCCAGCAGTTGCCCGCCGATCAGGGTCACGTATTGGAATGAGGCAAAGAAGCCGCGCTGGCCCTTGAGTGCGACTTCGCTCATGTAGGTCGCCGTGGTGCCGTACTCGCCCCCCACCGACAGCCCCTGGAACAAGCGCGCCACCAGCAGCAGGGCCGGCGCCCAGGCGCCGATATCCTTGTAGGTCGGCAGAAACGCGATGACCAGCGAGCCGGCACACATCATCAGCACCGAAATCATCATCGAATTCTTGCGCCCGTGCTTGTCGGCCACCCGGCCAAACAGCCAGCCCCCGATGGGGCGCATCAGAAAGCCGGCGGCGAACACGCCTGCGGTGTTGAGCAGTTGCACGGTGGGGTCGTCGGAGGGGAAAAACGCCGGGGCAAAGTAGATGGCGCAGAAGGCGTAGACGTAGAAGTCGAACCATTCGACCAGGTTGCCGGAAGAGGCGCCGACAATCGCAAAAATCCGTTTGCTGCGTTCTTCTCCGGTGTAGTGACTGGTGTTAGTTGTCATGTTGTTTTCACTCGTGGGGAACGGGTTAGAGTCTAGACATACTTTGCAACAACCTCGTTCCGCAAGCAGACCTTGGAATATGTGTTGCCGGTAAGGGCCTCTTCGCGAGCAAGCCCGCTCCCACATGGGAACGCGGCCAGCCTGTGGGAGCGGGCTTGCTCGCGATAAATTTCAAGCCAACTCAGTAATCGAAAAACACCGTCTCTTCATCTGTCCCCTGCAGCACCACGTTCCACTGATAAACCCCCGACGCATCCGCCTTGGCCACCAAGGTCCGCCGCCGCTCCGCCGGCACACACGCCAGCAACGGGTCATCGCCATTGGCCGCCTCGCCCTCGAAATAAATCCGCGTCAGCAAGTGCTTCACCAGGCCGCGGGCAAACACCAGCACCACCAGATGCGGTGCCTGGGTCGTGCCCCGGAGACCCGGCACACTGCCCGGCTTGATGGTGCTGAAGCGAAAACGCCCCTGCGCGTCCACCGGCACCCGGCCAAAGCCTTCGAAGTTGGGGTCCAGGGCTTTGTCCTGGTCATCCTCGGGGTGGTCATATTTGCCGGCAGCGTTGGCTTGCCAGACTTCCAGCATGGCATCGTTGACCACATCGCCGTTGCCATCCACCACCTGCCCGGTGATCGCCACGCGCTCGCCGAGGGCACCAGCATCGGCCAGGTCTTCGCGGTTCAGCCAGGACAGGCCGATGTGATAGTACGGCCCGACGGTGTGGGACGTGGTTGCATTGAGGGTCATGTCATTTCTCCATCGGCGTGGCGTCGCGGCCGCGCAGGACGATGTCCCAGCGGTAGCCGAGGGCGTAGTGCGGCACGGTCTTTTCCAGGTCGAAACGGGCGATCAGGCGTTCCTT
>Ga0180008_1001984_pt1 | contig 11639 bp, 11 predicted proteins | sample MM_PW_MetaG_FD_121121 | JGI IMG/M metagenome (GOLD analysis project Ga0180008, IMG submission 121121) | Groundwater microbial communities from the Aspo Hard Rock Laboratory (HRL) deep subsurface site, Sweden - MM_PW_MetaG | ecosystem: Environmental > Aquatic > Deep subsurface > Groundwater... | reverse complement strand
ATTGAGAGACAAAGGAAATATATTGTAGCCATTGTGATCTTATTAAAAAGTGATTTAGATTATTTAAAAGATTATTTAAAAGGACGGATGTAAAAATGAACAAACAAAAAGGAATCGTATTTGAAAATACTTCTTCATATAGTATTTTTTTAACAGATGATGGTCGATTCCTAAAAGGGATTCCCGACTCTTTGTCTGACGTTGGGGAAGAAGTATCATTTCGTCCTTATGTAGAAATGGTTGCGATTAAAAAGCCAAAGAGAACGGCATACATGGTACCGCTTATTGCTGCAGTGGCTATCGTATTTATGTTTTTCTCTGTATTGATACCGTCACAATCGAAAGTATCAGCGTATGTACAGATGGATTTCAATCCAAGTGTTGAACTTGGAATTGATAGAAAAGGTGATGTACAAGTATTTAGAGGTTTAAATGAAGATGGAGTTGCCTTAAAAAGAGAAATCTCTTTTTGGAAAGGTAAGTCATTAACATGGGTTATGTCTAAAATCGTAAATGAATCCAATGTCTCATTTGAAGACGATAGTCAATTTGGAATTACAACAATCATTTCAGAAAACCAAAATCAAGTGGCACTCGAGAAAATTATTACAACAGCTGTAACGCGAACGACTGTAAAAGTTGCTCCGGAAAAGATTAGAATTAACCAAGCCACTATCGAGGAACGTCTTCAAGCAAATGAAAAAGGCGTATCTGTTGAAACGTATAAAGAATCACAAGGAAAAGTGAACGAAAAAGAAGAATCTTTAGAAAAACAACCAGTTACTCTTCCAAAAGAAAAGAAAGCTAAAGAAAAAGAGAATACATCAAATCAAGGTAAAGCTAAACAAAACATAAATAAAAAACAACCAAAAAAAGAAGAAAAGAATAATGGTAAAAATAACGAGCCAAACGATCAACGTAAAAATAAAGACCAAAAGATAAACAATAGTAAAGACCAGAAAAACAACGGAAGACAAGACAAAAATATCAACAAAAACAATGATAACAAAGATAACAAGGAAAAAGCGTCAAATTCTTCTCAATCAAAAAAGTCGGACCAAACAAGAAATAATGAAAGAAATCAGCACCAATCCCAAGATTCAAAGCAATCAAATAATAAGTCACATAACAATCAAAAGGGTCAAAAGAACAAAAATGACCATCCATCAAAAAATTCTAACGGTAAAAAGAATGATCGATGAAAACTTTGCAAGCTTTTCATATGAAAAGCTTGTTTTTCTTTTGTTCTACTGATGTATTTGAATAAGTAGAAGGGAATCTGTTTAGGAATAGCATTGAGTGCGCTAATTTGATGGCACCATTTGTCTTTCTATATAAGTAATCCTTTCTTTTTATCGTTTTTTTTCTTAGAATAGGAATATGACTCTCGTGTCTGTTGAAAGGACTTGACTGATTTATGAATCCAATTGTTCGACGAATACGAAGACTGACACCCGCACAAGCTATCGTTTCTTATTATTTTCTTGCGATTGCTTTTTCTGTCTTGTTATTAAGTTTACCCGGTGTCCATCAAGATGGCGTGAAAGTTCCTTTTTTAGACAGTGTTTTTACTGCTGTTAGTGCTGTCAGTGTAACTGGTCTTACAGTTATAGACGTATCACAAACCTACTCAACTTTTGGTATCTTTATGCTCATGCTAGTTCTTCAATTAGGCGGAATTGGCATTATGTCACTTGGTACTTTTATTTGGTTAATTGTTGGTAAAAAAATTGGTTTACGTGAACGTCAGTTGATTATGATGGATCATAACCAACACTCTCTATCTGGTGTCGTAAGTTTGATTATTGAAATTATAAAAATTTTATTATTAATTGAAGCAATCGGCGCACTGATCTTAACATTTTACTTCACTCAGTTTTATGAAACGTTTTCACAAGCATTTATCCATGGATTATTCGCAGCCGTATCTGCTACTACAAATGGTGGTTTTGATATCACTGGTCAGTCTTTAATGATGTATCATAACGATTATTTTGTTCAAATCATCAATATGATTCTCATTATTTTAGGTGCTATTGGATTTCCTGTATTAATAGAAGTAAAAGCGTTTTTATCTAACAAAAATAAAAACTTCAGATTTTCTTTATTCACAAAGATTACAACCGTCACATTTGGTGTATTATTAGCGGTTGGGACTGTTGTGATATTAGCTTTAGAGATGTTTAATTCTTTTAAGGACATGTCGTGGCATGAGGCATTATTCACAGCGATGTTTCATTCTGTATCTTCCCGTTCAGGAGGTCTCGTCACTTTCGACGTGACGCAATTCGGCGAAGGGACCAATATCTTTATGAGTGCCTTAATGTTTATAGGTGCATCCCCAAGTTCAGTGGGTGGGGGAATTCGTACCACAACATTTGCGATTGCAATCTTGTTTTTAATCAACTTTGCTAGAGGAAAAAATGAAATACAGATATTTAACAGGGAAATTGAACTGATCGATGTTTTCCGTTCGTATGCTGTCATTATTTTAGCTATTTTCATGGTTTTAGTTGCAACAATGGCATTATCGATATCTGAACCGAATTTACCGATAACAGCACTTGTCTTTGAAATAACCTCAGCATTCGGAACTTGTGGAATGTCTTTAGGTATAACGGATGATTTATCTAGCTTTGGTAAAGTGTTAATTATGATTTTGATGTTTATTGGGCGAGTTGGGTTGATCTCCTTTTTGTTTACAATAGGTGGACGAGCGACAAAAACAAAATATCAATTCCCGAAAGAACGTGTAATTATCGGGTGAAAAAAAGAGCAAATATCCTGTACTCAGGATATTTGCTCTTTTTGAATAAATGAAAATTGTGGAGATTGACCTGGCTTATAGTAAGTTAATAAATAACCGTCTTTTGCTTGGAGCGTATTTTCGTGCTCAAGTGCAGATAAATCCAACGAGAATGGGACCAGTGAAGTTTGTTTGTGAACTTCACGTTGATGCAAAGATAACTGTGCAAATTGTTGTCCTGCAATAAGAGGATTTTCGATAATTTTTTTATAAATCATCGATTGCTCTTCTCTTGCCATTTCTTTTTCCCACCAAGGTTTTCTCGGTTGGAACTTTTGATGACTTAAGTAATCTAGTTTCATTAAACTACGAACTGTTGCCATATGTGCACGTCCATCAAATAGTAAAAACTCTTCAAGACGTTTGAACAAATCTTCTAATTGATGGCCAATTCTAGACCATCCTTTATTCTCCCAGTACGACCCAAAGTCTTGGAAGAAGTCAAAAGGTGTTTCAAAGGTCGTTGTAACTAGATATTCAACCGTACGGTCTAAACGGTGAGCGTTCCAATATTTCTCAAGTACATCTTCAGCTTGTTTAATACGGAGCATATCGTCAAAGCTTAACACGTTATTAGAGAAAATTTCGTATGGAGCTTGATCAACAAATACATATCCGTATTCTTTTGCTTGTATTCGTAGTCCTGTACCACGTAAAAGCTTCAAAAAGCCAAGTTGCAATTCTTCTGGTCGCATTTCAAATACATCGTTAAATGTTTGTTTAAAGGAAGCGTAGTCTTCTTCAGGTAAGCCAGCAATTAAATCTAAATGTTGAGCTATTTTGCCGCCTTCTTTAACCATTGAGACAGTTCTGGTTAATTTCGCGAAATTTTGTTTTCGTTTAACAAGTTCGTTTGTTAAGTCATTTGTCGATTGAACACCTATCTCAAAACGGAATAAGCCAACAGGTGCATTGTCATTTAAAAATTGAATGACTTCCGGTCGCATAATGTCAGCAGTTATTTCAAATTGAAATACAACACCCGGTTTGTGTTCGTCGATTAAGAATTGGAACATTTCCATGGCATAGCTTCGGCTAATATTAAACGTGCGATCAACAAATTTAATAATTTTAGCACCATGATCCATCAAATAGCGAATATCATCTTTTACTTTTTCTCGGTTAAAGTAGCGAACGCCTACTTCAATGGAAGATAAACAGAATTGACAGGAAAAAGGGCATCCTCGACTCGTTTCTACATAAACAATCCTTTTCGATAAATCGGCAAGATCTTCTGTAAATCGATATGGAGAGGGCATTTCACGTAAATCGATTTTGGGTCCCATTGGATTTAGCATAAACTTGTCTTCTTTTTCATAGCATATTCCAGGGACATCTTTTAATTCAATATCACCTTCTATGGCATGGAGTAGCTGTTTAAAGGAAACTTCACCTTCACCCATGACAATAAAATCAATCTCTTTATTTTCCTTTAACCAATAGTTAGCATCATAAGATACTTCAGGACCGCCAAGAACAATGACAGTTTCAGGACTTACTTTCTTTAACATATGGACAACTTTTAATGTTTCTTCAATATTCCATATATAACAACTAAATCCGACAACTTGCGGTTTTTTCAAAAAAATGTCGGATACAATCGAAAATGCAGGATCTTTTATCGTATATTCCGCTATCTCAGGATTAAAATCTGGTTGAGCTGCTGCTTTTAGACAACGCAAAGCTAAATTTGTATGAATAAACTTTGCATTAAGTGTTGCAATTACTATGTTCATTTTACATTCTCCTTTACTACATTTGTTTATTTTAACAGGGTTAGAACTTACAAACAATATGCCACTATATACCTATTCAGTTTCATACTTTAGTATGGAATAATCGGAGTTACGTGCTTGTATTTTTTTATTTATTCAGAATATAAAAATAATTATAGTATAAAAGTATTAAATAAAGTGAAAGGTTCGGTGAACAGTTTGATTGGAAGCAAAAGGAATCAAGTCTTCGAATTCTTGTTTCAACAAAGTCAAAGTCCAGTGTTCATATTAAGTCCAAATCAAAATTGGATTGATTTAAATGACGCTGCAAAAGAGCTTTTTTTACTATCCTCTGACATTCCTTTTCACGAAATGTTGGACAAGGAATCAAGAAACATATGGTTCGATTTTCTCGATGAAGTCAAAACACATTCAACTGCTTCCTGCCAATTAAACTTCCGTCCTAAGTCACAAAAAGAATACGTATCATCTACGATAACAGGATACTATGATCCTGAAGTAAAAGAATTGTTCTTTTGTATGAAAGAGTGCAAGAGTCTTCCTGAAAATAACATCTCTTATGTCGATTTTTTCAAACACGCAAAACATGGTCTAATCCTATCTGATCTAGCAGGAACAATCGTCGATATTAATCATCAAGCTGAAGACTATTTTTCGATAAAAAAAGAACAAGTATTGGGTTTACCAGTCATGCACATACATTTACTTTTTAAAGAATCGACAAAAGAAATTGAGGCTTTTTATCAACAATTGAAAGTTAATAACTTTGCAGAAATGATAATAAGACGATATGAATCAAATAACACGGAAAAATACTACCATTTTAAAACTAGTTTTAATAAAGTAAATAACTTGTATGTAACTGTTATTAGAGATGAGTCCGAGGTTGTGTGTCTTAGAAAGAAAGCGGCTCATACGGATTCTCTTTCAACGCTAGGACAACTTGCAGCAAGTATTGCTCATGAAATTCGAAATCCAATGACTTCTTTAAAAGGGTTTACCCAGTTGTTAAGCCAAACGGTTACCGGAGATGGAGCGCGGTATATTCAAGTCATAGAAAACGAATTGAACCGCATGGATGAAATATTAAATGAATTCCTGGTACTTTCAAAACCAACAAATCGTACCAAAGATATAGTGTGTATCAATTCCTTGCTCAACCAAGTTATTGAATTTATGCAGCCGCAAGCTATTATGTATAACACCGTGATTCATGATGATTTGTCTGAAATGGAAGAGACTTGTATTCTAGGTGATTCTTATGAATTGAAGAAAGTGTTTATTAACATATTTAAAAATGCCATTGAAGAAATGACTTCTGAAGGAGTTATTAGAATTTACAAATCAATCACTTTTGACAATAAAGTGAAAATATCTATCAGCGATCAAGGGCGGGGAATGACGAAAGAACAAATAGATCAAGTATTCCTTCCTTTCTTCACAACGAAGCAAAATGGAACTGGTTTAGGACTTTCACACGCCATTCAGACTGTTGAACAGCATGGTGGGTTTATTGAAATTGAAAGTGAACTGAATCGAGGGACAACCTTCCATTTATATTTACCACTAAGTACCGTTGGAAATAAACTTGAGAGTAACTCAATACTATTGAATTCCCCTAGTGCAAGGTAATTTAATATTCATATAATGGAAGAACGAATGAGACATTTTGACAAAACTCTTTGATTCCCTATATACTTGTGGTAATTCAAGACATTGGGAATAAGGTGATTAAGTTGAAATCTGAAGAAATATCGCAATCGTTAAAGTTATTTATAGTTCTATCAAGGTCAAATAAAGCTCTTCACGAATGTACCAATCAATTCTTTCAAGCAAATGGATTAAATCCAACTGAATTTGCTGTGATGGAACTGTTGTTTCACAAAGGCCGTCAACCACTTCAAAAAATCGGTAATAAAATTTTACTTGCAAGTGGATCAATAACGTACGTGATTGATAAATTAGAAAAGCGCGGATTTATTCACCGTGTGAATTGTCCGTCCGATCGTCGAGTTACTTTCGCTGAGATAACGCCAGAGGGTGAAGCTTTCATGGCTAAATTATTCCCAGAGCATGAGCAGCAACTTCATGAAATTATGAATGCTTTAACACCTGAAGAAAAAGACCAAGCTATTTATCTGCTTAAGAAATTAGGTTTATCAATAAAGGATTTATCTTATTAAAGCTTGTTCGTTAAACATAGCTTGCATCCAAAATGGTGCAAGCTATGTTTTTTTGTGAATAAAGAGAGTGGTCGGCTATTTCTTTCACTTTCCGGGGAAGAACGCCAGTCTCTGTGAATAATATATTTTTACTCGACGAATATAGAAAATGTTGATTTTCATTGCGGTAGACGCTTTCCGGGGGCATGGCTTTAGCCGCTTCCCTCGCGATGCTCAGTCCAGGGTCTAAAGATCATGCACCTGCCGCTTCGCTTTCGGTGCACAAAACATCTGCTGATCCCCTCGGAGTCGCTACCTCCATTTCAATCAACTGATATCGCGGTACATGTGAAATCAATATTATGCTAAAAGTACGTTGAAAAGAAAATCAATGCTAAAAAGGACCGTCTCTCAGTCATTTAATGACTAGGAGACGGTCCACTTTTTTTAATTACTCTTTCATTCCAATAGTTTCGCCCATTTTCAAGAATGCATCAGTCATGCTTTCATTTTTACGATCGAAAATAGTTAATCGAACAATTAGGTCACCTTGTTCAAATACAATTCCTGAAACAGTTCCAAGATCCGTAACGACTTCCACACCTGATTGATTAGAAATCCCAGTTCCTTGTGGAAGTTTTGCGTCATCTTCAATTGTAACTGGTTCACTACCAATACTTACTGCAGCCATAGTTTGAAGCATGTTTTCACGAACAAAATCGATGGATGCATCAGCTTTGGAAAGCGTTTCAATACGCATAAAGACCGCATCATTTTCTGTTAAATAAAGAGAATCTTTATTTGGCTCCTCACCTGTTAATTCGAAACCTTCTAATTTATAAATAGAATAGTTTTGTTCGTCACTATTCGTAAGAGTAGCAGTTTCTTCTTTTGCTTCACCTTTTACGCTGAAGGATAAAGTTTTTTCAGGACCTCTTTCCTCAGTAACTTCTTCTGAATTAGTGTCATCTGTTGATTCGTCTTCTGTCTCTTCTGGTGTTGTCGTTTCTTCTTGTTCAACTTCTTCTACTTCTGATGATGTATTTCCTTGACCAGAGTTTGTATCTTCCGAAGTATTACAAGCTGCTAGCATTGAAATTGATAGAGTAATTGATGCCATTAATAACCAATATTTCTGCATGTTAAAATCCCCCTTTAAGTAAGTAGACGTGATGTCGTGTGATTTGTTTCAAGAAGTTAGTGGTAGGACCAAAAACAGGAGTATGGTCATTGTGATATGAGCAATTATAATGAGGGGCATACTACGTTTCCACTCATACAAAAGTCCCCAAATTAATCCTGAGAAACAAGCTGCAATAACACCTAACCAAAAACCACTAAATGATAGCGAGAAGCCGAATAATAAGGCAGCTGTTACAACTGCAAAGAATGGACTCATATAGGCTTTGAGTTTTTGTTGAATAAATCCTCGCCAAAATAATTCTTCACCTGGTGCGATGATTAACATTAATAAAAGATAATGCCAAACAGTAGTAGGTCCATAACTTTCAAGAAAATTCTCTACAGAGAGAATTGTTTGATTTGAAAAAATGGAGAATAAATGAAATCCGGCTGCTATTAAACCGTACGTCAAAGTACCATACCCTACACCGAAAACGAGGAATTCCCAAGTTTGAACTTCGTCTTCCATTTTTCCATGGACAAATGAGGCGGCTATAAATAACAATGTTGTAAAGGTGTACATATACCAAAAAATGTTGCTATTTGAAAATGTGAAATATAATAACAAATAGGCAGCTGGAATATAAAGAACCCAACGTTGGGCAGATGCAATCCAATTCATTTATGCACCTCCTAAATAATAATTCATTCGATAATGATCGAATAAGATTGAGCGTGAAGAGTTGAATAATATATTGTATACTTTCGTATAACAAGTGTATGCATACCTTATAGTTTGCATCAAAAAGGTAAGAAGGTAAAGGTTTTTTAGTAAAAATGACAATATGAAGCTAGGGGAGAATAGAGTGGGGAATTTTGAAAAAGCATTACAAGATCTTAAGGAAGGAAAAATCGATTCATTAAGTATTTCAAAAGAAGATTTTCTTGAATTTAGAGAAATATTAATTCAACAAATTGACTTTAAACACTTTCGTGGAATTGCACATCAAGGTGGATCTGTCATCTATACGTATGAAACGGTTGCAAGAAGTTAAGTTGATGTCGTAATTTGTCGGAAACTATCTCTGTAGAAAATTTACTTTTCGTGTATAATAATGGATAATATGAAGTTTTTAAAGGAGCCGTTATCGTGACTGAATCACTTTTAAAGCAAGTAGAAATCACACGAGAAGCTATGATACAATCGGCTATTGAAAATGGGTTTAGTAATTCGAAAACCATTCAACTAAGTAAAAAACTAGATCAGTTATTAAATATCTACCAATTACCTAAAAAGTTAAAGCATTCAAAAGGAAAATCAGTTGTTCTAAAAAACTAAACTCTATGCAGTTTAGTTTTTTATTTGAATTTTTGAATTGTCGTTCAATTGAAAAAATTGTGCCAGTGAAGCTCAAGATTTAAAGGTGGTTTTTAAACACTTTAATTTGATTGGAAAGAACATTGTAAAGAAAAAGCTACTTATTTAGGGGGATGTATATGAACAAGCTTAGACAGATAAAAGAAACATTAAACAACGCAATAATAGGAAGAGAGAAAGAAATTGATTTTATGTTGATTGCCTTGATTCAAGGTGGACATGTTCTTCTTGAAAGTGTCCCAGGATCGGGGAAGACAATGATGGCTAAAACTTTTGCACATGCATTTGAAGGCGACTTTAAACGTTTGCAATTTACACCTGATGTCTTACCTTCAGATGTAACAGGAATCAGTTACTTCGATCCGAAATCACAAGATTTTATTGTTAGACCTGGACCAGTCATGACCAATATTTTACTGGCTGATGAAATAAACCGCGCGACTCCGAGGACTCAGTCGAGTTTGTTAGAGTCAATGGAAGAAAAGCAAGTAACAATTGATGGGGAAACCTTGAAGTTACCAAATCCATTTATGGTCATCGCTACACAAAATCCAGTTGAATCACAGCAAGGGACATTTTCTTTACCTGCTGCACAACTAGATCGTTTTCTATTTAAAATTAGTATTGGATATCCAACCTTCGAAGAAGAAAGACAAATCTTACGCGATTTTAATGAAAATCCAGGAGAGGTTCGCTCATCTACTGTTTTGACCATCTCAGACGTTTTGGAATGGAAGAAAGAAATTAAATCCGTAACTGTCCATGAAGATGTTGAAACTTACATACTTCAACTTGTACAAGCTACTAGACAACATCCATACATTGAATTAGGTCTAAGTTCTCGAGCTACACTTGCCCTTGTACATGCATCTCAAGGGATTGCATTTTTACAAAACCGGACATTTGTTACGCCTGACGATGTAAAATATGTCTTTTCACCGCTTGCTTCCCATCGTCTTATGCTGACAGCAGAAGGCATGCTTATTCATGATCCAATAGATTTACTTAACCAAATCATCGAATCGGTTCAAACGCCTGTAGAGGCCGCTATCAAATGATTTGGAAACGAGATTATTATGGTGCTGCACAAACAAAGTGGGCTTTAGTGGTTTTGGGGTTTTTGTTTGTGTTTTCATTGCTTCTGATGAATTATGTAGTTGCTGGTGTATTTGCTTTTTTAGGGACAATTGCTAGTTTGCAATATTGGTATTTTAGGCAGGTTGGAAAAAGACTGGTTATGCAAAATGAGAAAAACAGAAGTCGATTATTAGTACATGGTCCATCTTCGTGGACATTGGAATTTGAGAATCCTGGTCTGCCCATTTGGAATGGTCAACTAAGACTTCATTTTCAAAATGCCGTCAATCCCATCTATCCACAATCAAACGCTCATGGTCAATTAAACGAAATCTTAGTTCCATTTACAATTGGTTACAAAGAAAAAATAGTTTTGAATATACCGGTTCAAGGTGCTAAGAGGGGCATATCAAAACTGAAAGATGTAGAATTGACAATTCCACATTTATTTGGCGAAGGTTCAATTGTAATGACCTATCAACCAATCATCTTAATGGATCAAATGGTATTCCCAAATATTTTTCCTGTTAAGGAATTGAGACACCCATCACCACTAAAGCCTGGTTCTTTTGAAATGAAACACTCCATCTTTAATGATGTATTTTCTCCAATCGGTACGAGAGATTATGTCCCGTCTGATCAATTTCATCATATTCACTGGAAAGCTAGTGCTAGACTACAAAAACTTCAAACGAAAGTATTTACGCAGATTGCAAATGAGTCTGTCATGATCATAGTCAATATTGCACAAGGTTATTCAATTATTTCTGATTTAGAAGAAAAGATTGAAGTAATTGCATCCTTTATTGATTTTTATTATCGTGAAGGAATTCCTTATTCAATTGTTATTAATGTTCGAGCATTTGGACAATCTCCTTACCTGTTTATACCTACTGGTGATGGACAAAAGCAACGACAAAAATCAATGGAACTATTATCAATTCTATCTAAAAATGATTTAACTATGCCATTTAATCGGATGTTAAGCCATTTGGAAATTCATGAAGAGTTTCCAATGTCGGTTATCATTTTCACACCTGATGAAAAAGAAGCTGCGCCTTATATAGCTAAGTGGCAACAAAAAACGAAAGTATTGGTTTATGGTGATGATCGGAAAGGGGGAGGGGTCCAATGGAAAAAGGATTTGATGCCAACTCGTTAATCACTAGTCAATCAATTGGGAAATATGTGCAGGATATTTGGTTACTCGCTTTTTTCTTCGTATTGATTCCTGACGATGCCAGCATGTCACTAACGATGATCTGGTTAGTCATGCATACACTCATTTTAGTAAGTGTATTATTCGTTTTCCGGAAAACAGGCTACCAGATAGCAGTACCATTATTTATATCATTATT
>Ga0180008_1001983_pt1 | contig 11641 bp, 3 predicted proteins | sample MM_PW_MetaG_FD_121121 | JGI IMG/M metagenome (GOLD analysis project Ga0180008, IMG submission 121121) | Groundwater microbial communities from the Aspo Hard Rock Laboratory (HRL) deep subsurface site, Sweden - MM_PW_MetaG | ecosystem: Environmental > Aquatic > Deep subsurface > Groundwater... | reverse complement strand
CGCTCAATCTCTGCCTGCAACCTGTCCACCTCTTGCCGCAGGTTGCCCAGAATCACGCTGTCGGCTTGCAACCTGTCTACCTCTTGCCGCAGATTGTCCAGCTCCGCCAGCGCCAGGTGCAACACCCTCGTTGCCTCGATGACCTTGCCGTGATCTTCCCGCGACATTGCCACCCGCGAGGCGATGCTGTCCAACAGCCCTAATGCTTCTTGTGCGTTCATGTCCTCTCTCTCCGTTCTGTTAGTCTGGGATGACCTGCGCTGCCTTGGCCCACAGGACATCCATGAAGTTCGCTACCAACCATACCTTCTGCTCCGTAGTCAGGTGGGGAATGAGATCACCTGCTCTACTCCATGTATCTTGCTTACTGCCGTCAGCGTCAGCTACCTCGATGCGGAACTTGGCTGACTTGACCAGCACGTTGTCTTCGTAACTGTACTGAAGCGTGACCGTCAGCACCTCTACCCGTTGCGGCGTCTTCGTAATCGGTGAAACTGGATCGAATGCCATTTGCTCTCCCCCCTGCTATTGCGCCAGTTGCGCCAAGCGTGCCCACTGCTCTGGTGTGATACGTACCCCAGCATACTCAATGAATTCTTCCGTCACGGCGAACAAGGGGCGTAACCCGTTGGCCATTCTTTCCGTGACCTGGCCGTTCACAAAGCCCTCGTTGCCGATAGCCAGTCCAGCGGGGTATCCTGCGTACTTCTCAGCCTCCAACGTGCGCCAGCCGTTTAGGTAAGAGTAGTCAGACCCGTTGATCAGGTCTGACCACACGTTGGCCCACTGTGCCGTCGTCTGCGTGCCCAGCGAGCGCGTACCGTCAGCTTCGGGGTTGAAGTTACCAGTGATGACCACGTTGTTGTCCGATTTCATCCGCAGCACCTCGGCAGCCGTCGCTCCACCAGTGCTGACCTTGAACACCATGTCGGCGTCCTCTGCCCCCGTACCCGCATCGGTCAGGACGTTCTCGATTGCACCGGTGACGAGGAACGTGGCATCTGCGCCCTCAAGCTCAAACTCCAGTCCTGTACCAAAGCCCGCTGCCGCTGTGCCGCTGGTGATGTGACCCAATCGTTGCGCGTAGGTTACGGCATTGGTCACGGCGTCGGCAACCTCGGCGTGGAGTAGGCGGTCGCTGCTTGCTAGCGTCCCTATGCCAAGACCACTAATGTCGTAGCGCATGATTTCTGTGCCCGTCAGGGTTACGTTGTCGGCAGCAGCGTAGAAACGCGTCAGCGTAGCAGCGTTGTACACGCCCGAACCACCGCCGAAGTAAATGTTACCCGCTGATACCGTGCTCGTACCAAGGAAAGCTATCAACGCCTCTTCGGTATTGTCGTAATGCCCGACCACCATGCGAAACGACTTAGTATTGCTATCGGTGAGTACGTTTTGTCCCCTCAGCGCAGTACCCACGATATCCAGGGCTTCCTGCGGGTCACACCCGATACCGACGTTGCATCCTGTGATCTCCAGGTCATCGCCTGTGTCGCCGAACGTCAGCAGCGGCCCAGCGACCTGGCCTATCGTTGCCCCGTCGGCCATGACGATGCTGCTGCCTGCCAATACGTTGAGGGCATTGGCCGTAAAGGTAAAGTCCTCGGCGGCGTTGATGTTAATCGCTAGTTCACCCGTTGCTCCTGCAAGGATAAGGTCAACCACGTCGTCCGCCGACTCGTGCAGGTAACTGTCGCCATCAGCATCCAAGAGCAAGTCTTGACCGTTAAGGTCAAGGTTGCCCGACATGGTTATCACGCTGCCCGCCAATACATTGAAAGAATTGGCCGTAAAGGTGAAGTCTTCAGCAGCATTGATGGTAATACCAAACTCGCCAGAAGCTCCGGCCAATACCAAGTCAACCACATCGTCGGCTGACTCATGTAGATAGCTGTCACCATCAGTGTCTATGATGAGGTTGTTACCGTTTAAGTCCGCGTTGCCAGAAAACGTGACTAGTTTGTGCGTGCCGTCAGCGTTGTGCTCAGCCCATAGGTCAGCGTCAAGGAGATCCCAATTGTTGTTGGTCGTACTGTCCCATGCTACGTCACCGGTAGCAGGTTTGGAATAGCCGTAGCGCGTCGTGGGAGTCGAAGCCATTTTGTCACCTCTGTTTTAACTTTACTAAAGCGATGTGCTCAATTTGACAAACGTCCTTATTGGTCGTTGGTGCGCTTGCCATTTCAATCCCTTGTTATGCGTTGGCGATAGTTGTCACTGAGCCTGCTGACCCGCGATATTTTAAGGCCCCAGCATCTACGTATAGCACGCCGCCAGCGGCAGGATTTGCCGTAGGTGCCGTGGAACAATTACCGATACCGATGACATCTACCCCGCTCCCGAATTCCGTTGCTGTCCCGAATCCTACGTTACTAGAACTGCCTTGGATGAACAGCGCGTAGTCCTTGAGGTAAGCTACGAAGTTGATGTCAATATCGCCTGCCATTGTCCCTAGCGTCATTACTCGTTGGCCGCTCAAGTCCCCCAGGCACTCCAGATATTGCTTGTCATCTACCCAAACCTGCAACCAACTGTCGGCAGCATCATCGTCGCCACCATGTAGTTTTATGGTAGCATCAGTATTGTTGTACCCTATCGCAGCGAGGGTCAAATAGCCCTCGCCGCCTTCTCCGTCGCTAACACTGGCAATGCTAGTCCACGTCTCCCCTATATCTCCGGGGCTTGCTGCCACGGCGTACGCGTGTTGGCTTTCCTCAAGGTCTCCCCATTTTACGTAGTTCCGAGTATACCAATCTGTCTCTAGGGTCAGGGTAATACCAGCAGCATCCACAACCACATCGCCTGCTCCGGCATATAATTTTCCGTCTGCTGCTGACAAGTAGATTTGATCTACCCCGCCAACTTGACCTACTAGCTCCCCGCTGTCCAAAATGAAGCCGCTTAGGTCAACGTCCTTCGTACCACTTCCAACCTGGATGTACCCCCCCGCTGGCATGGTCAGCCCGCCGGTGATCTGGGCGGCACCCGCGGTGTCAAACTTCATCACCGCTGCATTGTTAGCATTAAATATCCGCAAGCCGTCCGTCGTGTCCCATTGGAGGCGCTCGGTAATGGAGGTATCGCCAGTCCAGAAAGTGCCTCCAGCCAACTCGGTACGGACCGTAGCCCCATCCTTTATCTGAACCGTAGTAGACGAGATGCGGAGATGCTCATTGGCCGTATCGCCCAGCGTCCATACCCCACTGGTCAACTGTGCTCGTAAGGTCGCGGCGCTGTCTAGGAAGCGGACACCATTGGTAGCATCAATCGTCAAATAGTCAGCACTGCCATAATGTCCCAACCCCAGTGCCCCAATAGATGACCCATACCCGTATTCGCCGTTAAGGTCGCCAAATGCCCCAATGAGGTTGCCGCTGTTGAGTACGATTACCTTGCCCGCAGGTGGTGTCTTGCTAGTATCTAGTCCTGCGACAATGCCCGTCGTCGTACCGTAGGAGGGGTTCCAACTGAACTCGCCAGGCGGCCACAGGGCCTCGAACGTACCGCCAAAGAGATGCCCTGCCTCTTGTGTCTCCTGCGTTCCCGTCGGCCCCGGTTGCCCTACAGCCCCACTGCTTCCCCCAGCACCACCCCCTCCACCCGTAGGAAGACTGCCCGTGCTTGCCCTCCCCTGCGCTACCTCTCGCATCGTCGTGGACAGGTTCTTGGGTATACCGCTGAATTGCAGCGTATGCCCTATGCCGCGGCGGGAATATTGTGTTGTTACCTGGTCGAGCAGGAACGTATCACCACCGTATCCGTGGTCGCCGTAGCCATCGTCGCCGTAGGCACTATCGGCATTCAGGTCTAGCGGTGCGCAGTCAATCCCAATGTACTCGCCCGACGTTAGGCCGTACTTCTCAACCGTGACGCGCCCGCGTTGGTAATGCCGCGCGTTCTCGCGCAAGTATGCCTCGCCAAATGCCTGCGCCTCAGCTATGCTGGTAATATCCCGCCGTGTCAGTATCTTCTCAAACGTCCGTCCGTAGCGCGCCTGGCTGCCCACGTCTTGTACCGTAACGTTTACCAGGTCATCGTAGGTATACTTGACCTCAATGTTGTTTACCCCTGTGGCCGGGGGGTCAGAACCATCCCACCGTATACGCCCGCGCCAGTAAGCTACGAGAACGTCTACGGTAACGAAGGTCGTTACCTGCATATCTGTATCCCACACCTGGTATACGCCATCTACGGTAATGCTGATGATTGAGCGGATAGGGTAGTAAGCCAGGAAGAACTCAGCGGTTACATCGTCGCCGCTAAATGTCTCCGTCTGTATCGCCGAGGATGATACCCCGCCGTGGATGACGACCTTATTGATAATCCCTTCACCATCTTGTTCCAGCGAGAGCGAGTCCCTACTCCAAGGAAACGTTGCTGTGAAGTCAGGGGTGTCGCTCAACGCGTATGCTGCTGCTGTCCCATCGTCACGCCAGAAGTAGTGCAAATCCTTACTGTAGTCCACGTACCAGTCGTAGTTGCTCTGCTCCGCTATTTGCTGGACGGCATCGAGCAATGTTGCGTTATCGAAGTAGAATGAATACGTGCCTACACTGGCCGCTACGTTAGCCGTGGTGATTTCACCTAGATAGGTCGTGAACAGGTCGTCCAGTATAGCTTCGTCTGTCTGGTCAGCATACGCCTTCTTGGTAATCGTCACCGTCTTGAGCAGTACGGTGTAATCTTGACAATAGCACTGTACGCGGCGGCGCGCCATGGAGGGTGCGACTTCCTCTCTCATTCTCGTAACGTAGCCCGCAAATACCCGTGTAGCTCCTTCGTCGGTAACGATGACTTCCTGCCATAGCTCCAGCGCGGGCATAGCCGCATCCTGGTCCTCAAGGACAAAATCACACGTGTCTATCTCGTGCGTCAAGGCGCTAACGACTTTGAACGTGTCGTGGATGAGATAGTCAGTAACCGCGTTACCCCCCACAGTTATCGAAAAAACGTGTACCGTATCCATCGTAGCCATCTACGCAACCCCCACCTGGCGCCTGATTTCATACGCAAGTTCCTGTGCCAGCCTATGTATATCATCGTCGTTACGGATCGTAGCATCATGCAGGTTAACATTGAGGTACGTATTGCCCGCGCCCGTCATGCCTTCATCGCTTCCCCACGCTGTGGCCACCCCTGGCATCTGGAACGCTGACATACGCGCCATACGGCCTAGCCCTCGGTCAAACTGCTGCTCCACGCCGCCCAGATAGTTGCCAACCCATGCCTCGTCCGGCAGTGTGCTGAACGGCCCCCACTTGGCAGGGGATGAGGGGAATAGTCCCCTAAGAGCATCAATTGCTGCCTCAACTATGCCCAGGCCGTCCGTAATGCCATCAGCGAGCCGTTGCATGTAGTTCTTGCCTGCCGTGTACCAGGTGTCATAGTAGGTTAGGTTACTGGTAGCCAATGCGGTGTTGACTGTATACGTTATAGCGTTGTTAATGAAGTTTGCCGTACCTTGGGTCAGGCCCGAAGCCATGCCCTGGGTTAGATTCCAACCGTGGCTGTACCACGCATTCCACTGTGCAACCTTTGTCTCCGGGTTGAGTTCTCCCTTGACACCGAGTACTGCCGTAATGACCTCGCCTAGCATGACATCAATGCCAGCCGCCAGCCAGTCTGGATAACTGCCACCAGCTACCTTCCAGCTGTAGGGGTTGGGCAATCCCGCCAACCCCGCATCTATCCCATCTGCAACACCCCCAGCTGCTTCCTCGATCTCTCCTGGGACACCCGCCAGTCCAGCCGCCAACTCCTCGTACATTTGCAAGATGAGGTCAAGATAGTTGCTCAGTTCGTCAGTCGTCGGCAGGTCAGCTTCTACCAAATCTACCAAGAGGTTAAGTGCCGCTGAAAGTCCGCTTACGGTATTGCTGATGACCTGCGCAAACCACTGTGCTGTCAGTGCTGCCTCAGGGCCGAGGTCGTCTACGACCCAGTTCTGAAGCGAGACGATAACCATGTGAATCGAGTCTATGAAGTGACCCACTTTGAGCTTAAACCAGTCCGGTGCGGTATGGTTGTCAAACTCTGGCAACTTCGCTTCTACCAGGTCAGTGATGAACCCCAGCGCCGATTGTAGACCAGACATCAAGGTGCTTAGGGCGTCGCCAAAAACAGCCGCAGCATCAATGGCATCTGGCCCCAGACTGAGGGCAAAGTTCTTGAAGTCTACGAAGGTGTCTTTTACCTGCCCACGGAAGAACGCTAGTTTCTCTGCTGATGGGTGGAACAAGTAACCCACGCCCTCTAAGACCGCCACGGCGGATTCAAGGCCACCAAAGAGGGCTTGGAAAGCATTGCCCAATGCCGTGGTGATTTCGATACCCTTCTCTGTTAGTCCCGTCGCTGGGTTAGTTACCCAATCGTAGAAGTCTGTGAAGACATACCTTACGTCAGTCATAAACTGGTCAAGAGCATCCTTGAAATACTCTAGCGGACTGACGTAGTACCCCAAGTCCTTGAACAGTTCAAGGGCACTCTTTAGCCCATTCATCAGGGCCTCCAGTCCTTGAGCAACCAAGGTGGAGAGTTCAACCCCCTCTTTCTCAAAGCCCTCCCAGTTCTCCGCGTATACGCCTGTGCCCGTAACCCACTGGTAGAAGTCCAAGTAGATGCGCTTCACCGCACTGGTAAACTCGTCAATTGTGCTACTTAGCGGCATAGCAAAAGACGGGTCGCTCAATCCGGCGAACACGGCGAGCGCGCTTTCCAGTGCGCCCATGTAACCCCTGATCCCCTCGGCCACGAGGTTGGCTATCGCCAGCCCCTCTTCGGTGAATCCTTCCCAGCCAGTACGATCTGCATATGCACCCTCGCCCGTAACCCACTGGTAGAAGTCGAGGAACATGTCCTTGACCTTAGTAGTGAATTCTCCTATCTTCTCGTCCGTGGGCATAGCTAGCCCCGGCAGTCCCTCTAGCACCTGGAACGCTGCCGCATAGCCCACCATAAGGTTGTTCATGGCACTGGCGGCGACGCTAACGACGGTCAGTGCTTCCTCATCCATTGGCAACTGGTCAGCATAGTCGCCCTGACCCAGCACCCAGTCAAAGAAGTCCTTGAACATATCCTTGACTATCGTGGTAAACTCGTCAACTGCTGTCTGTGCGGGAGGTACGAAATCTGCTAGACCGGTGAGTAGGCCAAGGGCCGCTTGCAGTCCCGTAGCAATACTCTGTATGGTATTAGCAAATTCGCGGACGATCTCGTATTCCAAGTCCCCGACGTCCTTGCGCAGTTTATCGAATTCCTCAATGAGCCACGCCCACGTCTTTACGAACGTGGTCATCTTCTCTTCTATGTCAGCAATGGTGACGCGTCGCCACGCTTTCATCTCAGTGAGTGTTTCCATGCCCCGCGTGAGGATGGTAGCGATGGCGCTTACTCGCTCGGCCCAGTGCTTGAGGTCTTCAGCAATGGCATCTGTGCCATCAGCACTGATTTCTACTGCGCCTAACCACTGGTGGATATAGACTACAATTTGCTCAGTAGCTTCAACTAGGGACTTAAGGTAGCTTGGGAGTATAACTACTATTGGCTCCTTGAGTGTCTTGAAGATACTAACTGCGCTGCCCAGGATAGAGGCAACTGATGAAATGCGTTCAGCCCATAGTGCTAACTTCTCAGCTATGAGATCAACATCGTCTTCAGAAAGCTCAATGTTGCCTAGCCATTTTGCCATCTGTAGTGCCACCTGCTGTGTAGCTTGAACAAGTGATTGTAAGTTGCTTGGCAAGACAACAGTAAACTTCTGTCCTAGCGCTTTAAAGACATTGATGGCATCACTGATAATGCTAAGAACCGGCGAGAGCCTATCGGCCCAGAGTTGTAGCTTCTCAGCTACGGCATCATAAAATTCTTGGTCTTCGCCCGTGCCCCTGCTAACAAGCTCAATGGCAGTTAGCCACGAAGCTATGTCAACCACCATCTGCTCTGTAGCCCTAATGAGGGTTTCCATTACGTCTGGTACATCAACGGTAAACTTTTGTCCCAGTGCCTTGAAGATACCAATAGCATCACCAACGATACTGACGACTGGTGACAATCTACTGACCCACAACTGGAGGTGTTCAGCTAGGGCATCATAGAACTCTTCGTCATCGCCCGCCCCGCGGGTTGCCAACTCTATGGCACTTAACCACGAGGCAATGTCTATTGCTAATTGCTCAGTAGCATCAATCAACGACTCTAGTGTAGGAGGGATGTCAACAGCAAACTCTTCCTCTAGGGCCTTGAAAATGGCAAAAGCATCACTGACAATGCTGACTACTGGGGAAAGCCTGTTGGCCCACAATTGTAGCTGTTCAGCAACTGCGTCGTAGAACTCCTCCTCATCGCCTTCACCCCGTGTCGCAAGGTCAATAGCGGCTAGCCAGGAGGCAATGTCTGTGGCTAACTGTTCAGTAGCATCAATTAGTGCCTCCATCGTATCTGGAACATCAATTGTAAACTTTTCTTCTAGGGCCTTAAAGACGGCCAGCGCATTACCAACGATGCTGACCACGGGGGATAGCCGTTCGGCCCATAGAGACAGCTTCTCCGCTACGGCGTCGTAGAATTCCTCTTCGTCCCCCTCGCCACGACTAGCGAGATCAATGGCGGCTAGCCAAGACGCGATGTCTACGGCCAGTTGTTCTGTAGCATCTATCAATGCCTCCATTGTGTCAGGGACATTGATGCTAAACTCTTCCTCTAGTGCCTTGAAGACCGCGAGGGCATCGCCAACAATGCTAACTACCGGCGACAGCCTGTCGGCCCAGAGTTGCAGTTGCTCAGCGACTGCATCGTAGAACTCTTCATCGTCGCCTTCTCCGCGTGTGGCTAAGGCAATCATGTCTAGCCAAGATGCAATATCGTTAGCTAGTTGCTCCGTAGCGTCTATCAATGCCTCCATTGTGTCAGGGACGTTAATGGCGAATTCTTCTTCTAGGGCCTTAAAGACCCCAAGGGCGTCACCAACAATGCTTACGACAGGAGATAGACGGTCTGCCCAAAGCTGTAACTGCTCTGCGACTATATCATAGAATTCTTCGTCGTCCCCTTCCCCGCGAGTAGCTAGTTCAATCATATCTAGCCAAGAGGCAATGTCCATTGCCAATTGTTCCGTGGCATCAATCAGCGCTTCCATTGTATCTGGGACATTGATAGCAAACTCTTCCTCTAACGCTTGGAAGACACCTATGGCGTCGCCCACGATACTAACTACGGGAGATAGCCGATCAGCCCAGAGCTGTAGCTGCTCAGCAACATCGTCGTAGAGTTCTTCATCATCTCCCTCCCCGCGAGTCAAAAGGTCAATGGTATCGAGCCAGTCAGCAATATCGTTGGCTAATTGTTGAGTAGCCTCAATGAGAGACTGCATTGTATCGAGGATGCTGATGGTGAATTCCTCTTCCAATGCTTGGAAGATTCCGATAGCATCGCCAACAATGCTGAGGACTGGCGAGAGCCGTTCGGCCCATAGTGATAGTTTCTCTGCTACTTCATCGTAGAATTCTTCATCATCGCCCGTACCTCGTGTTACCAAGTCAATAGCATCTAACCAATCGTCTAAGTCATAAGCTAATTGCTGTGTAGCGACAACCAGTGCTTCCAGTGTATTCGGGATGCCAACAGAGAATTCTTCCTCTAGGGCTTGGAATATACCAATGCTGTCCCCAATGATTGAAACGAGCGGCGAGAGCCTGTCAGCCCATGCCTGGAACTTTTCAACCATCTCGTCAGTCTCGTCGCTTTCGGGAACTGCGATTAACCAACCATCCACGAGTTGGGCCAAGTACTGTATTCCCCGTGTCAAGTAACCCAACTTCTCGGTGTCTATGGCGGTAGCGAACTCTTCAGCTAAAGCTTGGAAGACAGCAATGGCGTCGCCGAGGAAGGAGAGCAGGGGTGACAACCTATTTGCCCATGCTTGGAATCTCTCGACCATAGCATCTGTTTCGTCATCCGTAGGTATAATGACTAACCAATTATCTACAAGTTGGGCCAGGTATTGTATTCCTCGTGTCAAGTAACCCAATGCCTCAGTATCTATAGCAGTAGTAAATTTCTCTGCTAAGGTCTGGAAGATAGTAATTGCATCACCAAGAAATGATAGCATAGGAGATAGTCGCGCAGCCCATGCCTCAAACTTCTCGGCCATATTCTCGTCTGCTACTTCACCCAACGCAGCATCCAGTTCTACAGCCATTTCAGCGATATACCCTACAAGCATAGTAACCCGCTGGGTAAAATCAACTATCTCTTTAAGTTTGGCAATACCTTTTATGACTTCCAGCGCATCGCCCATGAGGGCAATACCGTCAGCAATGGCCTTGGCGAAGTCTCCTACTCGCTGCCAGGCTTCAATGGTTTCCCGCCAGTTGCGTACTGTCAACAACTGAACGGCCATGGTGCCAATGTACTCGGCTAGCAAGGTTGCCTTAGCACCGAAGTCAACTATCTCTTGAAGTTTAGCTATGCCCTTGACTACATCTATAGCATCACTCATTAACGCGATGCCTTCAGATACAGCAGCGGCAAACTCGCCCACTCTCTGCCAACTCTCTATTGCCTCGCGCCACTTACGTACTTCTAGTAGTTGTACAGCCATGACGCCAATATATTCAGCTAACAGGGATGCTTTAGTACCAAAGTCAACTATATCTTGAAGTTTAGCTACGCTTTTGACTACATCTATTGCGTCGCCCATTAGGGCAATGCCTTCAGATATAGCTTTGGCAAACTCGCCAACCCGCTGCCAGCTTTCAATGGCCTCGCGCCACTTGCGCACTTCCAATAGCTGTGTGGCCATGACACCAATATATTCAGCTAATAGGGTAGCCTTGGCCCCAAAACTAGCAATCTGCCGAAGTCCGGCAATGCCTTCTACAACCTTTAGTGCATCACTCATTAGGGCAATGCCACCGGCTATGGCCTTAGCGAATTCGCTCGCTTGTTGCCAACTCTCAATTGCCTTTCGCCATTGGCGCACTTCCATTAGTTGGGTAGCCATAACGCCAATGTATCTAGCCAGTAGAGCAACCTTGGTTCCAAAGCCCTTAATGGCTTCAAAGTTACCAATGGCCTCTACTACCTTTACTGCGTCACCCATCATTGCTACGCCCTTGGCAATGGCAGTGGCGAATATGCTAGCTTCCTCCCAGTTTTCAATGGCCTTACGCCATTGCCGGACTTTCATTAGGCTTGTGGCCATGATGCCAATGTAATTTGCCAAGAGGGTTACTTTAGCCCCGAACTTGCTTATGGCTTCAATGCTACCGATGTTTTTTACGATATTTACGGCGTCATTCATGAGCTTAACGCCATCTGCTACAGCCTTTACGAATAAACTTACCTGTTCCCAACCCTTGATGGCCTCGCGCCATTCGCTGACACGTATCAGCTCTTGTGCCATCTTGCCAATGTAGTTAGCGAGCAAGGCAACCCTCTGGGTAAACTTGACAACGCGCTCCATGCCGCCAATGTCCTCTATAGCACTGACCGCTGCGCTTATGGCCTTGGCAATGTCAGTTAATGCCTTACCAAACGCAGAGAATTGCTCGTAGTCCTCGGCCTTGAAGCCAAAGCCCTTAACTAGCGTGGCGACCGAGTTTACCAAGTAATTGATTTGTTCGCGTAGTCTCTCCCATCCCTT
>Ga0180008_1001982_pt1 | contig 11646 bp, 11 predicted proteins | sample MM_PW_MetaG_FD_121121 | JGI IMG/M metagenome (GOLD analysis project Ga0180008, IMG submission 121121) | Groundwater microbial communities from the Aspo Hard Rock Laboratory (HRL) deep subsurface site, Sweden - MM_PW_MetaG | ecosystem: Environmental > Aquatic > Deep subsurface > Groundwater... | reverse complement strand
ATAAATCATACTAGAAAGTAATTTTTTATCTAAATTAGGTGGTGCAACTGTTGTAAAAAAACTAGATACTACATCTGGCATAATTTGATTGGGTTCAAAATTTTGTTTAATATAGTTAGGAAACTGATAAAACCTATGTTCTTTTCCTAAATACATTTCTAGAGATACAATAACTAGGCTGTCTGCATAGATAACTTTGTTCTCATAATCCATTTCAGAGATAACAGTAATTACTTTTGGAACTTTAGTTTTAGGGTAATAATAAGTAATATGCTTGAAAAGAGTCTCGAAATCCGTTTGTAGTGTTTCGATATTAGCATATTTTTTTTGTACTTCGGCATAAAGTTCTTTCCATTGCGGATTTTGCATTTTTTCGATCCATACCGCATCATCATTACCCTCGGGAAAGAAAAATGGAAACTCTCGCTTAATTTCGGCTAACTTGCTCGGGGGTGTTTCGAAAAAAATCTTATCAAACCGAACTACATCTATTTCTATTGGCACATTAGCAATAGCTGATTCTTGCTTACTTTTTTGATTACAAGACAAAAAAAACAAGGGTATAAACAAAATTAGACACTTTTTCATTATATTTTAATTAAATTTGCACCTACAAAACAAGGTATTAAAGAGAAACTCTATTATATTTTTTGCAAATATACATCCCTAGCTTCGAAAACTTGAACTATTTATGACTAAAAACAATTCTATTCAGATCGAAAAAGTAAATAATCAAATTGTCAATTGGCTAAGGGATTATGCACAAAACGCAAAAGTGAACGGATTTGTTGTTGGTATCTCAGGCGGAGTTGACTCAGCCGTCACTTCTACCTTGTGTGCACAAACTGGAATGGATGTTTTGTGTGTCGAGATGCCCATTCACCAACATGCTAGTCATGTAAATAGAGCAAAGGAGCATATTGCGCAATTAAAACAGCGTTTTAAAAATGTAACAAGTACTGAAGCAGATTTAACTACTCTTTTTGAGCAATTTAAATCGACGATTTCACAAGATTTTGACGAAAACAAACTTAGTTTAACTCTTGCGAATACTAGAGCTAGACTAAGAATGACTACCTTATATTACTTTGCTGGAGTAAAGGGCTTATTAGTTGCTGGAACAGGTAACAAAGTAGAAGATTTTGGCGTAGGATTCTACACTAAATATGGAGACGGAGGAGTAGATCTCAGTCCAATTGCTGATTTAATGAAATCAGAAGTTTTTTTACTTGCTGCTCATCTACAAGTACCTCAATCGATTTTAGAAGCACAGCCTTCAGATGGATTATATGGAAATGAAAAAACAGACGAAGACCAACTAGGCGCATCGTATGATGAACTTGAATGGGCTATGTTATCTGTTGAATCAGGAAAGTCTATAGATGACTTTACAGAAAGACAAAAGCAAGTATATGATATATACAAAAAATTAAATACCACCAACCAACATAAAATGAATGCAATACCCGTTTGTAAAATTAATCGTTACTAATTTTAATTTATAAGGAATTTTAGTAATAATAATTTTTTTTTCACTAAATTTAGAGATGATTAATAACAAACAACTAAAAAAAATTAATTATTATGATAAAAGTTTGTTTTGCCGATAATTACCCCGTAGTACATTTTGGCGTAAAATCTTATTTTAAAGAACACGCTGAAATCTCAATAGTTGCCAACGTAGGTAGCTTTTTGATGATTCGCGATATCTTACTTACAAAAGACATTGATGTCTTAGTATTAGACCTAGAACTTGAAGGACTTTCAAGTATTTTTGAAGTTAAATCTATTTTGAAAAACTTCCCGAAAACCAAAATCATTATTTTTAGTGGACTATCTGAACAGATATATGCTCCTAATGCCATCAAAGCCGGCGTTTCTGGATATGTACACAAACAAGAAAAGCTAGAAACTTTAGGGCAGTCAATCATAAAAGTTAATCAAGGTAAGATTATCATGAATGAAACTGTTAAGAAGAATCTTGCACTAATTGCTAAACAAAGTAAAAGCGAACGTTTGTACAGAAAACTATCAAACCGTGAGGTCGAGGTTTTACGTTATTTAAGTGGTGGAAAGAAAAATCACGAAATAGCAGACATTCTTGGTCTTAACGAAAAAACGATTAGTACGTACAAATTACGTTTACTTACAAAATTAAATGTAACTAACCTCGTTGATTTAGTAAACAAAGCTAAAACACTAGAAATCGTTTAATTAAAAACGAGACATTACTCGACCTAACTTTTTAGAAAAGGCACGAGTGAGTTCATTATAGTCTTTTATTTGAGTCATAGGCTCCGTATTATCTGTATCAGGTAATATGGAGCTTTTTAATTCATCAATGATTTTACCAACCAAATACCATCTTAAAGTAAGTATGGTCTCTGATACATTTTGACTGATCGTATCGTTCTTAGATTTAGGAAAAATATTTTGACCTTCCCAGTTGTGCATTACTAAGCGCTCGTCCTCCATTAGAATATCAGTTACTTCTTGTGCAAAATCAGGCTGTAAATGCATTAGGTATTGCTCCAAGTTAAAACTCTCGTTCTGTAGGTAAAAGTTAATTAAGTCATTAAATAACTCTCTAAACAAAGGATTCGCAAGCTCTACCTCATCTTCTTGTAGACTTAAGTAAATCCTATGAAAGACTTTATACTCGTTGAACTCGATTACGTGTTCAATTTCGCCGTCGTCATTAGATTTCATCATTACATCTTCGAACTGTTCGGTTTTATTCCCGTAAAGCAATAAAATTTCTATAATTTTTCGTTCCAATCTGTATAATATATCTACTTTTTGGCCATCGACAGGATTACCATTTTTTATTACTTCAAAGGCTTTTTTCTCAAGTTCTTTCTTTTCGGTTTTAACGATTTCTGCAGAATCTTTTTGAACCAATTGCGCCAGCGTACTTTGCAAAACTTGCTCACTAATATCCATGATGCGCGAACATTCTTGAATATAAATTTCTCGCTGAATACGATCCGGAATTTTAGATATACTCACCACCATATCTCTGATCAAATCTGCTTTTTTGATTGGATCATTTTTCGCCTCCTTCATCAAAAGTGAAGCTTTGAACTGAATAAAATCTTTTGCGTTTTCATCCAGATACGCTACCAAGTCATCATACGATGTTTTCTTAGCAAAACTATCCGGGTCCTCTCCGTCAGGAAAAGAACAGACTTTTACGTTCATTCCTTCCTCCAAAATCAAATCGATTCCACGAATAGAAGCGCGCAATCCAGCAGCATCGCCATCAAATAAGACAGTAATGTTTTTAGTGAGCCTATTAATTAATCTAATTTGATCGGGTGTTAATGCCGTTCCAGATGAGGATACTACATTTTCGATTCCAGATTGATGAAACTGGATCACATCCGTATATCCTTCAACAAGGTAGCAGTTGTTTTCTTTGGCAATAGCCTGCTTGGCATGATAGATCCCATAAAGTACTTTACTTTTATGGTAAATATCACTCTCAGGTGAATTGAGGTATTTAGCCGCTTTTTTATCATTGCTTAAAATACGACCTCCAAAACCTAAAGTCCTTCCTGACATACTTTGAATAGGAAACATTACACGGCCCTTGAACCTATCAAATGGTCTATCCTCTCTAGGAATCGTTAAGCCAGTACTTTCTAAAAACTCTAATTTATACCCTTTACCTAAAGCTTCTTTTGTAAAAGCGTCCCAAGACTCTGGTGAGTATCCCAAGCTAAATTTCTCTATTGTTTCAGTTGTAAATCCTCGCTCTTTAAAATACGAAAGACCAATTGCCTTACCCTCTTCAGATTTTAAAAGCGTTTGATAAAAATAGTCTTTGGCAAACTCTGAAACTAAATACATACTTTCACGAATATCGGTATTTGCTTTTTCTGCGTCTGTTAATTCTGTTTCTTCAATTTCGATATTGTATTTTCTTGCAAGGTAGCGTATCGCCTCAGGATAGGTAAAATGTTCGTGCTCCATTAAAAACGCAACAGAATTGCCCCCTTTTCCTGAACTAAAATCTTTCCAAATTCCTTTGGCAGGAGAGACCATAAATGAAGGAGAGCGTTCATCTGAAAAGGGACTTAATCCCTTAAAATTACTACCTGCTCGCTTTAATTGTACAAAATCACCAATAACCTCCTCAACACGAGCAGTTTCAAAAACAGTATCAATAGTAGCTTTAGAAATCAATTTAATTTTGGGTAAAAGTTATAAAAAGTCAAAGTTACAAAGTTTTTAAATAGCAAAACCCTTTCGAGATTTATTATCTGAAAGGGTTTACCAACTAATTAAAATTCTCTTAATTGAAATCAAATCGTACACCAAGAGAAACATTATTTTGTTTCAGCACGTTGTCTTTAAACAATGGATTCAAATCATATTTCACATACAGGCTCGTAGCTCCGTAACCAACATAGGAACTCAAACCATATATAAAATTACTCGTATTGTAGCCTCCTTTATATTTTGCAGTAACGTCATTGTTATCGATTTGGTATTCTAAAATTTGCTTCGTTTTTAACCTAGCTCCTGCGTAACCCCCAAAACCTATTCGCCATGATTGATGTGTTTTAAAATACGTACGATCTTCTTTTACCGTTTTTCCCGAAAAATCAAATTCTAAATGGAGCGGTAGCACTAAATAGACGTTTCTTAAACGAGCCTCATCGATACGAATACTATTTGCAGCAGGATTAATTGTGTTAGATTGTAAAATAGTTTGATCCCCGCTAGTCTCAAAGAAGCGATTATTAGTAGGTCGTAAATTATTATACATCACCGATAAACCATACTTTGCATGCAACAAATTATTATCATCAATAAGTCTCGTATTATAGGTTAATCCCCATTCATAAAAATGAGATCCCGCATACCTAAAATCAGATTTATTTACCGAACCATTTGTAACAAGATTGTTTAATCCCGTTGCAAAAACTAATTGACTTGTGGTTCGTTTTGACTGGCGATCCTCTTTATCCTCTTGGCCATTGTAAACTTTCATGGAAGTAATATTAATCTCTGTTTGACGCTCTCCAATCTCATCACTATTATTACCCATAATAATCGTTCTACCACCACTTCGAGTATCTTTTTCTTCGAAGACCTTTCCATTCACTTTATCTTGAACTAATTGATTCAATTTTTTTTGTTCTAAAGTAACTCGTGTCTCGATTGCAGTCGCACGAACTTTAGCTTTCTCTAGCTTAAGTTCATCTGCTTTTTCTTTGGTAATAACTGCACTAGCAAGATCTTTATCAATTGCCTCTATATCTGCTTTTAATGCATTTTTCTCTTCTTCAGTAATTCTATTTATTTCACTAGCAATTGCTTTTGCTCTCTTTTCAAATGATAGTACTTTATGATCTCTTCCTTTATTCGGACCAGTTTCAGGAACACTATCGTCTACAATTTCAAAATTCACATCTTTAAACCAAATTTGACCTGTTCCATCTAATAAAACACCATAAGAAATGGATGTAGCTTCTTGAGGTACAAACAATACTACTTCGTATTTTGCCCAATCAGTTGTTCTTTTAACCCCTCTATTTTGCATATTATCAAATGCTAAAACAGCTGTTCCATAATAATCTACGCGCATCCATAGTCCGGCCCATTTTTTCACATTATTACTTTTTATATAACCAGTCATTTTAACTGTTTTACCCTTATAATCGTCGGATTTCATAGTGTTCATTAGTGTCCCAAACTTATCAATTTTACTTACGACAGATTTAATACTAAAAATATTTTGGCCGCTAACTTCCGAAGGAGTTTCTAGACTCATTTCATACTTAACTGGATCAGATTGCCAATAGGACCAATCTAAAAGGGATTTATAACTTCCTTTTTCTTGCGCGCTTAATTGAGCCACGGCGGCCACTAAAAACAATACTGTAATTAAAATAATTTTTTTCATGATTTCCGATTTTTGATTGATGATTGATTTTTTATTATTCTGCGTAATTTCTGTTGACTAAAACCGTTTTTATACTATTGAAATTTTTACTCAACTTATTTAATGTAGTCTCCCTAAAAGTTTGATTTAGCTCCGTTTCTGCATTTGACAATAAACTATTGGGATTTATCTTGTAACCTTGTTGCGGGACTTCAATTATCCTTTCAGTAGCAGTGGTTTGTAATTTTACATTGGAAACAGTAGCTAATAATTCGGCTGCCGATATGTATAAATTTCTGCTTGCTATTGCCCTACTTTTATCCACTAAACCACTACTTGGATTTTGCTCTTCATTTACTAAATTAGTTACTAAAGGCTCAGAAGTTCGATTCTTCTCATTAGTTGCTTTCTCACGTTGAAATCGTTTAGCTGCAACTACTTGAATTCCTGATTGATTAGTATTACTCCCTTTTTTCGAAACCACAGGTGTTTCCTTAACCAACTCTAACTCCTTCGGACGATCATTGCTTTCGCTTTGTTCTAAAACTAAAGGGATATTTTTCTTAACTATATTGGTTTCAAAATTTTGAAAGAAAATAGTTCCTACAATAAGCAGTCCAGTAAAACTTGCTGCGATATATAACCAAGCAACTTTCCGTTTTGGTTGCTCTACAAGAGGCATCATTGCTTCTAATTTCTCCCAAGCCACTGCAGAAGGCGCAATGGTTCTTGCCTCCATTTTTTCCTTTATGTTGTAATCGAACTTATTTGGTTCCATAATCAAACTTTTTTGTTGCATTAATTTGCTGTTGCAAAATTTTTCTCGCATGTGACAACTGCGATTTGGAAGTTCCTTCATTGATTCCGAGCATCGCCGCTATTTCTTTGTGCTTGTAACCCTCGATTGCATAGAGATTAAATACCATTTTATAACCATCTGGTAAATTATCAATCATTAACTGAATATCCTCTGTTTCCAAATCGAATGCATCGATTTCAGTACTTTCTTCTAGATAAAAAGCATCTTCTATATAGCTAACTTTTTTGTGCACGCGTAGGAAAGAAATACATTCATTTACCATTATCCGTCTAATCCATCCTTCGAAACTTCCGTTATGTTCAAAAGTTTTTAAGTTCGAGAGCGCTTTCATAAAAGAAGTAATCATAATATCTTCAGCTTGCTGCAAATCTTTAACGTACAAACGACAAATACTTAACATTTTTGGTGAAAACCGAGAATAGATTTGTTGCTGTGCTTGACGATTGTTTTCGACAGCCAGCTGAATCATTTCTTTTTCTTCCTGATGTAAGTTTATTACTTTCAATGTTGCTATAAAGGGTTTCTATGAGTATAGACGATTGCAAACGCAAAAAGGTTGCATGGAGTTGTAATAAATTATTTAAAAAAAAACGATCGCTGAGTTTCATCCTTCTTCAAAATGACAAAACAGAGCTATTTTTTTCTTTCAATAACGTAATTGACCATCAGAATCAATGCATCTTTAAAATCAGATTCAGGGTAATTATTCAGCAATAAAAGGGCTTCTTGCTGGAATTCAGTCATCTTATTTTCGGCGTAGACTAAACCGTTATTGTCTTTTACGAAAGTAATCACTTCCTTCACTCTTTTTTTATCTTTATTATGATTTTTAATTGAGTTGATCAACCAAGACTTTTCCTTTGCAGTACAGGTGTTTAAGACATGAATTAACGGGAGCGTCATTTTTTGTTCCTTAATATCGATTCCGGTGGGTTTACCAATAGCTTCATCTGTATAATCAAATAAATCATCTTTGATTTGAAATGCCATTCCTATGAGTTCACCAAATTTCCGCATGTTCTCTACTTGCGCTTCATCTTCAATAACAGATTTAGCTCCGAGAGCACAGCAAGCCGCAATAAGTGTAGCGGTCTTTTTTCGAATGATTTCGTAATAAACATCTTCAGTAATATCTAGCCTTCTAGCTTTTTCGATTTGAAGTAACTCCCCTTCGCTCATTTCTCGAACTGCTACCGAAATGATTTTAAGCAAATCAAAATCACCATTATCGATAGAAAGCAGTAACCCTTTGGACAACAAATAATCGCCGACCAATACAGCGATTTTATTCTTCCACAATGCATTAATAGAGAAAAAACCTCGACGGCGATTGCTATCATCAACCACATCATCATGGACCAAAGTAGCGGTGTGAATTAGTTCGATAACGCAGGCACCTCGATAAGTTCTTTCATTTACCGTTCCTGCTGAAACCATTTTCGAGGTCAGAAAAACAAACATAGGACGCATTTGTTTTCCCTTACGATTTACGATGTAATAGGTGATTCTATTAAGCAAAGCCACTTGCGAAGTCATCGATTCATAGAACTTTTTTTCAAAAAGTTCCATTTCTTTAAGGATGGGCCGTTTTATTTGAGAAGTGACATTCATTTAGGATGTAAAGTTAAGCCTTTATTTTTGTTTAGGTGAAAACATAACTAAGATAAAGCAATTTAGCGCGATCGTGAACTAAACAATTCTTAATCCTTTATTAAAAGAAATTATAATCTATTATCTTGCGTTCAAGCTAAAAAGCCAGATCCGGACAACTCAACAAAATTGTTTTGTTTTTCATCTCAATACCTAAAAAAAAGGTTTAGCACTATACTAAACCCTTTCTAAATTATGTTTCTAAAAACTTAAACTTCTTTATTTGCTAATTGACCACAAGCAGCATCAATATCTTTTCCTCTGCTTCTTCTAACCTTAACCACGATTCCACTTGCCTCTAATGCTTTGATGTAGGCATTTGTAGCTTCCTCAGAGGCTTGTTGAAACTCACCATCGTCAATTGGGTTATACTCAATCAAATTCACCTTACAAGGAACGTATTTACAAAATTTAACTAATGCGTCAATAGACTCTTTATTGTCATTGATATCTTTCCAAACAACATATTCGTAAGAAATCTTAGATTTCGTTTTCCTATACCAATATTCCAATGACTCTCTTAAATCAGCCAAAGGGAAATTAGCACTAAAAGGCATTATTCGTGCTCGGATTTCATCTATAGCGGAATGTAAAGAAACCGCTAATTTGAATTTCACTTCATCATCAGCTAATTTCTTGATCATTTTGGGAATTCCTGAGGTCGAAACCATAATACGTTTAGGAGACATTCCTAGTCCTTCTGACGAAGTAATCATCTCGATTGCTTTTAATAAATTATTATAATTCATTAACGGCTCGCCCATTCCCATAAAAACAATATTAGACAAAGGATGATTGTAATACAAGCGACTTTCCTTGTCTATAGAAATTACTTGATCATAAATTTCAGCTGGTTCTAAATTACGCATGCGCTTAAGTCTAGCAGTAGCACAAAAATTACAATCTAAACTACAACCTACTTGACTTGATACACAAGCTGTAGTTCTGGTATTAGTAGGGATCAAAACAGATTCTACTACTAAACCATCATGCAAGCGAACGGCATTTTTTACAGTACCATCTTCGGATCGTTGCATGGTGTCGACTTTAATGTGATTGATCACAAAATTAGTGTGAAGCATGGTGCGTGTTTCCTTTGAAAGATTAGTCATGTCCTCAAAACTATGTGCCCCTTTACTCCACAACCACTCGTAAACTTGATTACCACGAAAGGATTTGTCTCCGTTGGTAACAAAAAATTCGCGCAATTGTTCTTTTGATAAAGCTCTAATGTCCTTTTTATCGATTTCCATGCTGCAAATTTAATGACTATTTGTTGAATTATTTCATCAATTCGCATAAATGCTCGTTTGATGTTTTGATAATTTAATAACTTTGACAAAAAATATAAGATGCATTTCATATCACCCGAATTAGAAGACTATATCGAGCAACATTCTGAAAAAGAACCCGCTTTACTGGCGGCGCTAAACAAGGAAACTTACCAAAAGATACTTTTACCTCGAATGCTCAGCGGCCATTTTCAAGGCAGAGTTTTGAGTATGTTAGCTAAATTAATTCGTCCCGAAAATATATTAGAAATTGGAACCTATACTGGATACTCAGCGTTGTGCTTGTGCGAAGGAATGCAAGATAACGGTCAGCTACACACGATTGATATCAAGGAGGAGCTGGTAGACTTTCAGCGCAAACATTTTGACCGATCACCTTGGGGAAAACAAATCTTCCAGCATTTGGGTAGTGCAATTGACATTATTCCTACTCTAGCTATCAAATTTGACTTGGTTTTTATAGATGCTGATAAAGAAAACTACTTGAACTATTGGGAACTGATTGTTCCTAGAATGAATAAAGGAGGAATAATATTATCTGACAATGTGTTATGGAGCGGTAAAGTTCTTGAACCACTTCAAAAAAATGATACGAGTACTCAAGTTTTACTTGAATATAATGCATTATTAAAAAACGACCCAAGAGTTGAAACTGTTTTGCTTCCCATACGTGACGGACTTACCGTTAGTCGCGTATTGTAAACACCTATATTATTTTTAAAATATAATCGCGTAGCCCAGTTGAGACTGGAAATCCTTATGATATAAAATGTAATTTTTCTAAACAAAAAAGAGCGACCAACGGAAGCTCCTTTATTGTTATTGAAAAATAATTTTATGATATAAGATTGAAAGGATAGCTGGAATAGCTCCTAAAAACTATATTGGAAAATACTTTTTTTGAAAATATTGATGCAATCTATAAAAAGTATAACCAGAGAAAACTCCAAATAAGTATCCGCATAAAATATCAATTGGATAGTGTAATCCCAGGTAAATACGACTATAGGCAAATACCAAAGGCCACAAAAACAGCAAATAAAGATGCTTAAATTGAGACTTTAGCAGACAATAGATAAAGGTTGCTACTGCCATACTGTTAGCGGCATGTCCTGAAAAAAAGCTGTATGAACCACTCGTTTTTACAATTCTAATAACGGTATTTATATCGGGGCTATTACAAGGTCGTAAACGCTGAAAACCGTTTTTAAAAACGTTTGTCATTTGATCCGTAAAAACTAAAATAAGCGTAATAAATAAAATGACGTACAAGAACTGCTTAGTGCCTATCTTTTTATAAATTATGTACAATAATAGTAGAAAAAATGGAGTCCAATACTGTTGCTTTGTAATTATAAGCCATAGCCCATCAAAATTTTCTGATCCTAAACCGTTAAGAAATACAAGTAAACGACTGTCTAAAGAAAGTAATCTATCTAGCATTATCTGCTGCGTTTTACTGGACCTATAGCATCATCAATATCCTCTTTGATCTTGTTAGCTTGAACAACAGAATCGCCCATTAAATCCTCTTTGGCTTTAGTAATCTGAGAGTTTATATTTCCAGTCATATCTGACAAGGATTTTGTATCAAGACCATTAGCCTCAGCTCCTTTTTGGATCTCACTTTTGATATCGTTAGTAGCATTTTTTAGCTGAGCCATAGCTTTCCCCATCGTACGCGCCATTTCTGGTACTTTATCCGAACCAAAAAGCATTAATACAATAAACATGATAAAAACTAACTCTCCTCCTCCTATGCCGAACATATTTTCTTTGTTTTTGTTGTTGCAAATATACCAAATTATAAAAACTTGTCTTTTAAAATTTTCATAAAAAAAAGACCCTTAAAAAAGGGTCTTTAGTATCTATAATTATAGTCGATTATTCAAACTTAGATTTAACTTCTTGCTTAGGCCAAGTATTATTAGTAACATCTATATCTGCTGTTTCTAACTTAGGGTCAATTTGGATTTTCTTGATTGCTTTTT
>Ga0180008_1001981_pt1 | contig 11658 bp, 15 predicted proteins | sample MM_PW_MetaG_FD_121121 | JGI IMG/M metagenome (GOLD analysis project Ga0180008, IMG submission 121121) | Groundwater microbial communities from the Aspo Hard Rock Laboratory (HRL) deep subsurface site, Sweden - MM_PW_MetaG | ecosystem: Environmental > Aquatic > Deep subsurface > Groundwater... | reverse complement strand
CTTTCTTTGTAACGAAACCATAGGTGTTTGGTAAATCTCTTAGACTTGCTGCTCCTCCTGTTCCAATTCTTAGCAAGTTATCTCCAAACACGAAAATATGATTAGGATTTTCCAGAAGATATTCTTTAGTAATTATTTTCATTCTCTTAAAACTCCACAAATAACATTACAAAGAAAGCTGCCTATCCAATCCAAGCTGGAACAGCTCCAGCTATTGCACCTATCATTAGAAAAATTAGTATTGCAGTTATCATATTATACTTTCTACTTCATTCTATTTTTGACGTAGTAATATAATAGAACTACTGGCCAAAAAACTCCTCCCCAAAACCACGAAGGTTCATCTGAATAGTAATTAAATCTAGTTTTCATTATGGCACATCCTATAATAGTAGATACTATAAGTGATACTAAACTAATTAAAATAATTAAGAATGTTAACATGTGTAACTCCTTTAATCTTCATACACTGTGTATATTATAATAGCTGTATAATGAATTTGATTTCCTTCAGAATTTAATGAACATGAATGTGATATAACTGGTTGTTCAGCGAGTTTTTCCTCTGTTCCTTGAAATTTATCAATTTGTTCCATTAATTCTTTGAAAGAAGCTCCAAAAAATCCCACTGACTTAATTTTTCTTTTCATTTTTTTCTCCTTTATTTTTATTTCTTGTACGCTTGAAGAGACTCGAACTCCCATGTTTCCAACTTACTCTTCCAACTGGTTCGTAGCCAGAGGAGATACAGGCGTTTATGAGCCGCCTAACAGCTGAACTTATCGAGTTTTTCGGGGCTCCTGGTTTACGGCTCTCTACTATGAACCCTTTTTCGAAGCAGGCCCGAATGGACTCGAACCACCACAATGTACAGTTTTGGAGACTGCTGCTCTGCCAATTAGAGCTACGGACCTATATTCGGGGACACGATGGGACTTGAACCCACTTTGATACTAGTGCCACAAACTAGCGCTTCGACCGCTTTAGCTTCGATTCCCATATATTTATTTGAAGTATTTACACGATTTTCTATAAGAATCTGTCACGGGTGTTCTATTTTCAAACTCTCGATTCTCAGGGTTCCATAGCGGTGTCGGGGGTTTTACATTACATTCGCCTCGCTCCACAGCATAATCCATTCCTAATCGTTGCCAAAATTCACAATCTTTACAATATTTTTTTTCTTCCAAATTATTATTCTCCTTAGTGGGAACTAATCGAATCGCACGATACGCCCAACTTCCCAATTTATTGATAACGGGCAAAGGTTTTACAGACCTCCATCAGGAATAATTCCCTATAACATTATTCTTAATGCTGAAAAGAAAAGTAATGTTGCGATGTCTTGAATTAAAAACCAATACATTCTATTCCTTCTTTTAAAATGGTTTTCATGGTTTCTCCTTTAATTAGTAACACCGGGGAGAATCGAACTCACCATTGAGAGGATGAAAATCTCTTATCCTAAACCGTTAGATGACGGTGTCATAGTTTTAAAAAATGGGCGGCCTACTTAGCCTAGCAAACCGCCCGGCAAGTGTATGATACTTGTTTGGTTTTCAAGACCAAACAAGTATGTTAAACTTTTCTGTCAAACTCACTTAAATTTCCACATACCTTCTAATTTAAACTTATCTCCTTGCTCTGCCACTGAGCTACTCGGACATGGTGGAGCCCCACAGCTTTCGCCATGAAGCCCCATGTTTACTTGGCGCCCGAGAATGGATTCGAACCATCGCACTAGAGTATGAATAAAAGTTGTGTACTATTTGTAAAAGTGATGTGTTACTTATTCTATAGGGCAATACACTTATACTAATTTAGTCTCGATTGGAGACTAGTTTTTCAAATTAAAACTAATACTAACAATAGCCCATTATTAAATTTATTTAAGAGTATCGCCATGGATATAGTCAATTAGGTCTTTACCTACTTTTACATCTATGACTTCCGCTTGATTAGCTTGAGCTCTCGCTCTTTTAACTGCTTGAAGTAAATTATCCACGCGTGTTAGAAGTTCATGTTTTTGCGCAGAAGTAATTCTGCCTGTATAATATGTTGTCTCGTAATCGCCAACATGAACATCTTCCATAACCATTTCAGTTTGTGCTGGATGTTCTTTTGTTGCTGGATATTTTACAATTGCTTTAGGTTTCTTTAAACTTCTGTATACTTTAGTTACAGGTGTTTTTAGAAAACCTGGACCAGCTTCCGTATCTGGTTCCCAGCTTTTTGTATTATCAAGTGTTGGAGCAAATAGGTATACTTCCTTAATCTGTGATAACTGTTGCTCCATAGCTAATAAAGCTGTTGGAGAAAATTCACCGAATGTTTTCTCTCCAATTTTTAGTAATGCTGTTGCTCCTGAAGAGTTTGTTGTTTCCTTCGATAGTACCGCATTAAGTGATTTAATGACAGACTCCATCGTATAATTTAATCTATCTGGTACTGTAGTAACAACTTTCTTTTCTTCTGAAGGAACAGGAACTTCATCTGTTACAATTGGAACATAGGCTTTTATTAAGCCATCAAAATAATCAGCATGGCTGAATAATTTTTTAGTTTCTTGAATAATACCAGCCGCATTTTTGCGAATTTCTGGTTCTACTGCTAGCAGTTGGTGTAATTGTGCTTTTTCTTTTGCCATAAATTAATTTTCCTTTTTTTATACTTACATTAAGAAATAATACAAGGAACTGTAAAAACTTGTATACGCCCGCAAGCTGGACACGTATATTCGTAAGTTCCTGGTTGTAACACTATATGCATTGGTGGATCATGCTCATAAGATATGCATGGGGGTTCAGCAACTCTTACTAATTTTAACCCTGATTTTTTGGGTCTTGAATTTATACCCAATCTTTCTTCATATCTTTCTGAATTTATGTTTATCATTTTAAACATTCCTTTAATTCTAAATCTGATTTTAATTCTTGTCTTGTTCTTTGTCCAAAATATCTACGCGGGTTTCCACACATATAACATGAACATAATTTTAAATTATCTGCTGAATACTCTGGATCCCAATCTGAATAATAAGTATTGTAGCTGTGTTCACATTGAGATTCTTTCTTCCCTCTATACCAATCAGAATGTATTTTACGCGCACGTTTTTTCATACGCTTTTTGTGATGACGTCTTAATGCTAAACTCATACTTTTTCTCCTCTGTGCCGCCTCCTGGAATCGAACCAAGGGTCTACGGATTTTCAGTCCGCCGCTTTTCCAACTAAGCTAAAGCAGCGTTAAAATTAATACAATACTAGCTATAATACAAATAGCTAATGCGAAGTGATCTTCTTGTTTCATTTTTTCTCCCAAAAAAATGCTATCTCAGCAATCTTACCTATCTGACAGCCTAAAAATATTGCAAGAGGCAAGCTCCCAAAGAATATAATCAACGGCCATATAGTATGAGAAGCAAGTCCAACACTACATAGACACAAAGTAATTAATAATGTAAATAAAATACTTTTCATATTTCTTCTTTTATTAGTTTAAGCAGTAGGGAAGAGAATTGAACTCTTGTGCCCTATTAAAGACAGACGGTTTAGCAAACCGTTGCGACAAACCAACATTCGCCTACCTACTATTTTATAATTTTGTTACCACAAACAGTACATACGTACGCCACTCTTTCTCTTCCAGCTACATTAAATAGGCGCATTTGTTTTCCATATCTACTATCCTGAAACTCGTGTGTACAAGTGCATCGCTTTATAACTGATCCTTGCCCCGGTTTAGTAGATTCCACATCATGTTCTGGTAGTTCTTTTTTCTTTGCCATGATTTTTTTTCCTTTCTTAGTTTTGCGGAGTCGACGAGACTTGAACTCGCGTTCTCCAGGTTGACGACCTGGTATCTTACATTAGATGACAACTCCTGGTAGCGGCAACGGGATTTGAACCCGTGATCTGTGAGTTATGAGCACACCGAGATAGACCATCTTCTCCATACCGCAATAATGAGCCCCGAGCGAGAATCGAACTCGCATTCTCAACTTGGAAGGCTGATATACTAAGCCGTTGTAAGATCGAGGCATTTAGCAGCCAGAGAAAGAGTCGAACTTCCATGACGAGATTCAAAATCTCGCATCTTAGCCATTAGATGACCCAGCTAAATTAGCTATACCTCGGGCCAGAGTATTTCTGACCCGAGATAATTGTCGCCTTATTTACTTTACAGTCGCGCCTTGTTTAACATCCATATCTAGTCGTAAATCATTTGCAATTTTTACTTTAAACATATCAAGCAAATCATTGGCAGCTCCGCTAGTTCCGGTGCCAGTTCCATCTCCACCCATAACAACGGCGGGAACCCATTGACCTTGGTAGTTTTTCACCGCATCAGCCCAGTATGATTGTACCAGTGCGTAAGTTTCGAGTTTAGCAGTAAGAGCACCGTCAGCGTCTAAGACTAGTTGTTTACGTCGAGCCTCACCTTCTCCCAAGGCAATATCTTTCTGCTTAGTAAGTCGTGCAGTTTCAAGATCAAGTGATGCTACGGTTACTCTTTTTTCAGCTGCTGTGACTTCACGTGCCTTTTCAATTTCCTGTTCCCATTTTGCTTTTGCGGCATTTGCCTTACCTTCTTGCTCCACAGTCAGTGTGCGCTGTTCTGCTTCTTTTGCCTGTGCCGCCGCGATTTGCACGTTCATCTTAGCTTTTTGTTGTTCTTCAATCTGTTTTTCCACAACAGGAGAATATTCAATTTTGGTAATGGACAAATTATAAGGGCGTATACCAAATTCCCCTAATGGTGACGCCTCTTGTCGCGCCAAACCGCCCGGTGAATTAATATCCTTGACAATTTCTACGATGGTAACCGTCTTTTCAACACCAGTAATAGGATCAGGACGTTTTTCTTCGTGAGTGCTGGTCTTATAAATTCCCCGTTCGATTTGATCCTGGATTGTATTTAGAAGATCCGCTCGTTTGTCAGCATAACTTTCTGTTGAAGTCATCAACGGACCTGCCATATATACTGATCTGCGAACAACCGGTCTAACAAGATCATTCAAAACTGATGCATGAGAACTATATTTCGCCCTCAGTTTATACAAATGTTCCGCGTCTGTCGGATAATCTAACTGAAGAGATCCACTAATCCAAGCGGAACCACCGTCTGCAAATCTTACCTTAATACTAAGATTTTCTTCTCCACCTTCGTCATCTTTTGCGCTGAAATAAACTGGTACAGATTTCGGATAGGTGTCAATTCTTCCAAACCACTGAGCTTTCACTCCTGGAGATACCCAGTAGACAAGTTTACCGTTGATGAACTGGCAAATCTTGATTTCGTTGGCATCTACATTCTCAATGAAACTTTTGCCTGCGATTAGTATAACAACTAAGGCGATAGCCAAAAGTATTAGAGTCTACTTACCTGCTTTTTTCACTTTCATTTCTCCTTTAGATTTTAGAAAGTTTTTCTTTTCGTTTTTTAGCACGTTCTTTAATTTTTGTGGCTGTTTTCATTTTCTTTTCTGATTCAGTAATTTCCTTTTTAGCCTTTTCTGATGCGAGACTAGTAAGTTTCGCACTTGTCTCTAACGCATGATCTGCCTCCTTTAACAGTTCTTCTGGCTCTTTTTTATGTTTTGGGTTCTTCCTTTTTTCGAAAATTGGTTTTCCTTCATATAGAGGAATAGCTACTTTAAAAATAATAATTATAACCAAAGCTATAAGTAGCAGTGGTACTAATAATTCTGTTACAAACATATTTTCTCTCCTTTATATTTATGTGGGCCTGGGAGGATTCGAACCTCCGACCTTACTGATTAAAAGCCAGATGCTCTAGCCGCTGAGCTACAGACCCATGACTATTCTTCTCATGCTTTTCCGATTAGCGAAGTGGGTTTTAAACTTTCGGTCGATATTCTCACGACAAAGTTTCAAAGTCACGAGCTTTCATAAGTGTACGATTGCCTTCTTAGACGATGCGTCTAAAGTTCAATAGTCTTAGTAGCAGTAATCAGAATTGAACTGATATCCCCACGCTCCCAGGGCGTGTGCTTTGCATTAAGCTATACCGCTGTATATCGCTGCGACAGGAGGATTCGAACCTACGACTTACAGTGGTTAACAGCCACCAGCTCTGACCAGACTGAGCTATGCCGCAAAAAGTAGAATCACGAATTACATCTGGAGCCCATTTCAGCTGGCTGTCCGGTGCAGCTGACTGATGTAATTCTAAGAATGCCCGGCCATTCCGATTCATAATATGTAATAGAACAACAGGATTCCAACCTGTTACCTTGGCAGTCAATCAGACTTCGATAAATCGAAAACGGGAATCAAACCCGAACCTCTCCACCACAGAGAGCCGGCATGGATTCTATTACACTGGTGGGCCCTACTGGGATCGAACCAATGACCTCCTGATTATGAGTCAGATGCTCTAACCAGCTGAGCTAAGAGCCCTAGATTATGGTCGGGCTGGTAGGAATTGAACCTACGTGAAACCAATTACCCTTTCAACGGCTCATCAGGACGAGGGGATACAGCCCAATTTTTTTTAGTCAGCTTTTGTTTGAAGATCTTCAACAAACTTTACAAAATTCTTTGCAAAATTTTCTGCGCTGCGAATATCTTCAATGTGCTCCATTCTTTTTTTCTGCTCTTCTTTGAAATGTTTTTCAGCTTCCTTCATTTCGCTTTCTTTTTCAGAAATGAAAGGAATACAGTTCTCGACAGCTTTTACCAATCTAGTTGATTTTTTCACAAGATCAGTTCGAACTCGGTTAATGTCTGGTAGAGGATTTTTTACCCGTCCCATTGTAATCTCCTTTGATTATTAAGCGGAGGCAGAGAGAATCGAACTCCCGGATGCTTCCACACCTACTGTTTTCAAGACAGCTCCCTCGGCCAGCCGGACTGCCTCCATTTTATTTATCAGATTCTAAATAATCACCCTCGTCATCTTCTCTGAGTGTACGACTGCTCCCCGATCTAGTACCAGATACATATGTAGATATTCTGCTGTACCCTTTTGCAAATCCATCCGCAGTATTAGAAAAACTCATAGTATTTGCAACTTGAAATCCATAAGTTTGCGAATCGTACATTGCATTAACATCCGCAGATAGAAATACAAAATTCCAATTGTAATCGTTTGTTTGCAGTTCTATCATTTTTTTGATTTGATCTCTAGTAAATTCTTTGGATGAATTTTCTTGTCCATCTGTTATAACAGCAAAAATCACATGTTCGGGACGCTCATTTTCTGGAGTTTTTTCCAGTCTATTTCCAACATCATTGATAGTTTTTCCAAGTGCGTCAAGTAACGCAGTCATTCCTCGAGGTTGCACTTGTACTGAACCTTCTTCAGATTGACATATTGGTTTGACATCTTGGATATTTACACCATTAATCGGCATCTCGTATTCGGTATCAAAATGCACTAAAGTAAGTTTTGCGCTACCTGGTTCTTTTTGTTGTTCTTTTAAAAAATTATTAAAACCCCCAATAGCATCTGCCCACAGAAACTCCATAGACCCAGAACGATCCAGAACAGTAATAATTTCTGAAAAATCTTTTTTCATTTTTTTTCCTCATTAAATAATTTCATCTGCTAAACCGAGTTTAATGCACTCATCTGCACTAAACCATACATCGTGCTTTAAAATCTCGTCTAACTTTGTTTTTGGTACTTTGGTATATTTTTTATAAACTTTTCGAATTGTGTTCATTAATAAATCTAAATTCTGCATTTCATCTTTTAGTTCTGTATACTTACCCCACCAACCACTCGATAATTGGTGGATCAACATAAATGCATGCGCTTTGATTAGTCTTTTATTAGCAGCTACACTTAAGAATGTTGCAGCACTTGCACACGCACCATCTACTACGGAAACAACGGGCACAGAATTTTTTATTATCTCATCCATTGCGGCAAACCCGTCAAATACAAAACCACCGTAACTATTTATATGTAAGTATATACTAATTGGTTCCTCTAGAGATAACTTTTTTTGAGTAACTAGTAAAGTATCTGATAATTCTCTTAATCTTTTATTTAATTGTAGCACTCGATCCGAATCAATATCCGAATAAAAATAAATTCTATTTTCAACTACTTCAATATATGATGGTGGATTTTCTATTATTATATTGGGATTGTCGTTAGAAATTTCTTGACCTCTCCATGTTGGTTTATTCATTTATTTGTCCTTTCGTACATCTTTTTATAACCTTATTCAATTTCGTTATATCTTTCAATTTTCGTTGTATTAGAGATCGTCTTGCTGGTGTTAAATAATCTATTATTAATTTTCCATTCATATGATCTAATTCATGTTGAAATATATTAGCTTTTAAATCTTCTAATTTCATAGTCTGAATATTATTTTCAATATCCAAATATTCTATATCAACCCATTTAAATCTTTTTATGTCACATTTAACTCCAGGAATAGATAAACACCATTCTTCAGATATAGTAGTTTCTTCAGATTTTTTTAATATTTTTGAGTTGAAAACAGGAACAAATTCTTCGCCTATTTTTAAGATTATTAATTGTATAGGCTCACTAATTTGTATTGCAGCAAGTCCTACAGCATTTTGTGATTTAACTATTTCAATCATATCTAAAGCTAAATCTTCTAGTTCTTCTGTAATTTTTTCAACAGGATTTGACTTTAATCTTAATACATTATCCCCATAAAGTGTAATGAAATGCTCCATTCCTTATTCCATATTCTTTTCTTTTTTTAACTTTAAAATTATGTCTTCTAGGACTTTTTGATAACCTAGAGTTGCTTCTAAAAATTCTCTTGGATTACTGTCTTTTCTGTTATACCCAAAATTTTCCATCACAGGGATTATTTCTTGTATAGTCTTAGCATAGTCATTTCTTTCCTTTCGTATAAGAGTTAACTGCGTATCAAGTTCTTCCAAATCTTTCAATAACTTATCATATTTATAAGCGGAGTATGGCTGCATAAACACTTCACATAACTGACATTTTATTTCATATTCGCTGTCAGGAATTGTTTCAAAAGAAACAATATTTCCACATTTAGGACAAATCCAAATTTCAGTATGTTGTTTTAGTACTTCTGTGATTCTCTTATACTTTTTACATTCTCTTGTCTTAGTTACTAATTGTTGCATTAAATCTTCAATAGTGGGTAGTTCTTTTTTTGTCATTATATTTCCTAAAATAAATAAGGGGTGGTAAATTCTTACCACCCCTTATTCCATATTTAATATATAAGTAGTTTTAGAATTTTAGTAAAAAGTCAAACATTAATCTATTGTAATTTAGATTTGTAATGTCTGGGTCTAATTTATAGATAAAGAGCGTTGCTTTTGCTTCAGTGTTTTTCATTGGCTTTACAGCTAATAAGACTTTATGACCCTCATTATTAGTTCCGCCTCCTGCAAAATCGGAGTCCGTAAATAAATCAACTACGGCGCAAGTTGTACCAATTAATAATAGAGTAAGTAAACCAATTAAAAAATGTTTCATTCTCAATCTCCTTAAGATTGCAAATTTATTATAATATAATAAATTTTTTTGAAAAATGCAAGTCTTTTACTAAAAAAAGGAAGGAGAACTAATCACTTCTCCTTTCTTCATTCATGAGTTCTATGCTTGCATAAGAAAATCATGAATTATAGCTGGAACAGCAGTATCAAACCCCACAACATCCATCATTCCTCGGTCATTAGGATCGGCAATGCTGAAATTATTTACTGCGAATGCTTCTACTATGAGTTTGGCAGGAATAGAAGTTTGATTACGGTATTGTTGCAGAGCCTGGGCTGGATGAATATCTCCATACCATGTTTCATTATCCGTTAACACCATAAACGCATCAAACTTTGAATTATTCTTCATTGCCCACTGCATTGGGAGCGAACAGTTAGTTCTACCGAAATTATTGTCATGAGCACGTTTTAGCGCCTCATTAAGACTCATACCTTTGTGTATACCAAGTGATCTGAAGGTATGAGCAAAGCCCATGATTTCGTAATTAGGTTCGGTGTTAGCAGTAACTAATGACATAGCCGCGGCACACATACAAGGAGTAAGTCCAGGTACATCTAGAAGATCTGGCCAACCCATAGAGCCGGAAACATCAATTCCAATAAGAATGTTTTTATTGGTAGGTTCTACATTAGGAAATGATGCATAGAATGCATCGTTCAAAGCTTCCGTGATTCTTGCAACAGGTGTCCAAGCATTTTTCCCGCGTAAACCTTGTCCCGCTTGGTAAGTTAGCAGGGCTATCAGAATATTCATAGGATGAACTCGAGATGTCTTCAGAAGATCTGGGTCAGTAAGCTTAGCACGTATTGTGCGCTCTACATCGCTACTTGGAGTTAAGAAACCGATTCGTGTAATATTAGCCAAGTTACGCATAATGGCCGTCAGTTTCAAATTAGGTAAAAGCGCTTCCCATACTTCCGGTTCTTTTAAAAATTCAGTAGGAATCATTTCTCTTTCTAAACCGTATTCGTTGATAAGAGAAATAATTTCTTTCTTTGTGGCGGCTGTTTTAGCCAATTCAAACCCTTCAACCAGTTTTAAAGATTCGGGCCATCCCTCAAAATCTTCTTTTATTAGATCTTTTGAGTCGACAATCCAGGCGTATAGTAGATTATGATCGGCATCTAATGGAGTTGGATGTGTTAATCTTAGAAGGTCTCTGTGGCTCCAACCCTCTCTTTGCTGATATTTCACAGCTTGATAGGCTAGCTTGTCGGCAGATTTTTCTTGATACCAGTTGGCAACACCTCTTGAAAGAGCTCTTCCCCATCCCCGAAGCTTGCTCACAGTTTTTGCAAACTGAAACAGGTGAGTTCCAATTCTGCAAACTTTGGAAAGATTTTCCAGCGCATACTTTCTTGTGTCCAAGTCGTTATGTGCCGTCGCCATAGCAAGAGCGGCAATGGCTGGTGTATTTTTTGGAGCTCGACCCGCGTCAGAGATTTCAATAATGCGGTTTACTGCGCGAATACCATCTAAGTCTAGACAACGGCTAACATTTAAGAGACTTTCTCTCGTTAAAGCCCTTTCTCCTGCATAGTAGGTTCCACCTTCCGTTCCCAAGATTAAAAATCTATCAAGATCTGTCCATTCATCCACTTCCCAAGTATACCCACCAGCGTCATTTTGCACTTGAGTAGTTCCTGGGATTGGTTCGTTCTGGGGGGTTTTTTTGTGAGAGACTGACCCCATGCTCTCTACGTAAGTTTTTGTAGACATACAACATTTCCTTTAGTTAGACAAAATTTCCAACAAAAATAATTAAATAAGATACGGCTTTTATTTGCTCCTCTGCGTTAGGAGTGCGTGGCATCTTCTTCTCTCAATGAATTTGAAATCTCAAGTTGCTCACGTATTGCATCAAGCTCTTTCGCAATCAATAAAAGGCATTCTTGCTGACTTATCTTTGTTCCGCCTCAATCTCGTCGGCAAGGCGAATAAGTTCTGCGGCTTTCTCGCGTGCTTCTTTTGGAGTAAGCGTTGCGTTTATTGAGTGAACACATATTAACTTATCGTTATTCCACCATCTTTCAAATTTCATTATCACCTCCTTGCAATATTTAGAAATAATTAAACCGCTTTTTTCTTTAGAGCGGCAGCGGTTACCCCTCCATTTCTTTTTAGAAATGACTATACAGCCGGTTACGTTTATTTCACGGAG
>Ga0180008_1001980_pt1 | contig 11661 bp, 16 predicted proteins | sample MM_PW_MetaG_FD_121121 | JGI IMG/M metagenome (GOLD analysis project Ga0180008, IMG submission 121121) | Groundwater microbial communities from the Aspo Hard Rock Laboratory (HRL) deep subsurface site, Sweden - MM_PW_MetaG | ecosystem: Environmental > Aquatic > Deep subsurface > Groundwater... | reverse complement strand
TCACCTCCATGCACTTGAATTTGAAACACTCTTCAAGAAATTCCTCTAAATCAGCCTCTAGTACTATCTCTGAGGTACAGTTATTCATCATCTTGTCCACTCCACGGGAAGCCAACTCCACAATCTCATCTCTTGTCACGCCCTTCCTAGGCTCAACCTTGTTGCTCTGGAGGATGGAGCGGATTACGATTCCAACTGTTTCTAGCATCAGAGCCTTGTTTTTTTCTGGAACCTCATCCCAATCTACGGCACTTTTTTTTCTGGTTTTATATCCAAATTTAGGCGCCAATGTTTCGTATGTTTCATGGAAAAGCCTAGTTGTCTTCTCAACCAGCTCCTCATGTGGTTCTTGCCTATAAACATCAACATGTCCGATTGGATATCCATGAAAATGTTGCCAATGTCCATCAAGCCATCTCCACCTTGATACTTTTTCCAAATTTCCATCAAAAGCAGGTTTCTCTCCACACTCACAAACAAATCCCTCTGTTGGTGGAGGATTCCATTTTTTTTTACTCATGGTTTTTCCTTTTTTTTTCCGGCATCGACTCATAGAAGACAGCTCCCCCGGGCCAGAATGACCGGCCGCAGGCGAAACAGTGGTGGAGGTTGTCTTCGTTTCTGACTACTGACTTTTCGGCGCCGCAAAATGGGCAGTGTTTGGATTTTTGTTTTTTTCTGATTATTGAGGCATCGAATCCACAAAAAAGGATGAGCGCGATAATTGCCAGGTATAGGAGTATAAAGGGTATCATGTTCCCCTCTTTTTTTTGATCACTTTACCGTAGGTGTCGATAAACAGCATGGCTGCGGTTGAGTATGCTTCGGCGACGCTGTTGTAGCTTGACGAATCGATGCTGTGTTTATCAAATGTCCTGGCGAACTCCCTGGCCGTCCTCTCTCGTTCCTTGAGCTTATTGTAGAAGTTCTCGGCTTTTACTGAGAGGCTGATTATGTCTCCGTATATTTCTACGTTTTTCATACTCCCCATCTCTTTTTGAACATGGCTTCGAGTCTCTCAAAGGCTGTCATGAGGGCTTCGTACATCTGTTTGTAATTTCTGAGCAGCCGGATCGCGTTATCAACTGCACTCCCATCCTGGAGATCTTCTCCAAACTCATCAAGAAGAAAGCCGGCAAGGCTCTGGATCTGTTTTTCGATGTCCCCAAACCTGGGCAGTGACTTTCTGAGCAGATCAATCCTGGATTGGGGGACGATTGTTTGATGAGGATGGGCCGAATTGAGGTATGCGAGGATCCCCTCGGCCTGTTCCTTTAGAGTCTGGTTCTCGAATTTGAAGTCGAGGGAGACTTTTGCCTCTTTTAGGGTCTGTTTTTTGGGGTTTTCTACTGGATTTACCCCACAATCCATTGTTTTTACCGTTTTTTTCATGTTTTTCTCCTTTTTTATCGATAAATTCCCTCTATTTTGGAACACTTACTGCAATAATTTCTCCAGAAGGCTTTCCCATATCCGCTGCCGGTTCTTCTGACTTCCTGGCGGACCTCTCCTCCGGAATCGACAATGCTTTTGACAACTTCCAAGAAGTTCTGCAGGTGGGTCTCAGATGAAGATCCGCACAAGTCGCAGATGATGAGATATCCCTGGTTTTTGTCAGATTTACGGATCATGTTTTTTAGTTGTTCTTCGTGCTCCCTGGAGAAAGGATTACTCCTGCCTCTGTGATCTCTATGACGAGAGGAACCCTTTTCCTGAGGTTCATGTACTTCCCAATCCAGATCCCGAGGCCGACGAGAACTTCTTTCGTATCCCCTACCCAAACACCTGTATGACTGGGGACTGGCTTGCCGTCGATTTCGTGAATTTCGAATTGATTGGAATACAGCTTGATCCTGGCTGTTTTAAATTTTGCTATAGGCATTTTCGCTCCATATTTATTGACCTATGGTGAAACACTCCCCAAATCTACATTCAAAAATTGTGCTTGTCAAGTCTTATTTTTACTATGAGCATTTTTTCCCAGGAGGTTGCCTAAAAGTTTACCATATTGACACCACTTTATATGGTGTTTATATTTTAATCATATTGCGCATTTTGTGGAAATTATGACTTTAGCCTACCTAAAAGAGTCACTTGAAAGGGGGATTTTTCGTTTTTCGTTCTGGTTTTGGGGATGGTTTTACAGGATCGTGAGGAGGAATCATGTCAAGGGTTGAGTATTACTTTCCTCCTGATGGGATCCCCCAGTGTCCACAGAAGAACGAAACGAAGTCCGGGAATGTCCGATTGAGGGCAAGATCGAATAAGGTCAGGGATATGGGGATCAGGAGGCTCAACAAACAGCAGCGGGATGCCCTGAAGAAGTACAGTGAACTTGGAGCAACGCCGGAGGTGAAGAAAAAGGCGGCGATGGCTGCAGGTTATTCCGGTCCGTATGCTCTAAAGGCAATGGATAATCTTCTTCAAAGCCGATCGATAGTTCGGGCGTTGGAGGCTGCAGGGGGAACCGATGAAGTAATAGCACAGAAAATCGTCGAGGGGTTTGAGTCTGAGCACCCATTAAAACCTGGTCGAAAGGATCCTCATGCGATCCATAAGTTCATCCAGGAAGCAAACAAGGTGAAAGGAAACTATGCGCCGACGAAGGTCCAGTCAGAGAACAAGAGTCAGGTGATGGTTGTTCACCTTACGGCTGGAAACATTGAGGCATTCGATAAGTTCCAGCGAATGAGAGAGGAAAATGAGTCTTGAGATAAGTACGGATCTTGATCTTCCGAGCCCCATGAAGGACCCGGATTACTGGATCCAGAATTCCCTCAAGGATCTATTTTTCCTCTGCACGAATGTTCTCACTCACGGGAAGAAGATCGAGTACAGAGATTTAAACTTAGAACACATGAAACTTTGTGACTTCGTTGACCAGGAATCGAATTCCTGGCTGCAGAAGTTGATACTCTGGTTTCGAGATGGTTTGAAGAGTTCAATTTCCAGGTCTGATATTATCCAGTGGTTTCTCAGAAAGAGATTTAGGAATCAAGCCGGAAAGATTGGTTTATTTTGTGGCCGCTTTGAACTCGGCGAAGATAGCCTCGACAGGATCAAAGAGGAGTTGTTTCATAACGAGCTGCTGCAGACCTTTTTCCACAAGTATCTTCCATCGAGCCGGCATGATCCAGGAACTTTTACGAAAGAGAAGATCCGGTACAAAGGAATCGAGATTGACATCGGATCCCCGGACAAATCATTAACCGGTCATCACTACGAGGGGATAATCAACGATAACTTGGTCAATGAGGTTAATTCTGACACTTTTGATCAGAGAATGAAGATAATCCGGCGCTGGCAGCAGCAGGAATCGATGCTTGCAGAGAATGGCTGGGAGAAGATCTATGAGACAACCTGGGAAACAGATGATCTTTCTGGTTTTATTCTGGATCCGGATTTTCACTTCGATTACCGGAGGATAAAAAATAAGATTTCTCAGATTTTTACCACAGAGTCCGGTTATCAGGTTTTCTCTTGCGCAGCCAGGAACAATGATGGGAAACTCGCTTTTCCGGAAAAGGTGGATGACGCATACCTTGCAAGGAAGAGGAAAAAACAGGGGATCTACGTTTACTCGCGGATGTATGAGCTCTGCCCCATCCCGGATGAGGAAGTCGTTTTACGGCCTGAGTGGATGTCCCATTATGACAGGCTGCCTTTTAATTTCATCAGCAACATGGTCATTGACATGTCAGGGACGACAAGGAAAGAGAGCTCCTATGTTGGAATGTCGATCATGGACTGGGATGAAAACGGGCGCGGCCATCTCAATTTTGCCTATAAGAGAAAGCTCACTCCTATGGGGGCATATCACTGGATGAAAGAGGTTCATTCTCTGAGAGAGAGACAGGGAAGACCGATCACTTTTATCGGGGTTGAAAAAGAGAAGTACGGAATCTTCCTTGCTTCCATCGTTGAGGAGTTCGATCCGGATCTTTACATTTGGGAGATCGATATTAAGGGCCGGCCTCGACATCGGAGGATTGGGATGCTCATCCCCCTTTATGAAAATGGTAAGATCCTCTCTGCTCCCGGGCTGAAGGATTATGAGGCTGAGTACAGGGATTACTACAAGGGAAAAGACGAGGGCGTTGATATCCTGGACACTGTTGCCTACCAGCTGGATATCAAGATGGTGCCGGTTAGGAGCAATGTCCAGGAGTTCGTTCCAAACATCCCGGACGAATCAAGGCTGCAGTTTGAGAAAGAATTCAGGGAGTCTCGCGGAGGGAAAATGTCTGAAATGGTTCAAAGGATGTTTTAGGAGAAATTACGATGCGACAAAAAACAGAGATTCTTTCTGGTTATGTATGTGACGAAAAATTCAACAAATCTGGTGGCGGTCCTTTGTCTGTCAATACGGCGATTATCGTTGAGCTTTTGATGGATATTCGTCAGATCGTTGCTGCCCAGTTTGTAATTACAAATGGAGGCACCATTCCAACTCCTCATTGGCTGGAGGATATCGCTAAAGGAGAATAATATGGCAACACAAAGATCAAGGGAAGTGATTATGGCTGAGGTAGCCGCTGCAGAAGGGGAGATCGCCTGTAAAATCGCTATGGCACTTTTGGAGGTTATGTTGGATTGCAGGGATCTTTTGACTTCAATAGACGAGGGCCAACCATGATGACAACAATAATTCTGGGAATCTGTTTAATCATATCGATAGCCAGCAATTTTCTACTTTCCTATTTCCTTACGAAGGAACACGCGAAGGAAAAGGCGCAGCTGCATGACAGGCTTATGGCCAGAGACTATCCAGAGTTTATGCAGGGAAAAGATTATGATTTGGAGTTAGAGGCAAAGAAGAAAGAGATCGAGGGAAAGGTGGAAAAACCAAAGGCCAACCTTTCACCTGCAGATTATGCAAATCAATACATGGCGGAGCAATCCTAATGGAACAGTACAGTGCGGCAGAGCTCGCTAAATATGGGGGTGTCGTTCTTCCTCTCTTTGAGCTGCAGACGGTTACGGTATCTGGAAATAATACGGATAATCCTGTAAACGTTCTCCCGTTTTCAAATGGTGTCTTTTTCCTTAACTGCACTCAAATGGCTGGAGGTGGGTCTGAGGAGCTTGAGGTACACATCCTGACAAAGGATCCGTCCTGTGACACATGGTTTTTTCTGATGGAATTTTGGCCTGTCATTGATGGTGTTGGAGGACGAATCAAAATTCCTTTTATGATCCCGAACCTTGGAGAGAAACTTGCGATAAATTACGTCTTGGATGATATAACTAGCGTCACTTTTTCTGTCTATGGTGTTTTCAAGATCAGGTAATAAAATGGCCGATAAAAAAGAATTCAAACCCGTAGAACGATCGTTGATGAGCGACGAACAGCAGGGTACCCATGAATTCATTGAGGACAACTGGGATAATCATCCATTCGTAGAGAACTTTCATGGTAAATGGGAGGAATATATCGCATGGTGGGAGGGAGATCAATACACATATTGGAATTCCTTTGCGTCAAAACTTGTGGATATTTCTCCACTTATCACTGACCGGGAATCAAAAAACGTCTATAATCGGATTACTCCTCTTGTTCGGCAGATTTGGGGAGACATAAAGTATCCCTATGAATTTCGGGTTATACCGAATACGACTGAGGCTGAAGATGTTAAGGGTTCGCGTGTCGGAACATTCTTCATAGAGTTTACAAATGCCCTCAGGAAATTTCAGACAAAAGTTGATCGAGCAAAACTTTGGGCTATCATCACCGGGATTTGCTACTGGAAAGAATGGTGGAACAAGAATCTCACTGGATACAGTACCGGAAAGAACGGAAAGATGATCGAGGTAGATGGAGATGTCGATTATGATTACGTAAATCCGTTTAACTGCAGGCCCGATCCACTCTCAAACACCAGGGATTGCTGGAGGTGGTTTATAGAGGGAAAGAGGGTATCAAAAGAGTCCCTTGAGAAAGAGTTTAAACTCCCTGCAGGAACGCTCAAGGCTGAGTCTGCAGACAAAACAAACACCGGTCTTTTTGAGAGGCCGGAGTTTGCGAAATCAGACGAAGAGACGGTTGTCCGTAAAGAGTTTTGGCAGCTGCCGTCGCCTGAGTATCCAAATGGCCGGTTTGTTGTACAGTGTCAAACATGGCTTCTTTCAGACGAGCCTAAACCTGGACCAAAGAAACAACTTCCGTATTTTGATATTACTGGACTTGTCCCGATTCTCAATGAACCAATAGGAGACTCGATCGTTAGGATTGCACAGCCTGGACAGCGGCAGCTGAATAGGTTTGGCAGCCTGATTGACGATCATGTTAAAAACTGGAAGATCAAGGGGATGATCCCCTGGGGATCCCTAAGACCAGGAGACAAAGATGCCTTCACCCGACGGGGTGTTGACTATGTAACCTATAACTCAAGGCTTGGTGCCCCATACTATCAGTCCCCTCCTCCTCTTCCAGATTTTCTTGGGTTTATGCTCAATTACTCGGAAAAGGAAATTGAGACAACGACATCTGTCCGGGAAACATCCTACGCGCAGCTGCCAAAACTGGCATCAAGGGCTTCAAATGTTTTATTCGAAAGCCTCAGGAAGCAGGATGAGAGTGTCCTCATCCCGTCGATAGAGGAGCAGGAAGAGTCTCTTATGGCTGCTCTCCGGTACCGGCTTGGTCTTATCCAGGAAAACTACGACGAAGAAAGGATGATTAAGACGGCCGGAAAGAGCAAGTCCCATGTTGTCGCCTTCTTCAAGGGTGCTGAGATCCAGGGAAATACCGATGTAAGAATTACTCCTGGAGTGGATATCCTTACCACAAAGAACAGGAAAGAAGAGGCAGTCCGTGTTCTGGTTGAGCAGGGATTGGTTACAGAGCCGCGGCAGGCACTTGAAATGTTTGGAGTAAAGACGGTTGAAGAGTATTACGAGGATGAGTTTATTGATGAGAGGCAGGCGCAGAGGCAGCTGGAGACAATGAAGGCCAAGGATGTTTACATAGAGCCGAATGTTGACGATAACCATGAAGTAATGTTTAAAACTTTTAACAATGCACGTAAAGCCGAAGATTTCGAGTCTCTCTCGAAGAAAATCCAAGAGAACATCGAGAGGAGGCTTCAGGCTGAAAAGGATATGCTCAACACTCCGGCAGAGGTTCCTCCGGGAGCCGAAGTCGAAGGAGAGGTTGCTCCAGAGGGAGGGGCTGAGGTTGCCCCTGCTGGCGCTCCGGTCGCCCCAGCTGCTCCAGGTGGGGGATCGCCGAATCCACCGGTCTCTCCTGAAGAAATTTTAATGGCTTTAGCCAGTCAAGCACAGGGAGGTGCATAATGCCTAAAAGACAAAAAACAGGAGCAACTTTACTTACAACTGAACAGTTGATGGCAAAGTTGAACATGAGCAGGGATGAGGTAATGGTGCTGGTAAAAAACGGAATCCCTCACATCAAACGGGATGAAAAGGGGAGAGGGGTTTACTACCTATTCCCCGATAGGGAAGTTCTGGCGATTGTGAGTCCTCTTCCGGCTAACCGGGAGATAGTTCCCCCAAAGCCGGCTATCATTGATGAAGAGGAAGTCCCTATCGAAATAGTCAGGCCGGAACCACGTCCTGTACCATCAATGACATCGATGAAACCACCGGCAACAACGGCGAAACCGTCAAAGCCAGTTGGAAAGTCGATGACACCAAAATCAAAAACTAAATAAGGAGATAAAATGGGTGACGAACTGGAAATCAAAGAACCGGATGGCGGCGAAAAAAAGGCCACCCCACCCTCTAGCGTTTCCGACGGCATAAAGAAATTTATGGATAAACAGTCGGCGTTAAAGGAGAAGGCCGAAAAGGCGGCTCCAGATGCCGACAAGGACACGCAGCTATCCAAGGAAGGCGGCGAAAAGGGTGCGGAGAAACCTCAGAAGAAAATCCGTATCGTAGATGAAAGCGGCAACGATGTTCCGTTTGAAATTACGGTAGACGGAAAACTTATCCAAGTAACAGACACCGAGAAACTCAAGAAATACAGCCAGTTGGGATATCACAGCGATATCCGCGGCAAGGAACAGAACGATCGGGAACTCTTACTCAAGGAGAAAGAGGATAAGCTCCAGCAAGAAATCGGAGCCTTCAGGCAGGGACAGGAATTGCTCGGTAAAATACAAAAAGCGATCGAGGAAGGAAGACTCTCTCTAAACGATCCGTCAGCTGGTGGAAAAAACCAGGAGCCGGAGATCGACGAGGAGCTCTTTGCCGATCCAGGTATGATTGCCTTAAAGAAAGAGAACATCGAGACACAGAAAGCGCTCAAGTCCATGAAAGAGCAGCTCGAAACCACAAATAAGATTCTTTTGGGCAAGCTCGTTGAGGAACAGCACATTAAAATCAACGATGATATAGAGAGGCTGAAACCTTCATATGGGCTTGCTGATCAGAACAAAGTTTGGGACCTGCTGGCTCTGCAGAATAAAGACGGGGCGCCAGTCCACACTGTTGAGAGCGCAATGAAGATATCGCATGAAGAGGAGAAGGCTAAATTCGACTCCTATGTAAAGTCTGATCCTGATTTTGCCAAACTCTCAGATGATGAGAAGAAAGAGGCAATTCGTGAATACCTTGAGAAAAAAGCCGAGCGAGAAAAAGCTCCCGTAAGTTCCCCCTCTGGATCCCCTGCAGGTGGGGCTTCCCCTAAAAAAGAGGACAGATCCAAGTGGACCTCTCGGGACTACTTTGCTGCTGGCTCTAAGATGGTCGCAGAAAGGATGGCTGCAGCTAAAAAAAGTTAATATCAAACGGAGGAAAATATGTTTGATGCTGCAACACAATCAGATCTTTTTAACGAATTCATATCTCCGGGAGTAATCTCTGAGATACGCTCACGTTCAAAACTGTTCGATCAGATCCGGAAAGACTGGGAGCAGATTGAGCCCCATGGTGAATTTGCTACCCAGAAACTCTTGACCGCTGCCTCTCAATCCAATAGAGCAGCCTCGAATTCAAGCTATCCAGAAGCAGCTGAGTCCGATCCGGCAAAGACTCGCGTCTATGTCAAAAGGGCTCAGATGTTCTCGCTGCACTTTGACGGCATTGCCCTAGAAGCCGCAGAGAGAATGGGTACACCTATCAGTCCGATAGAATTCGAGAAGAAAGGGATCTTCATTTCGATCTCGGACGACATGAGTCGTCAGCTCATGGGAGACGGGTCAGGACGGATTGCTCGGGCGAACGGTGCTGGCGTGGCAACCGCAACACTAACCGTCGATCATCCTTGGTATGCAGATGCTACAAAATTCATGAAGAAAAAGAGGGTTATCGACATCTATCTAGGGGCAGTTCAGGAAGTCAATTCTGTTAAGATTTCAACGCAGGATTCGCCGACACAGGTTACTCTCGAAAGCAATCAAAACTGGACGGATGATGCCTGGATCCTGAACGAAGATATTTACTGCCCGGCCGTTGGCCTCGGTCTTGGTGAAATGATGGGGCTTATGGGTATTATCGACGACGCAGATCCCCCAGTTCCGCACAATGCAGGACTCCAGGGCCTCGACGTCGCCACGTATCCAGACTGGGTCGCATACGTTGATACAAACGGTGGAGTAGCTCGGCCTTTGGTTGAGGATCTGTTTATTCAGATGCTCCAGGAGACAGAGCTTTATGCGACAACTGATGTCATTCTCGTTTCACAGGGTGTTTTCAGGGTTTGGTACAGTCTTTTGACTTCCTACAAAACTCTGCCCAACACAAAGACGATGTGGGGTGGCTGGTCAGGACTTCCCTTCTTCTATGATGGGCGAGAGATCCCCGTCGTATCGGAAAGGTTTGTCCCGGACGGCAACGCCATGGCATTGTCAAATGAGAACCTCATCATGCACGTTTTAAATCCCAATCTCATAACCTGGGAAAAGGGAGACGCGTCCAATATTCTTCAGAAGGTCGCGAATAAGAACGAGTTCGTGGCAGAGGGACACATCTTTGGTAACTTGGGAACAGGACTGAGACCCGGCTTTGGCCGTATCGAGGACCTACAGGAGCCGTAACGCTAATGATAGAAGTCTTGAATGATTATTCAGAGCCTATTCCCCCTCCGGGGTTTGTAAGAGCTCTGAAACTTATATCGCCTAAACTTTCCCTCATGTGGCACAAAAAAGTAAAGAGGTGGATGATTGTCACTAAAGACGTGCCGAGGTCCGCTTTTAGGGATGGGTACGTTGTTGAACATATCGTTTCAAGGAACGGAAGATTTGCACCTCTAAACGAAGATGTCTTGGATTTCCTTCGTAAGGCCAGGTGGGAGAGGGATCATTTCTCAAGAAAGTATTCTTTGGGAGCCTTAGATCATCATCTACAGGAGATCGAACGGGATCATCAGAAGAAATCAGATGAAGCTCGAAGCAGAAATATCGAAGGGTTCCAGGAATTTGCAAAAAAGGCGGTCAAGTTTAACACAGTTAAGACTTTTATCTAGCAAGGAGAAAAAACAATGAGTGATTTATACAACGTAATGGAAACTCTGAAGTATCGCGGCAAAGTGGTCAAGGTCTACGAGGGGACGGTCCTTGCGTCAGGAAACAACAACGGTGTCGATGAGGTCGATGTCCTTGGGTTTAAAGAGGCGACGTTTTTCATCTACTGCTCGGCCATCGTCACCACAGGAAATGTCGTTGTTACAATCCAGTCGAAAAATCCGAACCCGGATATTGATCAGTACCAGGATCTCGTGGCCTTTAGCGCGATAACCACTACCGGCGGAGAAAAGAAAGATGTGGCCGCAAATCTTGGCTCTATACTGAGCCTCAAATGGGTGTTCACTACTACCACATCGATCACATTCAGCGTCTACGCTGTTTTGAAGGTAGCGTAGGAGGGGAAAATGCAAATAAAAAAAGTAGGACAAGAATACAGATCCATCTACGTATCTGATTCCTATCAGAGAGTAATGGACAACATCGACAACTTCAGTGACTTGACCGGTATTATGGCACCCTATGCGAACGAATCTTTCGCAGATGCGCTCACAAAGGCGTCAACCCATAACACCACGATCGTCGTTGAAAAAACAGTCGCTATTGATGTCGACACGGTAGTCCCTGCAAACGTCCACCTGGATGTAAGGATTGGGGGCAGCTTCGTTATCGCAACAGGGAAAACCCTGACGATAAACGGAACCCTGTACTCTAACGGCCAGGATGCAGCGACTATTTTTACAGGAGCCGGAACGTACGTCTACACGACAGTTGAAAAACTGGTTTCGGGAATTGAGCTTGAACAGTACCTTACACAGTACACGCGGATGCTCTATATGAGCGGCTACTGCACGGATCTTACTCATGGTTGCCAGCAGCCAATCCAGTTTGAGGTTACTCGATCGGCAGACTACGCCATGACCGGAGAAAATGGGGTTCCCGATATGGCCCTCAAGGTCCGCGCCTACAACCGGTCGGCAAGCGGAGTCTTCGGCAGAACGCGCGCCATGGAGGTTACTGGAGAACTTAGGGACACCGGCTCTTCAGGGCTTTTTGTCGAAGCAGCGATGTTTACGGCAAAAACCCGGTCTGGGACCACGGTTACGGATGTCTGTGTTTCACGATTCGTAATCGATCATGGAGCCGTCGGATCCGGAAATATCGTCGGAGTTCAAGTTCAAGATGTTTCTCAGTCAGCAACCGGTACCATGTATGGTATCCTGCTCAACACTTC
>Ga0180008_1001979_pt1 | contig 11671 bp, 11 predicted proteins | sample MM_PW_MetaG_FD_121121 | JGI IMG/M metagenome (GOLD analysis project Ga0180008, IMG submission 121121) | Groundwater microbial communities from the Aspo Hard Rock Laboratory (HRL) deep subsurface site, Sweden - MM_PW_MetaG | ecosystem: Environmental > Aquatic > Deep subsurface > Groundwater... | reverse complement strand
GTTGATGCAAAAGCTGAATTAACAGCTGAAAAAGCATTACTTGATAGTTTACTAGTAGAAATTGAAATTCAAGAAGCAACTCTAGCTGTAGAAATAGCAGAAAGCAGTCACCTACAAACAGATTTTAATACAGCACAAGCTTTGGTTACAGCATTACCATCTAGCACAGAAAAGATAGACCTACAAGATAGACTAGACGCACTCCAAGGTATTATTGATGCAGAAGCAGCATCTTCAGTAGATGATTTAATTACAGCTATACCAGCTTCTGGAGCAATTATATTAAGTAACCAAGCACAAATAGAAGCAGCAAGAACTGCATATGATGCATTAACAACAGCACAACAATTATTTGTATTATATGAAGCAGTATTAACATCCGCAGAAAATGAACTCGCAGCTCTTCAAGTAGCAACAGCAGCAGTCGTGATTGCTGAAGGTAGTAATTTACAAACAGATTTAGATGCTGCACAAGCTTTAGTTACAGCATTACCAAATGGAACTGCGAAAACAGATCTTCAAAATAGACTGAATGCAGTACAAGATATTATCGATGTAGGGCTAGCTCAAACAATCATTATCAATTATTTTGCTGCAAACGATGTTATCGTATCAAGATTAAATAGTAACACAATTAAAGCAACTGCATTTACCGCTAAAGCTAATGAGATTGTAAGTAGTCTTGGTGTAACTGTTTCAATTACAAATACCATTACAGTCACCAGAAATGATGCAACTTATACAATATCAATCGTTAAGAACGCTGCAACAATATCTATGAATATAGATGTTACATTTATTAGATAAACAATGTCTTGTGTCCAACTCATTTTTTGAGTTGGGCAAAGACGCAAATTTGAAATATGAGGATAGTTCATGGAACGAGAACAGCTGTTTAAAAAATGGTTACAAGGTTGGCAACCCAAGAATGCAAATGTTAATTTTAGTAAAAACGTATGGCAAGATTCCACTCTTTCTGCTTATACGGATGTTTTAAAGCATATCGTAAATGATTTAAAAATAAGCGATGAGATGATCAAAAAAAACTTATTTGATTATGATCAGTCAAGAGAATATTTGGTCGCTTATGGGAAAATTATGAATCATGATCATTTTAAAAGCTTAAAATATTACCCTATCGCGAAAAAATCATTAAAAAGATATCTAGACTTTCTTTATCAATTAAAGTAGACTTATTTGGTTTGAACTAACAATTTGGCCAATATTATGTCTTTATATTGAAGATAAATACACTAAAGTTTTGATTTTTGCCTAAATTAAGGTATACTTATACATGGTGAAAGTCAGCAATGACGATAGAGCACAATAAAAAAAAGGAGTAATCGACATGACAGGAACAGTAAAATGGTTTAATTCAGACAAGGGATACGGATTTATCTCAACTGAAGAAGGCAAGGATGTATTTGTACACTTCAGCGCAATTCAATCTGATGGATACAAATCACTAGAAGAAGGCGACAAAGTAGAATTTAACGTTATCAACAGCGATCGCGGCGAAACTGCAGCAAACGTTGTTAAACTATAAGTTTTCAATGAGTCTGTAAATCAAGGGATTCTCTAGAAATAGAGTGTCCTTTTTTTTATGTTTTCCAATCCAAATGAGAATGATTATGTTATGATAGAAACAAGGTTATTTTTTTATAGGAGTTATATGAAACGTAAGGGCATACTTTTATTAATCATCATTTATATATCTTTCATCGCATTGGGACTTCCCGATGCTCTTTTAGGTTCATCATGGAATCTTGTGCGGGTTGATTTAAGTACTTCACTTGGAACATTAGGAATCATGACAGTTATTGTTTATATTATGTCAATTTTATCCACTTTTAATGCGCCAAGACTATTACGCTTTTTACAAACAAGAAAAATTGTATTTGTCAGCATTGTATTTACAGGTATCTCATTGATTGTGATGAGTAGAGTTGATACTTTTTATCAAATGTTATTCTTTGCGATTCCACTTGGTATGGGTGCAGGAGCAATCGATGTATCACTTAATCATTATTTAGCTGTTAATTATAAAGCACAGCATATGAATTATTTACATTCATTCTATGGTATTGGAGTGACCTTAGGGCCAACAATTATGGCATTCACCTTAAGAGAAAACTCATGGAGATTAGGATATGTCATTGTTGGATCTATTTTATTGGTGATTTCAGTCATTATTCTATTTTCATTTCCCATGTGGAAAAATGAGACAGAAGAAGAGCGTGAGGATCAACATACACATATCACACTTAAAGAAATACTGAAAACAAAAGGTTCTGTTTTGAGTATTCTTATCTTCTTATTTTATGTTCACATTGAGTCTTTAGGTGGCGTCTGGATTGCGAGTTATTTCTTTATTGAAAAGAATGTAAGCTACGCAACTGCAGCACTATTTACCACAGCATTCTTTCTTATGTTTACGCTAGGAAGGTTGTTAAGTGGTGTCTTATCAATTAAGGTGAATCCTAATACATTAATTAAGATTGGTGAGGTGTTCATGCTTTGTGCAGGATTACTTATGTTAATTCAAACGAGCTCATTATGGTTTTACTTTGCGATTGTTGGGTTATTTGGATTAGGAGCTGCACCTATCTATCCTAATATGATGTTTATGAATTCAAAAAATTTTGAAAAGCGAAAGCTATCAAAGATGATGAGTCTACAAATGGCAATTGGTTATATGGGATTTGGATTGCTCACACCTCTGGCTGGATTAATTTTTGATCTAACAACGATATCAATTTATCCATACTTTATTATTGGTGTTGGTGTCATTCTGATTTTTCTAACACGAATGTTTATGAAAAAGATTGCATAAAAAAGAGATGTTCAGATTGATGAACACCTCTTTTTATATCTTCTTGTTAATTCTTAATTCATACCCCTCATCATTTTACTGATGAACTTAATTGCTCTTTTTGGGCTCATTCTATACATGAATTTCATCATCTTAGAATCTTTACCAACATAGATTTGGAACTTATTCTTTTCCATACCATGAATGATTTGTTCAGCACAATCATCAGCTTCAGTCATCTTCATTGCTGGTTTTTCACCTTCTTTTTGTGCCTTCATTTCAACACCAGAGTTCTTTGAAATATCGGTAGCAATCGCACCTGGGAAAACAACAGTGACACCAACATTTGTTTCAATCAATTCTGCATATAAACCTTCTGTTAATAATTTGATTGCTGCCTTTGAAGCACCATAAATGGATTGACCTGGGAATGGAAAGAATCCACCCATTGAAGATACATTTACGATATGACCTTCTGGACGTGTAAGAAGTAAAGGTAAATAAGTCTTGATCATATTGAGTGTGCCATAGAAATTGACATTCATGACCAAATTGATTTGTTTATATGTTAAATCATTAACAGGAACAAATGGTTGAATGATTCCAGCGTTATTGATGAGTCCATCAACGCCTCCATATTTTAATACAACTTCTTTAGAAATAGCTTCAACAGTATCTAGCTTTGAGATATCACAAATATAAGTAGATACCTTATCTGGATTATCAACAAGCTTAGCAGTTTCTTCTAATCTTTCTTTATTGATGTCTAGCGCTGCCACGGTAGCACCCTTTTTAATTAGATTGAGTACGAGTTCTCTACCAACACCACCACCGGCACCAGTTACAACAATTACTTTGTCTTTAACTTTCATTATTTAACTCTCCTTTTTTAATCTATCTATAAGTTCATCTTACCCCTTAAAAAAGATATTTGCAATTTATATGTCTGTATACAACCTTATTTTTAGTATAAATGATAAGAAAAACGAACATAAACTCTGTTTTATAATTTTTGATTGCATTAGCATATCGATATTATCACATGGTATAATGTGATTAAGTAATTATTCGATGACTAGAGATTAATGAGGTGCTATTTTGGATAAGATTACAGCGAAAAAGATTTTAGAGAGTAATTTAACAAAAACCATGGGTTGTACAGATATCGGTGTTGTAGGATATATTGCCTCTATAGGGGCATATATATTGAGAAACAGCAAGATTAAATCTATCGATTTACTCATGAGTGAAGAACTTTATAAAAATAGCGTCAATGTCGGTGTTCCAGGTTTAAGAAAGAGTGGATTAGATAAGGCACTCGCTTTAGGTGTATTATTAAAGAACCCTAAGAAACAACTCAGTGTTTTTGAAAGTGTAACCAATGATGACATCGATCAAATCGAGTCATTATTAAGTGCTATAAAAGTTACAATCAAACATAAAAAATTCATAGATACTGTCATCTATGAAGAACTCTATATGACAACACATGAAGGTGATGAAGTTAGAATCATTATTAAAGATTTTTATGATAATGTCGTTAGTGTTGTTCGGAATGGTGAAAAGTTACCTGAATATGAAAAAGAAGCACTCATTGGAAGAGTTAATAAATATCGAATTGAAACATATGATGAAATCTATGACTTTGTTGCTCAAGGTGATTTTGAGGGATTAGAAGAATTATTTAATATAGCTTTCATCCAGTATGAAAATGCAAGAGATGAAATCAAGAAACAAAATGGCAATTTTCTCGCTGAAAATTTATCAAAGGAACAAAAAAGTTGTTTCCATGATTTGTCCAATTTTTTAAGAGAGCACATTGAAGTACCCTCAAGAAAGAGAATGATCGGGGATATCTATACAGTTTACGGTGTTGCAGGTAGTGGTAATTTAGGGATTGGAACTTTGGTAACACCGATGTTCTTAAGTGATGTTTATGCGCTTAGTGAGTTAGAAAGACAAAAATTAATTGTCTTATCCTTTTACACAAGCGTTTATATTAAACAAGAAATGAATATTGTGACTGTCTTATGTGGTACAGGTCATGCTACAGGATGTAGCAGTGCTGCATGTTTAACGTTCGTTAAAGGTGGCACAAGAGAACAAGTGAAGGATTCTATCAATTTATATCTTTCTACATCCATGGGCTTTGTTTGTGATGGTGCTAAGGTATCTTGCATTTATAAAGTATCATTTGCAGCAATGAATGGCATCATTGCTGGAAAGATGGTTTTAGATCAATCTGTATCATGTGATGGATTTGGATTGAATAAAACTGATGTGGATCAAACCATTAGAAATCTAGGTAAATTAAATAATGAGATTTTAAATTCAGCAAATAAAGGTATTATTGATCTCATTTAATAAAAAACACAACAAATTTTTGAGGTGACTATGAAAAATAAAGCATATTCAATTCTATTGTTAGGTCTATTATCTATGCTTTTTGCTGAAATATTTTCCGGAGCTTCACAACTCTGGTTTTTTACTTTGTGGGGATGGTTTGTTACGCTTCCTTTATATATGATGCATATTGTTTTTCTTTTTTTTCTAGCATATAGAACAAAAAAGGTATCCATAACACAACTTTATTTGTTTGGAATGATTTTCGGTCTTTATGAAGCATTCATAACAAAGGTCTTGTGGCTTGGATACTTTAATGAAACTGGACCAACTTGGGGAACATTCTTAGGTCTAGCAATTAATGAGTTTCCGATGCTCGTCTTTTTCTGGCATCCGATTTTCTCATTTATCCTTCCTATTTTAGCTTATGAGATTATCACTAAGAAACAAATCATTTCTCACCTACAAATCTTAAAGAGAAGTCGGATGAAAAATGTATATATTGGATTGGTCTTATTAGGCATTCCTTCATTTATTGTCAATGGCAATGCGTTTAATATCATTTCAGCTAATGGAGCTTTGATTGGAACATTATTTTTAATATGGCTCGTTTATGCATTGCTTAAGAAAAAACCGCTTCAAATTTCACATCTTAAGAGTATTCGCGTTTCAATTTGGGTTTTAGGGTTGATCTTATTATATGGCATCTCATATAAGTTTTTGTTACCTGAGCGCATACCTGATACAATCATGCCTTATCTATCTGTGTTTGCATTCTATTTAATTGCGATCTTACTTTTAAAAAGAACGAAGAAGAGTGAAATAGAAGAAGTAGATTTAGATTCTGATTGTTATCAACTGAAGGATTTAATGATATTTTCGAGTGTTATTCTTATATTAATCAATATATTTGTTTTCATTCCTGATATAGCCAATGGGATATTGTTTATATCCTATTTAGGATATTTTACAGTAGGTGTTGTTTTATTCATAAACACTGTAATCAAGAGTATATTTCCTAAGAAAACATCTGTTTTAACAGAATCAGGTATATAATCATAGTGCACGTTAAAAGGGTTGGAATGGAGTTTTTTTATGATGATCTATGATGTTATCGTAATAGGCGGTGGACCGGCAGGCTTGATGGCTTGTAATATATTTGAGCAAAATAAAGTCAATTATTTATTGCTTGAAAAAAATGAGAAGCTTGCTAAAAAATTATTAATCTCAGGTGGAAAAAGATGTAATGTCACCAATAACTTATCGGTTGATGATTTTATTGCGTCTTTAAATTTGAAGCTTAAGAAATTTTTATATACAACACTTAAGGCTTTTGGTCCAAAAGAGATTATTTCATTCTTTCAAGAGCATGGTTTAAATCTTGTTTTAGAAGATAATTTTAGATACTTTCCTGAAACTCAAAAGAGTTCTAGTGTCTTAGAAGCCTTAACGCAAGATCTTAATCTAAATAGGATCAAAACAAATCATTCAGTTAAAAGAATTGATAAAGAGGATGACTACTTCACCATTCATACAGCACATGAGATCTTTCAAGCCAAACACGTCGTGATTGCTACCGGGTCGAACAGTTACCCAACAACTGGAAGTAATGGTGATGGATTAGAATTTGCGCGTCACTTAAATATTGATTACATTCCGTTTACACCAGCTGAAACACATATCTTTTCGAATGAAATTGTGGAAAAACATAAAGATCTTCAAGGGATTTCAATTGCTCAAACAAAAGTTAAAATCAATGGAACAAACCTTACATATAACGGAGGATTACTCTTCACCCACTTTGGACTTTCAGGACCGGTAATCTTACATGCTTCAGAAGACATTTATAAAGCACTCTTAACAGATAAGGTATCTATTTCATTTTCACTGATTGAGCAATCAAGAGAAGTATTAATCCACATGCTCAATCAAGCCAAAGACCAAAAAGTCTTTATCATCAAGTTCTTAGAATCAATAACAACAAAGAAGCTAGCTCAAAAAATGCTTGATCTAACGGGTATTGATAATAAACATATTAATGAGATATCAAAAAAAGATATCAATACCATGATTGAGTATTTAACAAACTTTACTGTTTCAATTGACCGTGTCCAAACAAGAGACTTTGCATTCGTTAATGCCGGTGGAATTAGCACGAAAGAACTTGATCCTAAATCAATGGGAGTTAAACACGTTGAAGGTATGTACTTCATTGGAGAAACGGTAGACCTTCACGGACCTATTGGTGGATTTAATGTCACGATTGCATTATCCACAGGACACATGTGTGCAAACTATATAACAAATTATTTACATAAAGGAGAACCGTATGAACGCAATTGAATTTAATCATTTAACAAAGTATTATGGGAAAGTCAAGGGTTGTGAAGATATTAACTTTCAAGTTAAAGAAGGAGAGATATTTGGCTTTATTGGGCCAAATGGCGCTGGTAAGAGTACAACGATAAGAACCATGCTTTCTTTGATCTATCCAACAAGTGGATCAGTTACCATCTTTGGTAAAGATGCAATTAAAGAAGGTAGTAAAGTTAGAAAAAATATTGGGTATCTTCCTTCTGAAATTTTTTATTATGATCAAATGAAAGTAATTGATTTACTCAAATATTCAGCAAGTTTTTATAAGCATGATTGTACGGATCGTATCCATGAGTTATCAGAAATTATGGAGCTTGACTTAAATAGGAAGATTCAAGATTTATCTTATGGTAATAAGAAAAAAGTTGGTATCGTACAAGGACTTCTCCATTCACCAAAGCTCATTGTATTAGATGAGCCAACAAGCGGTTTAGATCCTTTGATGCAACAAAAATTCTTTAATTTGATTGTTGAAGAAAATAAAAAAGGTGCGACCATCTTATTTAGTTCACACATCTTAAGTGAAGTTCAACAATTATGCAACCGTGTTGCGATCATTAAAGATGGTAGTATCGTGAGTATTCAAGATGTTAAAGCAATGCAACGTGACAATTATAAGAAGTTCATTTTGCGTGGGAAAAAATTGGATCATGCTCAGTTTAATATCGAAGGTGTAACAGAACTTAAGACAAGAGAAGATAAAGTATCTTTCTTCTTTAAAGGTGATGTGAATCAAGTGGTTAAGATCATCTCTGAATTGAAGTTAACTGATCTTACAATTGAAGAACCAACATTAGAAGAAATCTTCATGCATTACTACGAGTAGGTGATGATATGAATATTTATAAATTTGAATTGAAGATGTTAAAATCTTCCATCTTAATATGGGGATTAGCGATTCCGCTAGCATTATTCATGTATCTTGCTTTCTTTCCAACCATTTCAGCAGATACCAGTGCATTTGATGCCCTTATGGAAAACTATCCCCCTGAACTTCTTGCTTTTTTTGGCATGAGACCCGAACTTCCTATGAGTTCACTACCTGGTTATTTAACTATTACATTTGGAATGATGCAAATTCCAATTGCAATACAAGCTGCTAATTATGGTATTGCCTTTCTTTCAGTTGAAGAAAGAGAAATGACTGCTGATTTTCTATTAAGCAAACCTGTATCAAGAAATAAGATTTTAGTCTCTAAGTTTCTAGCAGCATTTACATCGTTAACCATTGTCAATATTCTCTTTGCAGGTACAACACTTGTTGCAATTGCTCTATTCAAAGGTGATTCAGTCATTGAAATGAATAGAATCTATGTTCTATTATCAACAACAGTCTTGTTTCAATTATTCTTTGTTGGTATTGGAATGTTGATTTCAGTCAGTGTTAAAAAGATTGCGAGTGTCATCAGTTATTCCATGGCATTAGGGTTTGGTCTATACATTTTATTTGGATTGAGATCATCTGTGGGTACCAACTTTTTAGGATATATCACACCTTATGCATATTTTGAACCAGCTGAAATATTGATTACTGGTCAATATGATTTGGTTTATACCATGATTTGTGTCGCGGTAATTCTATTCACATTTGGAATGACATACTATTTATACAACAAAAGAAATATTCATTCACTTTAGGAGGATTTATGAAAAAATTAAAATTTTTTGGATCAACAATTAAATCCCTATGGGTGCGTGTTGTTAAATTTATAGTGCGTTATGCAATCAAAATTTACCACTGGATATTAAGAAAAACGAACATCATCAGAAGAGAATTAAGAGCAAACTTAAAATCCTTCCTTATTTGGACAATATCACTTACAGGTATAGCATATGTAGCAAGTATGGAGTTTGTTGCATTTAGAGATAGTCCTAATTTAATGGAATCGATGCAATCATTTGTTGCTTTATTTGAAGCTTTGGGGCTTCAAATAACAAATTTATCAACACCTGAAGGGTTTTTAAGTTTCGAGTCTATCTATTTTTATATACCACTTGGAATTTATGCAGCACTTTTAGGTAGTTCTTTGATTTCAAAAGAAGAAAGGGATAAAACTGCAGAGTATCTATTTACATTGCCCGTAACAAGAACAAAGGTTTTAGTCAGTAAAGTTATTGTTGGCGTTTTCTATAATATAGTAATCAATGTTATTATCATGGCGGGTGCAATGCTTACTTATGTTAGATTCTCACCAGAACAAGTGTTCTATGAGTTTATTGGGTATTTATCCATCGGAGTCATCGTTACACAACTCATCTTCATGTCGGTTGGTATGCTCATGGCTTCTGTATTAAAACAATATAAGAAATCTGGTGCAGCAACCTTGGGGTATGTGATGGGATCATATTTACTCTTTGTTCTCATTGGATTTATCGATCAACTTGACTTTTTAAAATATATTATTCCATTTAAGTATTTTGAAGCAAGTGACATGCTAACTGGAACATTCCACTTAGAATATATCATCATTAGTGTTGTTATTGTTATCTCAGGCATTACAGGATTATTTTACTTCTATAGAAGAAGAGATTTATATATTTAAGAAAAATGATGTAAAAGACATAATATTAATTGTGTCTTTTTTTGTTGCCTAACAAAAAAATGATAAATATAAGGCACTTTTAACTTATAATATACTTATATATATTTATACGAGGAGAAAACGATGGCAAACAAAGAAGTAAGAAAAAGAATGGCTTTTGCATCCGCTGACATTTTTGGTGGAGGTTCATTTAACATTATCAACTTTTTATATCCAGGGTTTTTAGCATTAACAGTAGGAATTGATCCTTATTGGATTGGGGTTATTATGTTAGTTGCTAGATTCTGGGATGCATTTACAGATCCTTTAATGGGTCACATTTCAGATAGAACAAAATCTAAGATGGGGAAACGTCGTATTTATCTTGTTTTCGCTTCACCATTCATTTTGATTTCGATGTATTTTTTATTCTTCCCATATGGCTTTTCATCATTAGCGCTTAGAATCATAGCTGTACTATTATCTTATTTAGTCTTTACAACCGTGCAGACAAGTGTGATGATTCCTTACTACTCACTATCTAGTGAAATTACCGGAGATTATCAAAAGCGTGCATCCTACAATTCATATCGCTTAGGATTTTCAATCTTCTCATCAATCCTTTGTGTAGCTGTTCCTGGAATTATTGTTGGTATGTTTGGTGATGCAAACATTGGATATCAAGTCATGAGTTTATCATTTGGTACTTTATTTGCATTAAGCGTTCTATTTACAGGTTTATATGCAAGAGAAGAAATACAAACACCTGTTGTTGAAACTAAGTTAAGCTTTAAGAGTTTATCAAAACCTTTATCACTTAGACCTTTTCGTCAATATTTAGGTATGTTTCTAGTGCTTCAAATGTCTATGGCAATTATGAGTGGATTATTCTTCTTTTATGTTGATTTTTATATTACAAAGACACAAACCTCTATTGGTGAAAGCACCATAGTTGGTCTGATTGCAGCTGCATTGATGTTTTCCATGCAAATCGTCGCTTTACCAATCTATTTAAAGATCATCGAGAAGAAAGGTAAAACTTTTGCATATCGTACAGGCGCTGTTTTATGGATTGTTACTGCACTCTTTATTTTTGTTATTCCTCAAGACGTTAATCCATTGATACTCTTTGCCTTGGCTGCAGTGATGGGATTGGGTATTAGCGGTCCAGGCCTCGTTCCTCATACAATGTATGGCGACGTGGTTGATGCAGGTCAGATTAAATTTAAAGATCGTCTAGATGGCCAAATGAGTGGGTTTACTAACTTCATTAATAAGATTGCACAAGCGATAGGCTTGGCACTTGTGATGTTTTTAATTGGAGCAGCGGGTTTCAAAGAAAAACCACTAGATTCAATTGATCCCGTTTTAAGTCAACCAGATTCAGCAATGCTGATGATTAAGATTATTATGGCGTTGACGCCACTTATTTTTATGAGCATTGGTATTTTTATTTCACTTAAATATAAGATTGATGCTAAAAAACAAAAGGAAATCAGCGATGCAATACATGATGAGTCATCAAATCATGATGAGTTGATTGCTACATTATAAATGAAGCGCCCGAATGCAATCTTTTATATCACTCTTGGATTTTTCATTAAGATATTTGCATATC
>Ga0180008_1001977_pt1 | contig 11691 bp, 4 predicted proteins | sample MM_PW_MetaG_FD_121121 | JGI IMG/M metagenome (GOLD analysis project Ga0180008, IMG submission 121121) | Groundwater microbial communities from the Aspo Hard Rock Laboratory (HRL) deep subsurface site, Sweden - MM_PW_MetaG | ecosystem: Environmental > Aquatic > Deep subsurface > Groundwater... | reverse complement strand
GCCACACCAACATTGCTAACTGAGACTGAGCTTGATAAATCAGTGATAGACATAACTGACATTGATAAAATAAGTGCTTGAATTTCATCAGCATTCATACGTGTTTGACCAGAGGTACTATTATAAGCTTCTGGCAATATAAGCTCATCAACTGTTAATGCTGTTTCTATTTGATCTGTAATTAAAACGTGAATAACATAAGAATCATACTCATCACTGACTGGATCAGTTCCTAATCCTAAATAATGTAAGTTTTGCATTTCAGCCACACCAACATTATCAACTGCAAATGAACCTGTTAAATTTGTCATGCCTATTACCGTCATAGATTCAACCAAAGCTCTTAATTCATTAATGAGTAACCGATCAACACCAGGTATTGTTTCATAAGCTTCTGGTAAAGTTAAATTGTCAATAACAATAGTAGTTGCCAATGCTGTTTCCACTTCATCAGAGATCATTTGATTAACAATAACTGATTCTGCATCAATAATGGTTAAAATATCAGCAACCGTGAGTGATGATATATCTATAGCACTAGGATCACTACCTAAAGTACTAAATGCTGAGAAAACATTTCTAATTTCTGTTTTTGTAATCCATCCAGCATAATCACTTGGTAATACATCATAAGCATCTAAAGGAATAGTTAATTGATCACTTTCAGAAGCGATAAATAAATCGATCAAACGATATGTATAACTAGATAATAACATTGTATCTAACTGATCTGTCGTAAGTGCTGTTAAAGAATCAATACCAATTGTTACGTTACTAAAATCATTGATACCTAAAACATTGATTCCATTAAAAGTGTCATATAATTCTTGTTGAGTCAATCGATCATAACCATCAACATTGACAGTTGCACTTGTTGGTAATGTAAAATCTGCGGGTACAAATCGATCCATTGAAATGATATTAATTATTGTATCTGATAACATGAGTTGTGAAATCTTATCTTGTAAATAGATGCTATCAAGAAAGAACATAAAGTCATCTTTTGTGTCGGTTTCATCATAGGTATACACGCCAATCATATTCATAATCGTAGCAACAGAAACATCTGTGTCACCACCTATACCTAACATATCAAATGAAACCATTATATTTCTAAGTTGAACTCTTGTTATCAATTCATTTTCTACACCTGAAGTACCCTGAGCATCTAAAGGAACACCCATATTTAAAGTGATAGGATCATCACCAAATGCTCCGCCTAACATATCACTCACATAAGTTCCAAATCCTTCGTTGTCAAATAAACGAGCAAGGACTACATAAATGAAATCTGATGCAATAAATGTTGTGAAGTCATCTTCTGATAAAGAAGGATCAACAAGATTAGAGAAAGTATCTAATCCTATGCCACCTAAATCGCCTAAAACAGCGAAAGAGTTCACCATTCTTCTAAATTCATCTTTAGGTATACGGTTTAATTCTATCGGATCATGATCAATAGCATTCCCAAGCATTGCATCAGGAAGTGTCAAATCAAATGTTGACATATCAGTACCTAGTGATGTACCTAAAGTATCGCTAACAAATGTACCAATTGCATCTAATTGAAGAATCTTGTCTAAAGTGATATATAGGTATCCAGATCCCAAAACACGATCAAAATCATCTTCACCAGTTACAAGATCTTCATTCTTACCTATTAAGCTTGTAAAAGTATTAACACCTAATGAGGAAAGTGCAGCATTACTTGTTATACCTAATGAACGCATTGCAATAAGTAATCCACTAATTTCTTCTGCTTTCAAAGCTCCTTCAGAATCTAACAAAATTGGATCTACAGCAAAGAAGTCATCTTCTACAGAAAGTATTTCTTGTGTCGTATTAATTTTATCTACTAAGAATGATTGCATATCAGGACTTAATAATACATCGCTAATCATTCCTCTAATGATCGTAATATCACCCAAAGCATCAAGGCTTTCATCTTCTAACTGACTAAATGCGTTTAAGTAATCGTCTGTTCCGCCAAGCGCCTTAAACTCTGCAAGAGTTGTCACACCCATGGTGTCAAATGCGTCTGCAGCAACAACAGCAAGACCATTAATCAGTTCAACAATCATACCAGGTGCTAACATTTCTCCATCTAAAGCAATTTCTGGAGTTGTAACAGCAAAACCTAATGAATTAACAGTTGATTCTCCTAGTGTATTCATGATATTAACTAAACTAGTTCTTAATATTTGTGAAGAATCTAGGCTACCAAATGTAGCAGTTGCTTTTGTAGGGTCAGCAAATTGAGTAAATAACTCTAAATTAGCAGTCGATGTATCATTCTTTAATGTTAAAACATCTCTAACAGATAGAGTTAAGACATCAGAACCTTCAAATGAAGCACCTAAATCTAGGATTGCTCCTAAGAATGCATTGACTTCCGTTTCCCATAATGGATCTTCGGGATCAAGATCGACTAGAGTTGTTGGAATCGCAACATAACTTGAAAGTGCCTCATCTTCACTTAAGCGTTTAATATTATATGCGATATTGGTAAACAACAAACTGGAATGATTTTCCAAATCTGTTGATAATAAATATGATCTAAAGGTTTCATCGGCTAATAAAGGTGCAAAATCAATCTCTTCATAGCTATCATAGGATAAACGATTATCATATGTATATTGAGCAGCATAATATACTAAACCCAAAATAGCTGTAACATCGTGACCTAGGTCAACTTCTGTTGGAACATAAAGTTCTTCTATTCCTAATTTAGTCTTTGCGTAATCTAATGCGCTTGTCCCCATGCGGTCTAATAATTGCAGACCAGCAAATGCATCTTCGAATGCTGCATATTCTGTATCACTTAAAGATCCAAACTGAGAAAATAATTCAATTTTAGCATCTTGATCTAAGGATGAAAAACCACCTAATTCAGATGCTGTAGTAAATCCGTAGATTGATTCAAATATAGTGAGTAAACTATTGACTTCATCACCAAAGCTAAAATCAACAACACCACTACTTGGATCACTCATTAAAGCAAGGTTGACTAAATCCCTTAACTCGGGATCAGTCACAAAATGATCTACAATGGCCGGACTCGCTATTTCAATCGCAGCATTGACTAATTCACTACCCTCAAAGATGCTTGATACAATGGCTCTTATAGAATCCATATGTTCTAAAGCTATGATGTCAACCATACCAAATTTATCAACATCTCCACCTAATAAGCTACTCAATCCAAGTTTTAAAACTTCTGTATAAATATCTCCAACATTTTGGATTTCCGCATCCCATTCTATACCATCAAGTGCAGCTGCGATATCATCAGCCATTTGTTGATCAACTTGAGTGCCTACAACTGAAGGCATAGCTGCATCAATACCAACTGGAATGCTTTGAACGATTAAATCCATTTGCACGAGTTGATCAATAATTAATCCTGCCCATTCAGGATCTTGTAGTTCGAGTAGAGCAGCTGGATCTGAAGCTGAGTCCATCAATGCAACCAAATCTACATCACCATTAAATATAATTTCGATCAAATCTGCTAATTTAGCTATTTCGCCATCTACTCCGATAAAGAAGTCTGGGTTATCAATAATAAAACCAAAACGATCAGCAACATATGCATCAACATCTTCAGGTGCTACCCATGTGATTTGAGATGTGAATTGAGGCAGTGTAACTGCGTAATCAAAAGCAGCATTAACTAATACAAGTGAATTCATATCTCCAAATGCACGAATAATATTAGCAAAAGCTGTTGCTTGTTCAGGTGTCATTTCTAAAATAAGATTTGGATCAGCTGCATATGCTTGTAATTCAGCAACAGAACCAAATTCTAAAATAGCTTCAACAATGCCATAAACATTCATAAATTCATCTGACCAGTTGATGGATGTGAAGGCATCTAGTGCAGCAGCGGTTCCTGGTCTGTCGTAAGGATTTTCATATTCGCTTTCCAAATAATCTAAAGCAACTGGCAATCCAGTTTCAATAGCAAATGGAATCAGATAATTTAATAAATCAGATTCGCTTATATAAGTAAAAATTTGTTCAATATCATCTAAATCGTCACTTGATATTGTTGTATAATCAAAATTATCATCAAGATACCCACCTTCAAGTAAGATACTGGCAATACCAAATACACCTTCAAGTTCATTACCAAAGTTTAAATTGGTTACTTGATTAGTAGCATCCTTAACTTGGGTTGTAAAGACTGCATCAAAAATATAACGATCTAATGATTGATCTCCAACAGTAATTGATCTTGTGATTGCTCCAAGTCCATTTTGGTTCATATCAGCAATATTATCTAAAATGCTTTGGATTTCACTTGGTATAGCAATCAATTGTTGATCACCTGTGCTCAGTGTTTGTACTGAGTCATCACTGATTGGTAATGAACCACTAACACCTGATACGAAATTAGCAAGAACTAAGACTGGGATTAAAAAGACAAAAGCAACGATAAAGCCTCTAACAGCTCCCATTGCTCCACCAAATAAACGACCAAGAACGCCCTTATGTAACTTCTTAGAAGGGACGAACTTTTTGTTCTCTGTATTCTTTTCTTCGAATGCTTCTTGAGCCTTTTCATTTTGTTTTTTCAACAGTGCTTTTTTAACACCATGTTTCCAAATAGGCTTGAAAATAGTTAGCGTAAGAGAGAATTTAATGAATGGATAAAAAATGATAAATGCAACGATTCTTAAGACAAAATCAAGAATAGCAACAATAAACCCAGTGATTGTTGGGTCCTCAAGATAAACAAGGTATTGACTGACATCTGGAAGTGGCACATAGTTTTGAACGAGAGCAACTAATGAATCGATGCTGATCATCGAAAATAGCCAGTTAAAGGAAATACGAGAAACAATCAAAATCGTAACAACCGTCATGATGATACTCACAATGGTAAAGTACGTGGATTTGCTTGAACCTCTCAAAAATCCTAGAAGGAAATGAATGATTACGAAAAATGCTACGATTCCCCATTGAATCATTAAAAATGATGGCATGTAAATCCCACCTCTCTCTTAAGTGCAATTCATGTGTCTATTTTAACAAAAAAGCCAATCAAAAACAATTAAATTTAATTAAAGTAAGATAATCATAAACATTTAAATGCTTGTTCATAACAATTATAACCTATACGGGTTAACATGGACCATACAGTGTATAACATCTGTAAATGTTGATTCCACCTTGTGGTGAACATTTTCAGCTATTTTATGAGCTGCTTCAAGTGTCAAACTAGATTGAACTGCAATTTCAACATCAACATATTTTTGAGTCATATGCTTTCTCACTTTTAAATCATCCACATGAATAACTCCTGAAACAGACTGAATGACTAGATTTATTTTCCTAATCACTTCATCACTTGGTGCTTGATCGACAAGATATGCAACAGATTCAATAAGAATCTGAACGGATAATCTGAAGATAAATAATCCGATGATGATAGAAGCGATATAGTCAAAGATTACAAGATTAAATTGTGATAAAGTAATTCCTATCACCGTAAACAGAGTAGCCCAAGCATCTAGAAGATGATTTTTCGCATCTGCCTTTAGTGTTGGACTTTCATACTTCTTACTGATGTTCAAGTAGTATCTAAATAAAAGAAACTTAATCGATAGAGCGATCACGGAGACAACTAAAGTTAATACATCAGGTGTCACAGCAATGGATGGATCTTTAATATATTCAATAATTGATGCAATCGATAAATTACCAATGAAAATTGCTGTTAATAAAAAGATGATACCTAAAAGAAAATAGGCAATGCCTTCAAATTTTTCATGACCATATGGGTGGTCATGATCGGGTTTTTTGGTTGCTATTCTTAGAATAACCAAAAGCATTAAACTGATAAAAACATCTGAGAATGAATTAAGTCCATCACTCACCAATGCTTGTGAGTGACCAACAATTCCAGATGTAAGTTTTAATACAGTAAGAAGGATGTTAACAATCAGTCCTACTCCTACCGCTCGTAATATATTTTTTTGATATCCAGTTTTCATAAAATATCCTTAATTTAATGCTTTTTTAGAAATAAATTCTTCATTCATTTCTAAAAGATAGTTTTTATCTATGCCATCTAAAAGCTGATAATCAGTAATGAATTTTTCAGCTTCAAGATCGTTTTTCATCAATAAATCATATTTTTTCCCTACATGCATAATCATCACGAGAAGTTTCTTAACATCGTAGGCATTCTTAATTCTGATTTCAGTATATTCAATCAATTTGAAGTCATTGTAAAAATAAATATCTGCTTCATATTCATCTAAACCATGATCACTCATCAATAAGACATCATACTCTAAACTTGATAAATACATTCTTTCAACTAAAGCCTCAGCTTTAGATGATCTCTTTTGCTGCATCACTTGGTATAGAGATGCACTTACATTCTCAAGTAATTCATCAAACAAAATTTCATCTGCATTTGTTTTATACAATGATTTCATTGAATATATCTGCCCGCCAAAAAGGCTTATATACTCTTGTTCTAGTTCTTTTTTCTGTTGTTTATTCCATTTTTCAAATCGCATGATGATCTCCTTTATGTCTATTTATTTTATGGGTTTTATTTGTTCTACAACATATGTTTTTTGGTTCTTATATAAGTTTGATTTAACCCTGTAGATACATATATCATTTGATAACGAGTTCTTATACTTACCATAAGTATCTGTAAAAAGGGTTGCTTCAATTTGAACTGCACCATCATCAAGCTCTACAAATGCCATTTCTTGACCTTGCTTGGTCTTAATAACCTTTGTCTTCTTAATATATGCGATGGCTTCTACTTCATCTAGTTGTTCTAAATCACTAAGTCTCTTAAGATGTTGTGCTGTAATAATATCTTGATAAGCCATAATTGGACTATAAGTTAAATTAAATCCCAAAGCTTCTTTTTCAAGTTCTGCTTTTTCAGCAAATGTATAGTCTTCAGTAATCTTCATCTTGTAGTCAGTAATATAAAGTTCATATCCTGCATCATCGATTTGTTTATGGTAATTTAACGTTTTACGGTTCAATCCAAATTGATCAAGTGCACCACTATGAATGAGCATTTCCAAATTCTTTTCATTCAACTCTTTTTTCATTCTAAGTTTGAAATCTTGATAATCCGCAAAGATACCGTTTTTTCTCTCTTCAATGATTTTTTGGACAGTATTTCTTCCAATGCTCTTAATTGCTAGTAATGGTAGATAAATTGATCCGTTTTGGTGAATGTATTGATCAGTTGATAGATTGATATCTGGAGGTAATATCTTAATTTGATGTTTTTTAATCTCAGTAAGATAGTCATTGGTCAATCCTTCGTTACCTGTAACACTTGATAATAGTGTTGTCATAAAGATTGCAAAATAATTTGCTTTTAAATAGGCCATCTGATAAGCAACCACTGCATAAGCTACACTATGGCTACGATTGAAACCATAATCAGCAAATTTCACAATATAATCATAGATTTGTTCTGCAATATCAAAGCTATAATGTTTTTCATGACACTTTTGAATGAATCTAATTCGTTCTTCTTCTAATATTTGTTTATCTTTCTTAGAAATACCTCTTCTGAGTAAATCAGCTTGAGCTAAAGTGTATCCAGCAAATTCATGTGCAATGCGCATAATTTGCTCCTGATAAACTATAATACCATAGGTTGGTTTTAAAATCGATTCTAATTTAGGATGGATAAATTCATAGGTCTTGCCATTTCTTCTTCTAATGTATTCATCAATGTTATCCATAGGGCCTGGTCTATATAGAGCAAGAATAGCAACTAAATCTTCAAATTGGTAAGGTTTAAGCTTTCTAAGTGATGCACGCATACCCGCAGATTCGAGTTGGAATATACCACTTGTCTCAGAACTTTCTAGTAATTCATAAGTCTTTTTATCGTCAAGCTTTAAATCAGGTAAGTGGAGTGTTCCCCCTTCTTTTTGAATCATCTTGACAACATCATCGATAATTCCTAAATTACGAATACCTAAAAAGTCCATTTTTAATAGCCCTAATGACTCCAAATCTTTAGCTTCTAACTGGCTTTGATTGAATTCATATAAACCCTTTTGTAATGGAATGAATTTTGTTAAATCTTGTTCAGCTAGAATCATCCCAGCTGGATGTGTTCCCGTATGTCTTGGTAATCCTTCAATCTTTTTAGCAACTGTAAGCAAACGGACCATTTCGTGGTCAGTCTGATCGACATCATCATTAATCACTCTTTGAATAATCCCTTTAACACGAGATGGATCAATTTTCATTACTCTTGCAATATCTCTAATCGATGAACGTAGTGCAAAAGTACCAAAAGTGACGATTGAAACAATATGATGATCACCATATTTTTGTTTGACATATTGAAGCACTTCATCTCTTTTATCATCTGGAAAATCCATATCGATATCAGGCATACTGATGCGTTCTGGATTCAAAAATCTTTCAAACAATAAATCATATGTGATTGGATCGACATCCGTAATGCCTAAACAATAAGCAACAAGTGATCCTGCAGAAGATCCACGTCCTGGACCAACTAAGATATCGTGTGTCTTAGCATACTTAACAAAATCATATACAATCAAAAAATAATGGTCAAAACCCATTTTATGGATAACAGAAAGTTCATAAAGCAATCTTTCTTGATACGTTTTTTCATCTGCATTCTCGATTTTAGTTAATCTTTTTTTGAGACCTACTTTAGCAAGTGATTCCAAATATGTCTTAGGTGTTCCTTGTTCAACCTTGAAGATAGGCATATCAAAATGTGGTGCATGCCATTCATATGAGATAGATTTTATCATCTGATTTAAGGAATCAAAGACATAACTATAATCTGAAAACAAATCGATTAAACTTGATTTATCTAAAAATGCATAATTTGCATCTGGTAAAACTTCATTTTTTTCATCCTCAATTTTACGCAAAGCTTCATAAACATCTTTGTCTTCTTTTGTTAAATATGAGGTTTGATGTATAGGCAGCATCTTAACGTTGGTCTGTTCAGATAATTGATAAATGATTGGAGCAACTTTCATCTCCATGTCAAATGTATCTAAACATAAACCTAAATAAAAATCATCAAAATATTTTTTAAACTCAATAATCCAATGTTTAGCTAAATCATAATCTTGATTCAAAATTGCTTGATCAACTAAAGAATCAAAGCCTGAACTCACAAAAATAAGTCCTTTTTGATAAGTGATGAGTTCTTCTAAATTCATTGTTTTTTTAAGTGTTAAGGCTAAAAGATTTTGGTAACCAATTTCGTTTTTAACATAAACTAAAAACCCTGTTTCATCAAGGTCAGTTTCGATTTTAATCTTCAACCCTAAAATCGGTCTTATTTGGTTGTTTTTTGCCTCTTTTTGAAGGGCTAGCATACCATGTAGGTTATCATCGCTTAAGGCAATAAAATCATATCCCCCCTGTTTTGCTTCCTTTATCAAGGAAGGTAGGGGGATTGCATTTTTAAGCATGCTATATGAACTTTGTAAATAAAGAATTCCAAACATAACTTTTCACCTATATCTATTATATCAATTTAACGAGTTTTTTCTAAAAAAAAATGCTGAACTCAGCATTTTCTAATCGTAATTAAAATTTTGCGAAACCTTCACCAAATTGGACACAAGCAACTTCTTCTTCACTACTTGGTGTTGAATTCACTTTTAAACCTGTTTCATAAAGAACTGCGCCTGTTTCTTTGACTCGATCAATCCAGCCATCCATCCATTCGCCTTCGCCCCATCCATATGAACCAAATAAAGCAACTTTCTTACCTGACAATTCTTTTTCAGCTACTTCAAAGAAAGGTTCAAATTCATCTTCTTCTAATAATTCTACACCCATGGATGGACATCCAAATACTACTTTTTCATAAGATGACACTTCACTTGGACTCATTTCATCAACCTTTTTATAATCAACAAAAACACCAGCATTTTCAAGACCTTCTTTAATCTTTTCAGCCATCATTTCTGTGTTTCCTGTTCCACTCCAATAAACGAGTAATACATCAGCCATAGTTTTATTTCTCCTTTTGATATTTCTCTGTTATTACGCAAATATTATATTAAAAATGGTTGTGTAAGTCAAAAGATAGAACTTAAGACATCTTTTTGTAAAAGTAGATACCAGCACTAATTCCAATGATACTAACAAGTACTACTGGAATATAATCTATAGGATTGATTGTTTGAGGTAAGGGTTCAACAATTACAGTTCTTTGATAGGTTGTGTAATTGCCTCTTTGATCCATAACAACATAGTTGACTATTTTTGTTCCAGGTGTACTTGTGTCAAGAAGCTGTGGAAAACACGTAACGTCAACACTCCCAAGATTATCATAAACCTCTAGACCAATCAAAGGATCAAAAAAATCACCTATATAAAGGGTAAGTGTTGATGATTCAATGGTTGGTGGAACCAAATCATCAACAGTAATATAAAGTGTCTTTGAAATTGTATTCAAGGATGTATCCTGTAAAGTAAACTCAATTGGATAAATGCCAAGATTATTGTAATCAACTTCTCCCTCGTATGTAATATCTAAGATGGAAAGCAAATCATAATTATCAGAAATATCAACCAAAAAAGATGAATAATCAAGGGGTGAACTGTAAATATCGATATATAAGATGCTTTGTATTAAAACAAATTCTGGTTCTTCAATATCTAGAACCATCAACTCAGCATCATAAACTGCACAATTTTTCGATAAGTCAGTAGCTAGTACTTTGATTGAATACATTCCAATCTGCTCATAATCAACTAAAGTATCATCAACAATCACTTCAATATCAGAGATATCATCATAATTATCGCTAGCTTCAAAGTAATATGTGAGATCTTTTTGAGTAAAATCAGTAATAATGATGTCGTTGAGTTGAATAATATCTGGCTCAATTGGGTCAATAATTTCAATATATGTTCTTAGTGTTGTTTTATTGCCTGATCCATCTGTCACATCAATCGTCAAAGGATACATACCGATGACATCCATTTTTACGGATTCACTCATCTTTAAACTTAATTGATCATGACTTGTGTAATTATCAAAATAATCAATATAATCAATGAAAAAAGGTTCAACATCAAAAACATCAAAAATAAGTGGATATAAAATCAATATTTCTGGTTTCAGATCATCAATGACACTGATTTTCATCTTTACTTCAGTTTGATTCCCTGAATAATCTATCAATTGATAATAGATGTCATATTGTCCAAGAACATTGAATTCTATGTCATGATCATAAGTAACTCTTTCAATTTGCAATAAATCATAATTATCTTCAATTCGAATGACATAAGATAAAAAATCAATATCAGACACATTGGAAAAAACTGGAATAGGCGGAGGTGCACTTTTTAAAGTGATGATTGGTGGAACTTCGTCTACAATTGATATATCAAAATTTTTCGTCGAAGATAATCCATTTTTATCCATGGCGTAAACTTGAATTGTGTAATCTCCTAAGGTTGTATAATCTACCATGGAATCATCAACACGCACATAAGGATATACATCATCATTATCTTTGACATCAATAAAATCTTGCCAAATAAAAGGGTCTTCAAATGCTAATATAATCGGATGATCTAAAGAGATAACAGGAGCTAGAAAATCATAAACTTCAACTAATCCAGTCGTATATGTCATATTTCCGGATAAATCAGAAACCTGATAGTAAACAG
>Ga0180008_1001975_pt1 | contig 11701 bp, 22 predicted proteins | sample MM_PW_MetaG_FD_121121 | JGI IMG/M metagenome (GOLD analysis project Ga0180008, IMG submission 121121) | Groundwater microbial communities from the Aspo Hard Rock Laboratory (HRL) deep subsurface site, Sweden - MM_PW_MetaG | ecosystem: Environmental > Aquatic > Deep subsurface > Groundwater... | reverse complement strand
GGAGGTATTGCACTAATTGTAATAATCTTACTTGAAATTTATAATTTAATAAGACAAGCTAAAAAGTCAGGGGAAGCGTTAGGTGAAATCACCGACATTAAATTCCCTCAAGCTGATGGTGGAGGTTTATAAAAATGGCAAAAACAAGTTATAATCCGTTTAAAATGTGGGGTAGTTGGATTGGAGTTATTTTGTTCATATTGTTATTTATAATATCTTTCAATTCAGGAGGTTCAAATATTGGTTCTCTTATTGGTGTTCCTTCTGGTGGTAGATTATTCATTGGAGTTATACTAATTTCGTTAATGTTCCCAGGGATTATAATCAATGCAATGATATATGGGATGAATTCCGACTCATCTTTATTTATTCCTGCACTTTCAGGGGTAATATTTAGTTTCTTAGTAGGATGGGGGATTCACAGCATAATTAAAAAGGTGAGTAACTGAGATGGTAAAGAATAAATTAGTATCAAGAGCATGGATGACAGTATCAATAGTATTTCTTGTTGCAGGGGCGTTGATTGCGTCTGCATCGTACATGTTACACAAACGTATCGGGCTTAGTTATGCAGTCTGGATCAGGGATTTAAGTGTTGAAATCTTAGGTGCATGGGCTTGGACAATGATGGGGGCAATTATATTTATCCTAGCAGGTACTGTTGGGTTAATATCAAGAAAAAAGTGGATGGTGAAATAATACAAAATGAAAGCGAAAATAATATTAACAATTATGATTATGTGTATTCTTAGTTTTAACCTAGTTCTTGCAGAAAAGGCAAAAAACGGGAATCAGTTTCTTGTTCAAGAGCAAGAACAGGCAAGGTATCAAGTGCGTGCCAATGTATCTGGGTTAGAACAAGCACAGCTCATGGTTAGAAACCAAGAACAGAACAGGCACCTTGAACAAGTAATGTTAAAAATAGACGAACAACGTAAAACCATGTTAAACAATCTCGATGATCTGAAAATTCAAGAGCTTAATGACGGTAGTGTTCAGGCAACAGGAGATACACAAGTTAAATTCTTATGGTTATTTAAAATGCAAAAACAGTTTAAATATCAAATCACCGAACAGGGTGAAGTTTACAGGATTAGAAACAGACTTATTGATTGGATGTTTAAAGAGGTCTAATGAAAATGGATAAAGAAAAGAAAAGTAAAAAAGGAATTGTATGGTCCTTTGCATTACTTTTACTTTTTATCATATCTATCATTATACTAAGATCTTCGGGGTTAATTTACATGAATCCCGACCTTAAAAGTTATGGGCATGGAGACATTTCTAAAAGTAGTGGGGATAGTTTCCTTACATCATTAGGTATTAGTAGAACACCAGATTATTATGATGAAGGAACTGGTGAAACATACTGTTTCGAACCTGAATGCTGGATTTATGCAGAATTTGAATATGAAGATTGTATCGACGATTTGGATTTTGTGGAATTTTCTAGGCCAAACGAAATATACTCTTATTTTGAAATAATCCCTGCAGTATCGGCAATTGTGCCGGATGATGATGGCGAAGAAGACTTATGTGATGATATATATTGGGACACACTAACAACTGAATGTGCGATTGAATGTAATGAGGAGACTTACACTTGGGACGGATCGCCAATCACAGATGTAGACGCGTTTTTCAGCACTAACTATCCTAACTTTTACGATAAGTCGCGGTTTACATGCGGTTCGTTCATTTACGACGGAGATTGGGTTAGCGAACCAGGACGAGTTGGGTGTGAAAACGGACGGTTTATGGGATTTATATGTGATGGATCGTCACCAACGTACAATTCTGCAAGAACAGTATGTGAAACCATAGGCAAGACCTGGGTTTGTGACGACACGCAGGTATTGTGCGTTAATTAAGGGGGTTATAAGGAAATGGCAAAGAAAAATTCAATGAAATACATTATGGGATTAATCTTCGTAATACTTATAGGAACAGCATCATGGGCGTTTTATGACATTATCAATTCAGGAGCTAGCGATTTCCTTAACATGTTTGGAATTACAAACAATTATGCACAAGGTGCTACCGTGATTGGATTTGTCATCGTATTACTTGTTTTCGTATGGAAAATGAAAGTAGAAAGTGTAATCAACAAGGTTGTTAAATAATGATATTAGATAACTTTATACAATACGTTGACCTGAACTTTTATGTAAAGTTAGCAATACCGTTAGGGTTAAGCATAATCTTTTTGTTTATCCAATCGGTACTGGATAAAGTTAAACTGTCATCCAACGATGAGATTAACAAATTTAATCACTTTTTTGTATCCATGGTATTGTTTTTAGTGGCTTATTTCGTCATAGCATGGTTCGTGTTCGGGTTTATGCTTGAACTTGCACCTGTCAAAGAAACATTACTGTTTGCAGGTATCGTATTCGGACAGTTCTTATTATTATTTATATTAAACATTGTAACGCCAATCTCGAAGTTCGTTAACTGGGGCCTAGTTAGTTTATTATCAGGCGTGGCTTGGGTTATGTACTGGATGGCGTGGAGGTAAATTAAGAAAATGGGTAAGAAAAAAGTTGATTGGTTCGGAGTGGCGGCATATAGTTTAGGGGTCGGAGCAATCATTTTTACAGTAGTAATGATTATAATCAGGGTTATTAAATGAAATATAATGTAGTATAGGAAATGGAAAGTATAGGGAGGTAAAAAACAAATGGCGAAGAAATTATCAACAGGAGAATGGATTGGATACATAATTGGATTTATTATCATCGGACTAATAATATACGGAATAATTGATATATTAATATTCAAATGAAAGGACTCATATACACAAATGAAGCTATTCAAGGGTCCATAATAGTTTTACTATTGCTTAACGCAATAAATACAAGATCATTATCATTATTCCAATTAATATTAACGTTAGTTGCAATCTCGTTTAGATATTATGTTGGATTTATGAAAACAAGGAGGTAAAAAATGACAAATAAGAATTTATTTTGGTTTTTTATGGGGTTTATATTAGGTTCATTTATTGCAGGAATGTCAACTTACATAGTTTATATTACTTAAATTAACTTCGTATAACGTAGAAATGGAGGTAAATAAGAAAATGGCGTTGAAAGATTGGAAGAAATCAGAAAAGTATGTTTCTTTTACTGAATGGGAAAATCAAAGCAAAGAAGGAAAAATTTCTGTTTCAAACAAAGAAGGATCCTTTTTAATGAAAAGAAAGGAAAAAACAGGATTTTTAGTATCTGCATGGACTAATAATGGAATCTCAAATAATAAAAGAAAAAGGTTCAAAACAAAAGCACAGGCACTCAAGTTCGCAAAGGCGTACATGAGGAAACATTAAAATAAGGAGGGTAAATAAAATGGTGTTGAAAGATTGGAAGAAAACAGGATTACCAAATTCATGGAAGAATAAAAAAGAAGATAATTATGTTCATGCATTTCTAGCACATAAACAGGGAGTGCCACAACCTTATTGGATAGTAAGGGCAGGGAATGGAGACAAAGAACTAATAAAAGGACAGAAAAAATTTAAAACAGAAAAATTAGCAATGAATTATGCTAAAGCATATATGAGGAAACATTAAAACGAGGAGGGTTAAGAAAATGGCGTTGAAAGATTGGAAGAAAATGAAACAAGGTTATAATAAAAAAATAATTATGAGATGGATGCGAAAAAAGAGTCGTTACCCCCGAAGAACGGAAGATATTTCGATTACAAAGTACCCAGATAATTATGATGTATGGCATTCGACAAATCCTGTGGGCATTCATGAGTTAATTTTTAGGGGTAAAACAGAATCATTAGCAATCTCAAAAGCAAAGGCGTACATGAGGAAACATTAAGGGGTTAAGATATAACTTAATTTCTTAATCTGCCTTTGTATTAGTACGATATGGGCTACTTCTTTAATTTAAAGTATTCTTTTAGGGTTTGTTAACAAAATCGCTTAGATGTGTTCTTAGGTGGTTTAAAGGTATTGCGGGTTTCCGTTTCTATTGGTTTTGTAAAGGGCTAGCTTAAGCCACAGCGATTATTATTGCAAAAAGGTAGTTTGATATGGCTTAAGAATTTTAAGGGCTTATTTCTTTTGTTTTATTCATAAATAAAAGGGAGTTGTCCCCATCCAATATTTAATATAAAAGAAAATAGAAAAAATTTGAAAAATTATCGTAAAAATTAATTGAATGATTATTGTATTATATACAATCTTTATCGTATCGATTAATTGGAAGATTTATCGTTAAAGTTATTGTAAACGTATCGTAGTCTTATCGTAATATTTATCGTAAAAGAAAGGGAAATTATATTTACTACTTTCTAGTTTGTAGATACATTTATATATGAGTTAATAATATTGAATAGTATTAAATAATATTTGGAGGTATTAAAATGGAAACAAGCGAAATTGACCAATTTGTAACCAAGGTGTCTCGTTCTGGTGGTTCCCTTATAGTCATTATTCCAAATAGGAATGTTGAGTTTGCAGGGCTTGAAGAAGGAGATATAGTAAAAGTCTACTTTAAAAAAATGGTAAAAGATGAGAAAATTGGTGATGCAAATGACTCAAACAAAAAAGAAACAGACTGAATATTACAGGCATGGGGGTGATGAAACTCCGCAGTATTTCTGTCATATTTGCTTACACGCCCACACAAAGCATTCTAAGATTGGTAAATTACATTCTAAAGGGGTTATCTGATGAATACTAAACCTGAAGAGTTTGAAAAATTCCATATGTTACTTATGGGAAGTGCACCTGATGGATATATGCCGTGGTATTTTCCTGTTCAAAGAAATGGGAAAAATCCGGATCATAATGCTGTTAAATCAAGGGCACCAATGGGACACCCCACACCAAAATCGTGGAAGGCAGAACATGCTAGATTAACTTTTGAAGAAGCAAAGAAAAGATTATCACAAGGAGGCAACGTGGGGATTTGTGCAAGGGCAGATGATCCTTTAATATTAATTGATATTGACGATGTTAAATTCTTAGATACAATGCCATTAACATTAATTATAAGAAGTAGAAAAAGAAATGGTTTACACGGATATTGTTGGATGGGTGATTCTCTTGTAAAAAATAATAATCCAACAGAACATGGAGAGATGAGGTGTATTGACCAATATGTACTAGCTTCTGGGTCTGCAGTTGAAGTAACAGATGAAGATTTAGAAAAATGGGTTGAAAAAGGAGAATTAACTCAAGAACAAGCAGATCTAGTTAAACAAGATACTAACCGAGGAGTCTATACAGTAGAAACTGAATTATATCCAATTACTATTTTATTTAAACAACTACCCGCTTTTTTTAGAGAAGAATGGATAGCTAAAACAAAGAAAGATAAGGAATTATTAAAACTTAAGGGAAAAACAAAAGCACCAAGTGGAAAACATTCTACTATTTTCGACCTTAAGATGTCAGATATTGTTTCTAATCAACCGGGGAGAAGGTATCCACATCCATTACATATAAGTGATACTGGTCAAAATTTTTCAATTGATCATGATGGTGGTCTTTGTCATTGTTGGAGACATACAGTTAGTCTTAATGCAATACAATTCTTATGTGTAAAGGCCGGTTATGTACCTTGTCAAAAGGCAGGAACTCCGCATAAAGTTAAAGGTAAACGACAAGGGGTATCACAAATACTAGGAGATTATGGTGCTATATTTTATGCATGGAGAGAAGCTAAAAAAATGAATCTTATCCCTATTAATGATCCAATACCTGTTAAAGCCATGATATATATTGCTAAAAAAGAAGGATTAGTTACAAAAGATTTTGATGGAATTCTACCGGCAAAAGTATATAATAAAATTGTGAGGATGAAATTTTAAAATGGAAGAAGTTGATTCTGGTAGAAAACCAATGAAAGAAACTGAATGGATATTCAATGAAGATGAAGTTCAAAAGAACGGATTGTTCCCCTTTTGTAAATTTCAAGATGGAAATGAAATGGTGGGGGCATTTGGAGTTGTTCTACATAAATGGGAAAACGTACCATATAAAAATAAAAAAACAGGAGAGGAATATTTTGTTAAAGAACAGATTAAAAAAGGAGTTTTAATTGGAAGTAATCACACACTTTATACAATAAATAATTCTTTTAAAAATGATTTTGGGATTGATATTCAAGTTCCAGACTTACATAATTACCCACAAAGATGGAGTTTAAACAGTATTAAGCAGTTTTTAAACAAAACGGTTGAACATGTAAATGGTAAGAAATTATTAGAAGACATTAAAAAGCAATATAAAAAGTATATGTACTTTTATGATGAAAGATGGTATGATGTTCATGCATTGTGGGACATTGGAACTTATTTCTTTTTATTGTTTAAATATTATCCGATATTCGAACAACGTGGGATTAAGGCCTCAGCTAAAACTAAATGTATGACAATAAGTAGAAGCATTTCATTTAATGCATCAGAAGAAATGACCAACCCATCTGCACCAACATTATTTAGAGAAACCCAAGAATATAGGCCAACAACCTACATTGATGAAGCTGAAAATTTGTTTAAAAAAGAAAAGGGAGTTTTAGTCCCAGACGAAAGAGTCGAACTTATTAACTCGGGATATAGGTACACAGGATCTGTTCCAAGACAAGAAAAATTTGGAAACAGATGGAAAACAGTTCATTTCTCAACTTATTCTCCTAAAATGATATCATCTATCATTGGATTAGAAGGTGCCACAGAAGACAGATCAATCATTAGAATCACAACAAGAGCGAAGAAAGATGATAAAAGAAGTAACATGGAACCGGAAGAAACTGATGAAATTTGGCAAGATATTCGGGACCGATGTTATGTATTTGCTTTGCAAAATTGGGCTAAAATTCAAAGAAAATATTCAAAAACACACTCTCTTCTTCATTGTTTTGACCCTCTTCTTCATTCATCAAAAATGGAAAATCGACGAGAACATGAACTTAATGAAGGAAATGAAGGAAATTTGAATAGAAATAAAAAAACATTGAAAAGTAGGGAATTTTGGTTATGGAAACCTTTGCTTGTTTTGGCTGATTTAATTAATAAAGATAAATATGAAGAATTGCTTGGATTTGCGGAAGAATGTGGAAAGTTGAAATCAATTAATGAAATACCGGAAGGAAGCATGGAATTTAAATGTATGATGTATCTTGTAGAAATAATAAAGACAGACTTCAATTCAATAGAGGGGGAAACCATTGTTTTAGCAAAAGACATTATAGATAAATGGCAAGGGGAATACAAACCAGGAAGTAAGAAGGTATTAAGAATATTAGACGGATATGGATTATTAGCCTTTAAGGACAGGTTTACACACGGTGTGGGTTATAGATTAAATCAAAAGGTATTGTGTAATGTTATTTTATCTTCATTTCCTTCATTAGCTTCATTACTTAGAGGATATGATAATAAATCTAAACAAAAACTTAATGAAGATGAAGTTCATATTAATGAAGAAGAGCAAGAAATTAATGAAGAAGAAGTGTTTGATTCTTCCCAAGATGAGATATTAACACAAATTTTAAGATTAGACAAAGGAGAAGGAGCGGAAGAATTGGAATTGATTAAAATGATTAGTTCTTCCGGTAATGGATATAATGAATTAATAGAAAAAATGATAGAGGAAGGAGTTATTTTTAGGATTAGGCCTGGCATATTAAAGGTGTTAAAATGACATGCTCTACCCACTAAAGTAGGTAGTTTCCAAAAAACAAAAGAAAAATGGTAAAAACAAAATATTGTGGAAGTGCAGGGCAAGAAGGTAAAGATGTGTTTGAGTATTCTGTTTTCGGAAGTCCACAACAGAAAATAGGAAACTTCACAGGTCAAAAGAAACTGGGTGATTTCAATGCTTGAAATCAACAAGATACATCAAGGTGATTGCCTTGAACTTATGAATAATATTCCTAATAATTCAATAAATTTAATCTTATGTGATTTACCTTATGGAACTACTGCCTGTTCTTGGGATGTAATAATCCCATTTGATAAGTTATGGGAACAATATAATAGAATAATCAAAGAAAATGGAATTATTATATTGACTGCCTCACAACCATTTACATCATTTGTAGTTACAAGTAATATAGATTTATTTAAACATCATTGGGTATGGAATAAAATAAGGGGTGTTGGTCATTTACTTGCAAAGAAAAGACCTATGATGGCAACGGAGGATATAATTGTATTTTATAAAGATTTAACTCAAAGAAAACAACAAGTATCTTCTTTTAGAAGTTTAAGAGAATATTTTTATAAATTATTATGTTATATGGGTGAAACTAATAAATCTATTGCTAAAAAGTTAGGACACAGGAAAGCAGAACATTATTTTTATGTTCTTCCCAAGAAAGAAGTAATTAATAGAATAGGACAAAGAGCAGACCATTGCTTTAGGTATGGTTCAACACAATGGGATTTACCAACTGAAGAAGTATATCAAGAACTTATGAATGTTTTTAAGATAGATAAATTCATTGATTTCAAAACTTACACACAATTAAGAGGGGAATATTCAAAAGAAGAAAACAAATTTAAAGAAGTTACTTACAATCCCCAGATGAGAAAGAGGGAGAAACCAAGAAAATCTATAAACAATGGAACTACTGAATGTTATTCGGGAGATGGTAAAGAGTTTAGTGGTGATATTTTAGAAGAAAAATATCCTATAAATATATTAGAATTTAGCAAATCATCGGGAAAGGATTTACTATTTCATCCAACTCAAAAACCCATTAAGTTATTTGAATATTTAATAAAAACGTATTCTAACAAAGGTGATTTAGTTCTTGATAACTGTATGGGTTCTGGTACTACTGCAATAGCTTGTGTAAATACAAATCGTAAGTTTATAGGAATAGAAAAAGAATTTAAATATATTGATATTGCTAATAAAAGACTTTCTCAAAAATCTTTATTTCAATCTTACGAATCAAACAAACCAGAGGTTAATAAACCATCCCTCTCGCAGAAAAACAATAAGGAGGACGGCTTTCCTCCCACGCCTAAAGGCATGGGTATCCAGCCTACGATTTTATGAATTATGCACTGATAAATAGAAAAAAAGAACGTGCAAAAAGATTAATTCATAAAGATGAAAATTGTTTGTGCCCTCTTTGTTTTGAAAACGTTATTGCTAAATGTGGTGAAATAAAACTATGGCATTTCGCACACATTAATGGGAATGATTGTGATAGTTGGTCTGAAGGAGAAACTTCATGGCATTTCTTATGGAAATTATTTTTCATATCAGAAGCGATAGAAGTACCAATGCTAAAACATCGTGCAGATATCTATAATAAGTCACAGAAGTTAGTAATTGAAATTCAAAATTCAGGCATTAGTGTTCAAGAGATTAGAGAAAGAGAGATTTTTTATAGAAATATGATCTGGATTTTTAATGCAAAAAAGTATGATTTATCTTTAAGATATCGAACAGACAGATATAACTTTACATTTAGATGGAAACATCCATCAAAATCCATTTGGTCATGCGAAAAACCAGTTTTTTTTGATATTGGTACCGGAATTTTAAGAATTAATAAAGTATATCATAATATTCCATGTGGTGGTAGTGGGAATTATTTTAATTATGATACTTTCTTTAATCTGTCTTTTTTTGATGGCATTAAAGAATTTGGTTGGAAGAATATTATTTGTTTATTTTATTTTTCATCTCTTGATTTAGAAACTGCTTTAAATCTTTTCAAAGATGAGAATAAGATTAAGTTTTTTGATTTTATAGATAAAGAATATGAAAAGATTATGAAAGAAGATTATGATATGGTCGGCGGTTTTTTTGATCCCCCTGTTCAAAGAAATGCTTACTGGTATAATATTGATGATCCTTTTTTGAAACCAAATTACCCTCGCGGTTACTTGAAACATACACACACTTTTGGTAATTTTGATAAGAGCGGGAAAGAAGAGGATAAAAAACAAACGAGGTAAAAAAAAATGTCAACATACGAATTAGATAACGTTAAATTATTATACAATATAGGAGAACAATTAAAACGTATTGCTGATGCCCTAGAAGATTTAGCCAAAAATGGCATTAGTACTTTCCCATCATAAGGTAAAACAATGAAAAAATGCAAAGTATGCGGAACAGAAAACTCTGTTGATAAAGACGGATGGTGTGACATCTGTGGTGGAGAAGCATTATGGAATGGTGATAAACAATGTTAACCCCACGCCAACGCAAAGAGAACCGCATGATACGGAAACTTCTTGATGAAGTGTTGGACGACCGTAAGGAAACAAAAAAGGTGAAACAAGATGAGTATATATTGTGATTGTGGATCATATGTTTTTCATGTTTGGATTCCAAAAATAAGAGTTCATATTGCTTGTGATAAATGTGGATTAGAATATGTAATTAATAAAAATGGGAAAAAGAAACGAGGTAAAATAGAATGAGTAGATCAAACGGAAGTTGGTACATTTATCGCAAACCATGTACTTTGAGTAAACGCCACCCTTCTCGGAATGTGAATAAAGTAAAAGAGTGGTTTCGTGCAACTGCAACTGGTAAAACTAAATTACAAGTTAGTTTGGGTACATGTATGGTTCCAGAAGAACTGTTTGGCAAACGATTCCGTCTTAAGGTAGAACTTGTTGATGAAGATGATAAAAATGAGGATAATTAATTATAATGAAAGTAGGATCGTTATTCTCCGGAATAGGAGGGATTGAACTTGGTTTTGAACAAGCAGGCTTCGAAACAGAATGGTTCGTCGAGTGTGAACCCTATGCCCAAACAATCCTCAGAAAACATTTCCCCAATACCACGATATATGACGATGTTACGAACCTTGATTTTAAAACAATTCCACAAGTCGACATCCTCACAGGAGGATTCCCATGCCAGGACATCAGCAATGCTGGAAAACGAGTTGGCATTGAAGGGAGCCGTTCTTCACTCTGGAAATATTACTTTGAAGCGATTAGGACAATACGACCAAGAATCGCGTTCATTGAAAACGTCTCAGCGTTGCTTAATAGGGGACTCGATGTTGTCCTTGCAGACCTTGCCGAGATCGGGTATGATGCGGAATGGTATTGTGTACCAGCTTCCGCCGTTGGTGCGAATCACCAGAGGGACAGAATATTCATTATTGCCTACCCCCACATCCAGCGATGGAACAACAGGGGCAATAATAGGAAAGAAAGACAAGTTCAGGATGACAAAGAATGGAACTCTGAGAAAAATAAATCAGAAAGGCACAGATGGGGGCATAGGACTTGGAAGATTAGTCCAGATGTGGCCCACCCCGAGAACAACGGATTCAATGGGAGGAGAAGTGGAAAGAACTTTTCAAACAAAGACAGGCAGTTTTTATACAACAAGGAAGGGGACAGGAGAAAGATACAGTGCAAAACTGAAGGATGCTTGTGCGATAATGACAAAGGAATCTGGTCAGTTGAACCCGACGTGGGTAGGGTGGCTCATGGGATTTCCCAGAGGGTGGACCGCATTAAATGCCTCGGAAACGCAGTCGTACCTCAAGTTGCGGAAGTCTTTGCGCGAGCAATCCAAGAGTACGAAGACCAAATCACCACTAGACAATGAATAGAAAGTATTAAATACTTATTAACTAACTAACTAATAAAATGAAAACAATCAATGTATATTTCGATGATGATGAATATGCCCTTTTGATAAAGCAGAAGGGCGATAAGACTTGGCACGACTTCATTTTACAGTGT
>Ga0180008_1001974_pt1 | contig 11703 bp, 19 predicted proteins | sample MM_PW_MetaG_FD_121121 | JGI IMG/M metagenome (GOLD analysis project Ga0180008, IMG submission 121121) | Groundwater microbial communities from the Aspo Hard Rock Laboratory (HRL) deep subsurface site, Sweden - MM_PW_MetaG | ecosystem: Environmental > Aquatic > Deep subsurface > Groundwater... | reverse complement strand
TACGCTTAAGCAGAAAAACCAGCCGCTCCAAGACCTCAAGATCAGAGACACCCAGGTATCGAGTGCCCACTACTCAGCCACCTCAGCAACGGTTTTCCGGTATTCTTCTTCCAAACCAAGGCAGCGAATTATAATATCCTCATACGTCTCGCCACGTTCGCCACGGTCATCCAGTTTGTCTCGAAGCCAAAGACTTATCCGCATCGTGGTATATTCCATATAATCGTTATAATCAATATAGTTATTATATTTAAATATTGCAGTCGATAAGTTTTACGTAGCCAATCCGTATCCACGGTAAACAAGAAATTCATATCTCGTCCTCCTTTATTGTTATTATATAATGATACCAATGCATATCATCATCAAGCCAATAGCAGTGTAACTGTTCGTCGTTTAAGGGTTGGAAATATGCGGTTGTAGTCCATTTTTCAACGGGTTTGTTATTGATTATTAGGCTTTGTATGGTTAATGTTTTATTTTTAGGGGTGTGAATTAAACGGATGGAGCTGATGTTTTGGGATGTTAATATGGTGTAGTTTTCATTGATGGTTGTATTTGTGAAGTTTCCTAGTCCTAATAAGAAAAAATATGGTGTAAGAACGAGTTCTGCTTGCTCTTTTGTGGCTTCGATTGGTGTATCTAGTGATATTGCAACGGTTTGCTGTTCTATATAGTCTTCGATGATGAGAGTTCTATTCTCAAGTAGGTCAAGTTGTTGTGCTAAATCATTATGAGATAATATAAACCGATCAATGGTATATCTAGTAGAGTCAATCGATAATCTGTTTGATTCGAGTTGTTTGTCATATTTTTTCGATAAGGATTCGAGTTGTTTATTTAACTTGTTTATTACTATGATTTGTTGGTTAATATCATCACCTTGTATGTCACTCGTTTTTTTATAACCTGAATTTTCGTCTCTAAGTTGTAGTATAGAGTACTGGTTTACGCAGGAAAGAGCAAGCACCGCAAATAAAGCAGCACTTAACGTTTTTTCGCTTCTACTCATTTTTTTTGTTTCAAGCACCATCTTTTATGTCCTCCTTTTTCTGGTCCTCGACTTCTTGCCGCTCTACCAAGTCAGCGACATTATCATAAAACCACCACAAAGATTCAAGCTGCTCCTCAGTGAACTTCCTAGGCTTAGGCTTATCGATGCCTACCACCGTAACCATAGCCCGGATCTCATCGCTCCGATTCTCAGTGAACCTCAAACCTGATTACCTCCGTGTTTACGGATGTATTTTCCGGGATCGTCTTGTTCCAACTCTTGTTGATTCAGCAAAGCGTTTTTCACGGCTCTCCCAAGAGCCCTTGAAACTGGAGCAGGGATGTAGGCACGTTCCCAGCTGCGGAGTTTTCCTCTATACGTGAAATTATGGGTTGAATACCTGGGTTCTCCGGTGGCTCTGTTTATCCCTGAACTCAGTATGCCTTTGTTGTAATCTCTTGGGATAAGAAAACCTGGAAAGTTGCCCCAGAAACTACGCCTCATTGTTTTGCTGATATACGCGGTTACTCGGGGAGATTGTCGATAATAATCAACTAAATAGGGTACATTTTCCATAAGCCAATAAGTAGGCTCCGCTATCGCCACAAAGTTAAGAAACTCACTTACGAGCTCAAGACCCTGCCCCCAGGGATCGGGGGGATTTTTCCAGACTCCTTTACCCGCGAAGGTTAATTTACTGAAGTTCCTACATGGTGGAGATCCAACTATTAGATCATACCCCTTGAAATCCTCTGGGTTAAGTGTGAATATATCCGCGTTAATTACCTGGTGTTTGTAGAGTTCCGAGACTTCTTTATCAATCTCTACACCAACCATCTTGAATCCCTCGGCTGCTAATCCGTCACTCCACCCACCCAAACCTGCGAAACAAATCGAGGGCTTTTAATTGCCTCATGGTATTTTATTCACCTCCAATATGATTAAATAATACTAGATTCATATTATATAAATATGACGAATCGTTTAGAAATACCTGTTTTAAAGAAATGTGATTTCTGTGGAAAAGAATTTGAGGCATGGTATCCGACTCAAACAGCTTGCTCAAAACTATGTAGGAACAGGAAATATAATAAAACAAAAGCTCCGTTATATCTTCCCCGTAAATGCCGATTCTGTGGAAAAGAGTTCTATGCTCCCGATAGAATGCATTCAAATCAACAGCATTGTTCGGAGGAATGTGCTCGACAATCCGCAATTTTATCACGTAAAAAATTCCATCAAATAAACCCCGAAAAACAGAGTATATATAATAAGAAGCGTGGAAAAGACTCTCGGATTGATCGTTTCTTCCATAAATATCCTGAAATTCAGAGGAAGTGTGTGGTTTGTGGTGAGGATAAAGTGATTGACCTACATCACTTCGTTCCTCGAAACGGTGCTTGGGCTCTAGCTGAAAACTGTACACCTGAAACTTGCTGGATACTTTGCCCCAATCATCACGCGATGATTGAAAGGGGAGTTTGTACTCCTGAAGAATTGGGGTTAAAGATTTAAGACCACAAAATAAATCAAGGGCTTTCATTTTTAATCAATCCGTTTTGTTTGCTTTTCAATGGATGGTGCGGTTCTACGCCCACAAGAACACCATTGCCAATACCTTGCATTATCTTCTTCAACCCAGTGATTACCACAAACAGAGCAAACGTAATGTTTCATGGTGTGGTCCTCTTTTTGGTTTCTTTTACGTTCTGACGTTGAAGCCATCGTAGCACTATTTCTCTATGCTTGACCCAAAGATGTGTTTCCAGCTCAGAGAAATATGGCCCTACCTCTTCACCACAATGCTTACACTTCATGTTATCCGCTTCCTGTGTTTGTAAAGTGCCATTAGTTTAGGATCAGTGATACAGGTAGTCCAATGGCACTCAGGACACTCAAGCCTGAGTTCACCAAATTCATGCGATCCATCAACCCAATCCATTTCAGTTCTACATTGAACACATGGTATCAAGTTAGTGTGTTTGAGTATATCTCGCAGCTCAGGATCTAAGTCCTCGACCTTGCCGCCGTTGATATTGGGGGAGTTGCCCAGAGGCTTTCCAGATGGGCAATCCTCATCAGCCTCTTCCTCTCCCCCACCCGAGCCGTCGCCCGACTATCCCGTGGACCGTGAACTATCTGATTTAATGGATGTTCTACATCCTTTTGGCATAGCATACGGGTCACCATAATGCTCTAATGCACCCTTTTTCGCATACTTGCATGTAACCCAATGGAAACTATCTTTACCAACAGCCATATCAGTCATAGCCCATGATCCATCCTTGAGTTTGCAGAAATCAACAGACCAATATCCTCCTACAGCCTCACCTATCATCTGTGACCATGTTTTCAGTTGCTTAAGCTCATCTGAGGTTATCTTTTCCAAGTCCATTAACTCAGCATACCACTCCTCTATTGATGGTCTAATCATACAAGCAGGGAACCAATAGGGATGATGACACTGATACTTACCATCCTTGACAAAGAATCTGAACTCCTTGGCTACGGGCATCTTACCATGAAAAGCGGTGAACCTTGTATCTAATTCCAAGAACTCACGTAATACAAAACCATTGATGTTTAAACCACCCAACCATCCAGCCATTTCGGTAAACTCAACAATCTGATAGGCATGGTGTGGAATCTGTTCAATATCTGAGACAAAACAGGTGTTTTCCCATCCATGTTTGTTACTTGTTTCGTCTGACCGCATGAATAGAGGTGGCTTCATTGATTTTGCGTTCTCTTTGAGTCTCAGCATGTATTTTTCAAGTAATGGTGCTTCTTTTCCATTGAATAGCTGGTAACGATCTTCTTTTTCATCACCTGTCATTGGAACCATCACTGTCTTTGGCATAGGTATTCCAAGGTCTTTGATCAAGGGATACCAATAAAACAAGCTGTTATCTGGATAATCTATGTTCATTTTATCTCAGTCCTCACTTCTTTAGAGATAATGGTACAACCTGGGCAAGCATCTACCTCATAGGTATTACATATATCCACACAACCCAAGGGACATTTTTTGAATGGTGTTGAGTCAAGAGCCATTATTGAGGGCAATCCTTCTTTAGATTTTCTGATCCTAGGTTGCTGGGATATTAAGGTAAAAGGTACGGATGGCTGAGTTTTAGCATCCTCAAGGGCTTGTTTTAAACTCTCGATGCTTTCAGTGGTCCAGAACTCAAACTCATAACACCAACGGTCAAACCACACTGGATTCATCTTGAAGTACAATGTCTCATACTCATCTGCATTATACCCTCCCTCGGCTTGCGCGTCTGCATCGGTTATGATCTGACCCGGGTCCTCAAGCCATTTTCGGATGATTAGAATACGGCCTCTTGGATCTCCGGTTTTTCCTCGCCCTGGTTGAACTGCGTAGGTTTGTCCTACGTTGTAACTGTCACTGTTTCGCCTTGTCTGAGTCTTAGTGCCTTCTACGATCTGATCAATATGACCCGGGAAAGCGAAAATCATTGTTTAGCCTCCTGTTGTGGGAATTTGTCGGATAACCAGCTTAGGTTTTCCTTTAGCACATAGTTGAATCCGTTTGAATCAATCCAGTGGACCAATTCAATGATTTTCTCATCCGATGGCTTTGTCGTATAGTTGGTGTAGTTTTCTAACCCGATCTCTATGGCTTCTGGGTCTATTTTCGTGATCCACCACTTCATCATTTCAAGATCGAACTCAGCTAACGGCTCCAGACTTAGGAAGGTCTTGAACCCGTCTCGTTTCATGTTGAACAAACCATAGGCTCTTTCGTATGGGGGTGGAGCTTTACTGAAATCAGAGACATCGTATGTTGTTTCTAGTGTGGTCCCGAGTATCACTTTGTTCTTTAACTGCTCCAGTTTATGGAATACTGAGGCCTCAAAGAAGCTGCTTGGGTCTTTTGTCTGTAATAGGAATTTGTTATTTGATTTATCTTTCTTGATGAAGTCCAGTAGTTTCCATTGCCATTCTTCCGGCACACCTTTGCAGAATGTATCACCCATGGATCCTACGAATATCCAGGAGCCATCATTAGGCATCTTGTCTTTAAGATAACTCTCTCTGAACACTGGAGTAAATGGCTTTTTCCATTTATCGCTTAATGCTTTAGCCCAACAGTAGAGACACTTATGAGTACAACCCATAATGGGGTTAAAAGTCCAGCCGACACTACGGAAACATACGGCCTTTAGATTTATTTAAGGTCATATAATCACCCCCTGTGGAAATTTGTATTGATAACTTACTGGTATTTTCTTAATAGAGATATAGTTAAAGAATTTATCTCTAGAGTCGGCACGTATGTATATTTGTTTTCTTTGTTCAGTTGCATTTATTCCTAGTTTTTTCAACATATCAATCAACCTTAACCTACCATATGAATCAAAATACATGGCAATTCTTACTGACTCCCCTTTCTTTGTATTGTTTTTTCCTTTGTTATAGTTTCCATCACCTATATAAAAGTCAAAAAGAGCGATCGGGGATATTTTAAAATCCATTGGTAGTTGTTTTTTGTTGTTAGGATACCACCTTTTACGAATGTCAATTAATTCGGGATAATAGCGCGTTCGTAGGGAGTAACAGTTTTGTGTAGAGTGTTTTCTAATAGTAATGCCTTCAAAACCTAGCACCAAAAGCTCGTTTTGTAACCATAATATATACTCTTCGTGTTTATCAGTATGACAATAACAAGCACTTTTCTTAGTTGGCGCGAGAGAAATACATCCATCGCCTAGAAGTAATCCATCTAGACGTTCTCTTAATTCGTGAGTTAATGTGATATGAAGAGAGTTAAGAAGTTGGGAATCTGAAAGACCGCGAAGGATGTATCCAGCACGACGAAGTTTCAGGTTAACTGCATTGTGGCTAGAGCCATATATGTTTGCTATCTTAGTTGTAGATAGGTTCTCATCAAAATACATTCTTCTTAGATCCTCCACGGGTGGAAGCTTATGATATTCCATATCCTATACTTTGTAACATTATCATATAAATGTTTGTTACAACCAACAGACTTGAACATTCTACCTTTTGACGGATTTAACGGCATTATTTTTCACTCCTGACTTCGGCGCATTTTTGGGATAATAGTGGACAATCTATGCATTCATTGTCACATATCCGATCAGGGAAGAACTGACATTCGGAATCCTCTTCTTCATCCCCAAAGCACTCATCGTCCCAAGCATCCAGGTATTTGCATTCAATACAATTACCCGCACAAACCCCGCCATGGCTCAAAGCTAATTGACATGGTTTGCTCATGGTGTCTCGACTCCACCGTTAATAATGGATGTGTGAATCAGATCATGAATCCACTTCACAGCCTCATTATGATCTTTGTTTGGATACAATATTTTGTATCTCGCTTGTGCTTTTTTGAATGATTTAGGATCATATTCTCTCAGATTCAAGATTAAAGAATCCTTGATGATGTATCCTGTTTTAATGCCTTCACAGTCTCTATGCTTTTGGCTTACCCAGACCCAGTTTCCATTGTGCGATTTATTGAATATCTTAGCTCTACCCGACGTAGGGTGCTTGATTGATAAACCGTATTTTGTTTCGCTGTGTGGGTGAATGTCTGTTATCTCGCATCTTTCAGCGTCAAGCTCAACCCAATTTACTGGTTTCCAGACCATCATCAAGACCTCTTTTCCGTGTACTCTTGGGATACCCACACTCTAGCGTACCCATGACAAACGACTCTTGGATCTTTTATTCCAATGGGGTGAGGCCAAGGGTCAACATCCTCACTACCACACAAAGGACATGGTGTATGATCAGCTAACATTTGGTCATACTTCATAGTGTTGACCTCTTTTCATGGGTATCTCTGGATGCGATTCTTCGATCCATCTCAGCCCTGACCATTTCGTTGAGTTTTGGAAGGCTTGAATCCTGAGCGAAAAACACGCCATCGATTTTAGCGGTCCAGACATCATCGGAATACTGAACCTGAAGTTTCACCATTAGGCTTCCTCCGGTATCCGTTTAACAGATGTATCAATGGATTCGATAATGTCATTCAAACGAGTATAAATTGCGAATAAGTTTGAATTATGGGTGGTGGATTTAGCCATAACATCCCAGATGTCACTGCTTAACTTTTCGAGTTTTTCTTTCACTTCTATCATTCTTTCACTGTCCTTTCCCTTGCCTCTATGTTTGGAAACTTCTCAAGAAGCTCCCTGATGGCGGTTCTGGTGAAATCAGATTTATTCAAAAAAACCCCAGCCTCAACAAGCCGATAGATTGCCTCGTTTTCCTGAGGGGTTAATTTAGCTGTTGCGTACATAGTTATAACAAATCCAGACAAGTTATATAAAGTTTATTGTTTTCTCGGTGGCAAAAGCAGATCAAGAGTCCGACCCATAATGCCTTACACCACTCACGAGACACAACCACTACACCACAACCCAAACACCAGGACGCAACGAATAAATCATATTATCCCGAGCCAAGATATTCAGCAGCTTACGGAGAATCTCTAAATCATCATAGCCATGTTCATCCATAAGTTCATACTCTGAGATTTCGCCTCCGGCTTCAAATATTATAGAAAATAGGTCCCTTAGCTTAGGTGATAATCCTGTGTCTAGTAATTCACTTTTTGGGGCACTTGGGGCACTTGGGGCAGGTATATCTGCTGTAAATATACTATTATTTTTAGTTTTGATGATATTCCCATTAGTAGAAGGTGCCCCAGCTGCCCCATCTGCCCCACTTTTCTCGTCAGGTTCCTCAAAATCATCAAGCGTAGGTTTCTTCTCGATCACACTGAGCCCAGCCCATATTCTTTCGTTTACTCCCTTTACTCGTTTCTTTTTATCTCCTACTCCGGGTAAGCGTTTTATGCGCTCTGAGAATATTCCGACTGACTCTATTTTTGTTCCTATGTTTTCGGCGTAATCTTTGTATGCTTCGTATAGTGCAGCTCGTGTTACCCATAGTATAGGTGCGTACATGCATTCTTCTGGGTCTGATAGGAAGGCTCCTATGGGGTCGCTGGCTTGTTTGAATTTTAGTATTTGTTCGCTCATGGATTTTGTTTGTGTGAATTTGCCGTTTTCTTTGAGTCTGGCTAGTCCTGTTATCATCCAGTTGAGTATGCCGCTTCGTTCCTCTTCGTCATTTAGCCACGCGTTTTCTAGGTCTACGACTTTGTTGCCTTTTTCGTCGGTGAATGTTTCTTTGAACTCGATTATGTTTATTCGCTCCCAGAATGATAGTGTGGTATCATCTACTACTGGGAGTTTGTTGGCTTGGATGAAGAATTTAGCGAAACTAGAGAATCTTATTGGTGTTTGCTTATTTTTTATTTCTCCGTCGAGTGTGTCTTGTCCTGTGATCTGTTTTAGGACCTCTGTTTTGAATGGTCTTTTTGTGGATGGTTCGCTGCATATATTCATTAGTTTTCCGAATAGGTTGGCTACCATGAATCTGTGGCTGCCGTCTAGGTGTTCTAGTCTGATGTTGCTTACGTTGTCTTGTCCTAGTATGTTTTCTATTGTTCTCACAACAACTCCCTTTCCGTTTCTTCCGACACCGATAAAAACCATAAATTTATGGTGCGGGAATTCAGGCCATAATGTGTATCCTATGTATTCTTGTAATAGTTTTCTTTCATCCTCTTTTGGTAGTATCTGTTTGAGTTTTGCTAGGAACTTGGGGCATTGGCTGTCTTTGCTGTATTTTGTGTTTATTTTGAAGGTGAATATTTTTGTGGGGTCGAAGTCGTCTAGTTGCATTGTTTCAAGGTTTAGTAATCCGTTTAATACGGGCATTTGTCCTGTGAAGTTGTTGAAGCTGGTTCGTGGTGTGTAGGATCTTCTTTTAAAATGGTTTAGTACCTCGGTGCAGAAGTTTGTTTTCGTTGTGTCTCCGACTATTTTTTCTATTTCGGCTTTGATTTTTGTTTCTCCTTGAATATATACACCGTCATCATATACGTAAAGAATCTCTATGTCCTCTGGGGTTACGAAGGTGTATTTTTCCTCTAGTTCTTTCAGCACTTTCGTCATTTTATTTATTTTGGGTTTTTTTCTCCCTGGGTCAACCATTAATAAAGTTCCTCCAATATTGTTAAAACTTCTATATAGATTTCCATCGGCATGAGTTCATCTTTCTTGGTTTCGTAGCCTAGGTGCTTTTTTGCGATGTAGTGTAGGGCTCTGACTGGGATCGAATCATCCGATGCGATGTATCCTCGTTTCTTTGCCTCTAGCCATGCGTGAAATATGGCTCCGTCATCACCTACTATTTTTGATTGGCCACCTTTGTGTGGTGTTCCGGCTTCTAAGCAGCTCATGTACCCAGACATTACGGTTAATGCGCTTAGTCCGTTGTGGCTTACGCTGTGCCTCCAACAATGTAGTAAGCCTTTGGTGCTTATGCTCATGTTTGCCTCGGTTTTAGAGTCGTGAAGCAATGAGCCCCATCGTTCTCCGGGTTTCTTTGGTCCTACTTCTCGTAGCATGATCTCTTCGGCTGTGACGTCGAATAGTGCTGAGTAGTTGCCTGTTGATTGTTTGGGATCGAAGGATTCTACTTTTTTCGTTTCTGATATGCGCCGAGTTTCGTAGGCTTCTATGAATACTCTGGGTAACTCATCATACGTTATCCAAGCCGGTTCATTCAGATCCTCAACTGTATAATATCCGGCTTTGACCCTTTGCTCTGGGGATATCTTCTCTATGTCATCAACTGGGACATAGGACCCAGCGCATACAACATATTGACCGTTACACCGTACTTCTCCGTTATTGTCTGTGGGTATGTTTGGGATCTCTTTTTTGTCTCCCCAGTAAAATCCATGTATTCCGGTTCGGCTGCGTGATCTGGTTGTGAGTGTTTTCTTTAATGTTTTCTTGTCTACGTTTTTACCATCTAAATCTATACAAACAAGGTTATCGTTCTCCATTCCGGCTATACCGATGTTACCACCATTCACCATCCAGGTTATGGCTTCATCAAGTGTTAATCTGCTAGATTCAGCTTTCCATGATGGTCCTCGGATCGGTGTTTTGTTATGCCTTTCTAGTTTGAACAGCCAAGGTTTATACCCCGGTAGTCCATTTTTTGTTAGGAGATCGATGAAGAGAATTAGCTGGCTCGGATTCGGCTCCATTTTTATCCCTCAAAATCGTAGATTTTATCGTATCCAATGGGTATGAATTTATTGTTGTTCAGATACAAGTAAGGCTCTGGTGTTGTTTGCCCCGTTGTTGCTTCTGTTTTAGCAATCATTGTTCCTATGTACGGTTTTCGTGGAAGAACGAGGTTTTTTTGTGCTTGGCCGCGTCTGATGTTCTCGAAATGTTCTGATGCTAATCCGCTATGCCAATTTCTCCACAATAATCTATTAATCGTGAATGTTATCGGTTTTTCGCTCATGTTTTCTAAGAATTTTAAACTTGTGTAATTTAAAAACGGCAAATCGCCTTCATTGCTGTAAAGATATCCAAAGGGACTATACTTTGTAGCTAAAACAAAAGCATTGATGTTTATAGTTATGTTGGTTTTGTATTTTATTCTTCCTGAGTAGTATTCTCCAGCGTAATTAATTATTTGATCAAAGCCATTTAGTATGTCTACGTGGTCTTTTCCTGGTTTAACCTCGATTAAAATATTATAATTGTTTTTGCTGATTAAAACATCTGGCTTTGCTCCACTTCCAACTGAGGAAAATGTAGAAAATCCATCAGGGTTTTTTTGGTTATAGTAAACTTTCCACCCATAAGGAATAACCCAATCAGCTATAGTCCTCATAACTTGTATTCTTTCACTCATCTTGGTTTTCACCTATGTTGATCCATACCCATCCGTCTATCCAGTCGTCGCAAATGTAAACCCACATTTTTGATAACCTCTTAGGCGGCCATTTCTGCTTTTACTTTACTGGTAAAGAAGGTTCTTGCGTCCAGGTCTTTTGTTATTAGGTTCCTCACATATTCGCTGACGGATAGACCCTGGGCTTTCGCGACTTTGTCTACAAGAGCCTTTATTTCTGGGTCAACCTTTCCCCAGATAGTTATTTTTCTCTCACTTGTCATGTATTAGACACCGAGCAAACAATATATAAGATTTGTGTTTGGTAAGCCTTAGCGGCTTTCGTCTTCCCAGAACTCTTTATCCAGGCTCTCCCGGTGGCTAAGGCGGTCCAAGGTTCGCTCCCACTCCTCAGGGCTTCCGTAGAAGGCATCTCTTTCCTCTTTGCTGAGTCTGTCACTGAGGTCATGAACCCATTTCTTTGTGATCCACCTGATCTCAGGGTTAGGTATGCTGATTATGGTGCCTTTGATGTCTATGCCTTTGAGTACGTATTTTTTATGGTCATCTATGTGGCATGTGCTGCATTTTTTGCAGAAGCCGCCTGTGTAGTAGCCGACTTTATGGTAGTTGCCGCATAGGTGTGTGAGGCATATTCCGTAGACGGTGCCGATGCTGTTTGGCTTCTGCTCGAACCCGTGCTCTATGCGCATTTCTTTGAACGCGTTGTCTATGCTGCTCATTTGATTTTCCTCCACTCTGTTTCTCGGTAGCATACTGAGCATAGTATGGGTTTTACTTTTTGTTCTGTGAGCCACTGTTTGGCGGCTTGGTGGTCTGGGAATAGTATCCAGTTATGGGGGTCTTTTTGGTTTACGTGGTGGCATGGTAGTATGTGGAGCATTTCGCTTACTACGTTGTAGGCGTACTCAGTC
>Ga0180008_1001973_pt1 | contig 11708 bp, 14 predicted proteins | sample MM_PW_MetaG_FD_121121 | JGI IMG/M metagenome (GOLD analysis project Ga0180008, IMG submission 121121) | Groundwater microbial communities from the Aspo Hard Rock Laboratory (HRL) deep subsurface site, Sweden - MM_PW_MetaG | ecosystem: Environmental > Aquatic > Deep subsurface > Groundwater... | reverse complement strand
TCCTTTCTAAACCGGCCAACCAACCACATTATTTGGATAAAAGGAGTTGCGATGAATACTCTTAAAAACATAGATTTTGACGTAGCGTGCTTGCCCTGTAATGGCACCGGTAAATTTTGGAATGATACCTGTAACGAATGCGGTGGCACCGGTCGTCGCAAAGCGTACATCCATGAGGACTATTTGAAAGTGACTGACCATTATCGCGGCGCAGCCAATATCGTTGGCCTGGTCGAGTTACCACCAGAGGGTGGCCATATCGAAGAGTCCGAGGAAGCGAATGTCGTCAACGTGTTTGAGGACTACCAGAGCCACGAATTGTATCAGGTTGCAGGGCCTGACGTGTGCCACATGGGGAACGTTTCTCGTCGCATGGACTCTGTTGTAGCAATCGTTAAAGTGTACTAAGCAAATCTTGAGAAAGGAACCAACAATGCATAAAGAATTAGAAAGAGTGGTTGTTTGTGGCGGGACGTTCACCGCCGTTAATTACAATACGAAAAATGAGATGACCTTTCGTACGGTCGTCTCAAAGAACCTCCCCGCAACGTTTCTCTATGCAGTAATAGAAGAGATGACCAACTTCATGGGTATCATCACACATGACGACGGAACCTATATCCGTAGCGAGGCCGCCATGCCTCTAGATGGTGTGCGCCAGCAAACATTCCGCTGGATTTGGAATAAAATCATTGGTGGAAAAGAATTTCCGGCGTGTGTAGCAATCAGGAGAGGACGTTAATTATGAAGACGGTAAAAGACTGCATTGTTGTTCTTGCGGCCCATTGTGATGGAGCCAAAACCAAAGACGGCCAAGGTTTCAATAGCGTCCATACGGACATGGGACGTTATCTGTCCCACATCCCGCAAGACCTGTGGGATGCAGAAACTATGTGCTTCGTGTACAACGAGGTCCTCCCGACATATCGCAAACAACTTCTGCGGTATGACATCGACTTGAACGAGGTCGAGAGGCCGGGTGCCGTTGAGAATCTTCCGCAGTCGGTTGCAGGTCTCAATCGTAGGCTACGAGAACAACGACGTGCGCTTGGCCGTCGAGCATTGAATGCTCCAGTCAGGCGTATTGACCTCGTAGACGGTGTGTTCGTTGCCAAGTTTGAGTACGCCACAGAATTGGTGGCGTTCCTCCAAGCGTTGGACGGCTCAAAATGGGACGCCGATGCCCGCGTGTGGCGTGTTCCTTTGTACAATAAAGATGAGATCATCACGTTGGGCGAGGCTAACGAGTTCGAGATTGCTGAAGCCGTTTACGCGGTTGAGGCCCCACCAAAACCTGTTCGCATCAGCCCGTACCGTATAGTTGACGACGGTGAGCGGTTGCACATTTTTTTCCCCTACGACGACTATGAAGTCATGCAGGATGTCCGGGACATTCCTCGACGCAAGTTTGAGGCTATCCCCCCAAAGCATTGGTCAGTCCCAAAAGTTGAAGAGGCCCTCCAAGGTGTCTGGGGACTCTGCCAGGGACACGACGAGTATCGGGCATATACCACACAGATCCAGACCATGTTGGACGGTATGGAGTACAAAGCGGACCATTGGGAGGCCCTTTCCAGTGCAACCGATGACTCTCTCGTGCAGGAAGAGGTCATGGAGCAATTCGGGTCAATGGGAGACGCCCTGCGACCATACCAACGTGCTGGCGCGGCATTTATCAATGCTGGTAAGCGGGTGCTGGTAGCTGATGATATGGGTTTAGGAAAGACTGCGGAGTCATTAGCATCGGCGCATTTAGGAGTTGGTTCATACCCTGTGTTAGTCATTTGCCCCGCTTCGGTAAAGTTCAACTGGGCAAAAGAGTCAGTTATGTGGTTGCCTGGGCGGTCTGTGAGCATCGTACATCCGAGAAAAAAGCCCACGAAGGTTATGCTGCGCGGCGGTAAAATTGTAGAAATTCCCCTAAACGATTTTGATGCTGATATTTTGATCATCAACTACGACATCGTTTTAAAACATCGTGTAGAGTTGATGGCGCGAAACAGCCGAACAATTATACTCGATGAGTGCCACATGCTTAAATCACAAACCGCCCGTCGGTCTAAGGTATGTAAAGAATTGGCGGCCAATGTGGACTATGCAGTTGGACTTACAGGCACACCAGTGCTGAACAGAACAATTGAGCTAGCAAACCAGTTGGACGTGATCGGCAGGCTGGATGACTTTGGTGGGTTTTGGCCCTTTGCCACGACATTCTGTGACGCGCATAAAACCAGGTGGGGTTGGGATTTCAGCGGCTCATCCAACCTCCAAGAGTTGCACGAGCAATTGCGGCGCAAAGGAATTTATCTTCGCAGAACCAAAGAGCAGGTGTTGACAGAGTTGCCGGAACGTCAACGTACAACAGTACCGTTTGAGCTAGAAGGGGCAGCCGCCAAGGAGTATTTCAAAGCCGTCAACGAGTTCATCGAGTGGTTATCAAGCAACGCAAAACTCGACACAAAGTTCCTTGATTCAATCAAAGACTTGACCGAGGAACGGCAGAAAGAAGCTAAGGCCATTAGACGGCAAGAGAAGGCCCTGAAAGCACGTACCGCACAACAGTTGACCCAGATAGAGTACCTCAAGCAATTAGCCGTGAAGGGCAAGCTAGAAAGCGTCAAAAAGTGGGTTGAGGAGTTTCTAGAGTCAGGCCAAAAATTGGTGCTGTTTGGTGTCCATCACGACCAGATTGACGAGTTGGCAACACATTTTGATGCGCCAACCATCACAGGACGTACGGACACTGCCAAGCGGCAAACCATTGTTGACACGTTTCAGAATGACCCTGATTGTAAACTGCTCATCTGCAACCTGCAGGCTGGCGGCGTGGGCATCACTCTTACTGCCGCGAGTAATGTTGCATTCTTTGAGTTGGGCTGGAACCCCTCTGCCCATTCTCAGGCTGAGTCAAGGGCGGATAGATTAGGGCAACGGAACGCCGTAAACTGCTGGTATTTTGTGGCGCAGGGGACCATTGAGGAAAAGATTGCTTGCATGATCGAAGAGAAACGCAAGGTAACGGATACGGTCATCGATGGACAGGCCGCCACAGAAGACACAGAAATGATTGGCGACCTGACCAAGTGGCTCGTCATGCAAGCAGCAGAGCAGGACAAGAAGGTGGCAAAGATGGTGGCCGGTTGGACGGACGAGGCCGACGAAAAATTATATGAATAAGAAAGCAAGGAGGATTTGATGACAACAAGACTTATGAACTCAGCCATGATGCCCGCAGAGGGCGTCTACACGCTAAAGGAACTTGGAATGAGGGAGTTTGCCGATAAGGTGTCACAGGCAGACGCGTTTGGTGAACTCAAAAGTTACATTGGCTACCCACAAACGGCAGACATGATTGCCGCCATGTCCGGTGTACCAATTGATGTCTGCCGTGATGAAACATCGATTGACGATGGAGACGTTCTTTTGATTGCGCGGTTGGCCTATCGAGTGGCCGATCCAAAAACAAAGGGTCAACCTGTACCGGAACACTTCAAGTTCTACAGTGCAGAATACAGGAGCCTTCCATGAGACCGCTGATTAACATTCCAGCAACCTTCTCCGTGCGTAGGACAGAAGGAAGTGTTGACCTTATCTCAGAGCCATCAGGCAGGTGGGTGAGCACGCTGGACGAGGCCATATTCAGCGAATTGGAACAGTTCGGCGCAATTGAGCGGTACGAGGCATCACACCCCGAGTGTAAACGGCGTGAAGTGTATGTAAGGTGGATGTCTCCCAAGCAAGCGTTAGAGACTCTAAGGAAACGGTCACAACTTTTTAAAGATTGAAAGGAACCCGACAAATGAGACAAAGATTGGTTGGTAGTTTCCCCCTGTTTACGGATGTAAAATCAACAATGTTTCGACAAAGTTTGGAGTTCATCTGCTCCTACCAATGTGAAGCAGGGTGCTGCGATATCATGTGGTGTGAGGCGTCCAAGTCGGTCGTCCTGCAGGATGGCCCTGAATTTGTTGATACGGTAGCCATTCCCCTTGCCGTTATTCAGCAGATGCCAGAACAGGAGATGGCCGATCACACTTTGCGCGATGCTATGCTTGTTGCTTTGCGTCAACTGTTTCTGCGTGGGAAGTTGGAGCCAGTGCTGTACCCGTTGGCATTCTATAGCACAATGATAACCAACCCGTTCCAACCAACCAATGACGTTCAAGTTTTGTCGGTGTAATTATGGCAAAGGAAAAGAAACCAAAGCCCAAGCCGTTGCTCCCTTTGGAGCAGGCACCACGCAAGCCCAGCAAGCGTTGCATCCATTGTGAGTATCACAGAAAAGCGTTGTCCGTATGCTGCGAGTCTGTTGGGCCAGCAAACGCAGATATCATGATTGTGGGCGAGGCTCCAGGCGAGCAGGAGGACAGAAAAGGCAAACCATTTGTGGGAGACTCGGGCCGTAAGTTGCAGTACATCTTTGAGCGCATCGGCATGAAGCGCAAAGAGGTGTTCTTAACAAATATCGCACGTTGTAGGCCATCTAAGAATGACAAACCAAAAAAGAAGCAGATCATGGCCTGCGCACCACATCTGCTCTATGAAATTCTGAAAGTGCAGCCCAAGGCCATCGTGACTATGGGGGCGACAGCACTTGAAACGGTTACAGGGCAGCCCAACACAAAACACAATGGGTTGTCATCGCGCCGAGGTTTCCCCAAACGACAGACCTTCAAGTGGGAGAGCCCAGCAGGCAAGGTCTATCGACACGAATGTTGGGTTATTCCAACCTACCACCCGTCGGCAGCCCTGCGCGAAGGTGGCTGGATTTACGACGACTTGATCGCGCATGACCTCTCGTTGGCAATGGATTATGCTGCAGGCAAACAAACACTGCAGATGCCCAAGACGCGAGTTGTTGTTGCAAAAGAGTTGTCGTTTACCCTTAAACTAATCGAGAAAATGAAAGAGGTTGGCAGGTTCGTAGTTGATGCCGAGACGACAGGACTGGACCCTAACAAGGATGAGGTTCTCTGTTTAGGTTTTTGCTGGAGGGCTGGAGAGGCGTGGATCATCCCATTCCTCGGACAGAACAAAGTGCCGATTTGGGATGAGCAAGACTTGAAGGTTCTGGTCGCAGCATTTGTAGATTTGTTCCTCCCCGCAGAAACTAGTGGGCAGGGCATCAAGTTTGATTTGAAATTCATCTGTCGGTTGTTGGGCATCGAGTTGGCTCAATTGCGTGTTGTGTTCGATACAATGGTTGCGCATCACTGCATTGATGAGAATAAACCGCACAACCTGACCTTCCAGTGCCAATGGTATCTGAGATGGGACAGGTACGATGAGGTCATGCTGCAGTATTACGACCACGACGAAGCACAATATTGGTTGGCCCCTGACGAAGTGCTGTGGAACTACTGTGGTTATGACGTTGATGGGGAATTCCAATTGGCAGAATTGCACACGACCACGCTCAAAAAAGAGAAGTTGGTGACGGCATTCAAGACTGAGATGGGGCTGATTATGCCGCTAGCCGATGTCGAGTTGCAGGGTGTCCGTGTGGACATAGACAAGATGAAGGAGAAGGTAACAGACGCCCAAAAGAGTGCAGAGGAGGCCCTTGCATGGCTACGTATGGAGGCGGCCAAAACACTACCAGAGGGTGCAGCTACGCTGTTTAATCCAGCATCTACGCAGCAACTATCGGCGTGGTTGATTGACCTTGGTGTGCCCCTCTCAAAGAAGACAAAAAAGGGCAACATCAGCACTGGCAAGAATGTGATGTCGGCCCTTGCGTTGCAGGACAACGTGTACGGGGAAATTGCAACAAAGATAAAACAGTTTAGGGAAGCAAACAAGTTGTTGGGGACGTACCTCGACGGAAGCTCACTGCAAGGTGGAAAGGAGGGGGCGGAGTTTAAGCAGGAGGGTGGTGGGTTTCTGAAGTATGTAGACGAGGCGGGACGGATTTACCCGACATACCATTCATCAAGGACGGTGACTGGCAGGCTGTCTGCAACAGACCCCGCCGTCCAGACCATTCCCAGGCTCCACGGCCTGCGGAACATGCTCGTGCCAGATTTTGAAGATGACGTGTTTATCTCGTGCGACTATTCCAAAGCAGAGTTATGCGTTATGGCGTGGCTGGCAAATGATGAAGTGATGGCGAGGGAGTTGATCAGTAACGTTGATTTACACGCGAGGATGGCCATCACAATTAGGCTCAATCGTGACCCGACAGACGAGGAGTTTGCAACCATGTTGCCGGTGTGTCAAGAGGAACCGATGTGGAAGCATGAAAGAGGTCTTGCAAAAACCTGTGTCTTCGGTGCGGCGTACGGGAGAAGTGCGAAAGGGATAGTCGAAGCGTTTCCTGAGTCATACCCAGATGAAATGTCTGAAGAGGAGCGGATACGGAGTACGCAGAAAATTATTGATGGCTTTTTTTCTAAGTATTATGGTGTGCGTGAGTATATGGACAAGCAAATCAAACTTGCACAAAGCAAAGGGAAGTTGCGAACACAATTTACAGGACGTGTTCGACGGCTGACCGGCATGGATTGGTTTTTTAACAAACACGCATTTGCGTGTAGGCTGCGCAATAAAGACCTTGAGCAACTCAACCGCGAGTCCATGAACTTCAACGTGCAGAGCACAGCAAGTGACGAGTTAAGCAAAGCAACAGCCCGAATTTACCAGTACATCCAAAAGGTCAAAGTGCCACACTTTCGAATTGTGCTTACTCTGCATGACCAACTGTTGTTCAATTGCCATAAGGATTATGCAGAGGCTGTCATTCCTGCGATCAAAGAACGGATGGAGGTCACATTTCATCCCGACAAACGGCATAAGTTTGAGGTTCCCTTGAAGATCGACCCGAGCATCCAAATTGCTTGGGGCTTATACCCTGATAATTCATCTGAATACTGACGAATGTCGCGCTATGACACACGTCAAGCGCATAATGGAAAGATGATGAGAAAAATAGATCACGAGCAAGAGTTGGTTGGTGCTTTTACAAAAGTCGTCGCCGTCTATGACGCTTGGCACAGTAATCGGATTGCAGACATCCCAGATATGTCGGAACAGGTGGCGGTAATTAGCGTGAATTATCTTATCCTCGAAGAGGAGCAGCGTGGTTGGTTACAGCAGATATTTTTGCGCAAACCACCAACACGTTACCCCGATGATAAATTCCCAAAATGGGTGGATGACCTGCTGGAAATAATCAGAGAATTTTACAGGACTGCCCGTATTGAACGTTCCTCTTTTTATACATTTGATAAGTAACGGAAAGATTATGAAGACAAAACGCAACGAACTTTGTCCCTGTGGATCGGGCAAGAAATATAAAAAATGTTGTATCCCTCGCTATAAGGGGAAAGAGAAGGTCCACCAATCTGAAAGGAAGTTTGGGAAACGTGAGGCGGGCATGTTAATCACCCAGTTTTTGGCTATGGCAGACGCGCCTTTTGCGGCAAGAGGGGAACAGCGCACGCCACCACGATGTTTAGAGGACTTGGAATGAAAGAAACAAATTACGAACAAGAGTTGTATGAGGACCTGGAAATTACCAACGACCTTGAGGGTGAGTTTTCTGGGATGTCCTCAAGGTTTAGCCGGTGGTCATTCCTACTCGTGCGGGCAAACGAGGAGGTCCGACGGCTGGAAGACAAGTTGGAGGCCCTGTTCTATGCTCTGTACGCCCAAGCAAAATCGGAGTTGGGCGACGGCAGCAAAGAGAATGAATGCAAGGCGTGCATCCACGCCGACAGGACCTACCGCAAGACCAAAGAGGACCTTAACAGTGCGAAGGCGGACCGAGACACTCTAAAGGTCATGGTGGATGCCCTGTATATGCGCAAAGAGATGCTCCAACAATTGGGGCCGCTCTTTCGCAGAGAGTATGACATGGTGCTGGCAGGCTCTCCACGAGAGGCCGCAACACAAACCGTCAACAATGAATTGGCAAAAGTAAATAGACGACTCCACAACGCCGCTCAGGGCAGGAGTCCACAACAAGGGGAGGGATCGACAGTTGAGGATATGATGCGGGACGCCCAAAAGGATTACCCGCAAGATTTGTTGAGTCGAGTTGACTGTGCGAATGCAATCACAAACAATCCGAAAGGACGAAATCGAAAATGAGTGACAGAGATTTTTTTGAACAATTACGTGGTATCAAAGACGAAGTTGATGAGTTGTCCGGTGGGGACTTCCACAAATTGGAGTTGGGCCAAAACTGGTTCTGGCTCTTGACCCCTAAAGGTGGTCGTTTGATCATCACCCGCCAACGACACGGCATCCACATCTGCCCCTCGGTGTTGAATGGGGACAACTGCGACGGGTGCAAAAAGGTCCGCTTGGAAGAGCGTAAAGGCAACAAAGAGTTTGCGGGCAAATGGAAGTTGCGGGCAGCCGGTTACATGCTGGCCATCAAAAAGACCCAAATCAAAACCGCAAAACCGGCAACGGCCAAAATCCTGCAAGTTCCAAGTGGAGTGCTCAACGCCATTGTGGGCGATATGATGACCGGCCACTTCAATCCAAGCGAACCGGCCTATGCACGCCCCCTGTGCATCACGAAACGTGCGGTCAATACACCGTATAAGTTTGAATACACAACGTCCTTCGGAGAGGAGAAGGATGCATCCAAGTACCTCACCGAGGAATTCCTCGCGGAACTACCAGACATCACGCAGAATACGTCGTTGATGGCCGACACCTCCGAGGATATCCTTAACGATATGGAAGGACGAAAAAAACAAGGCAAGGCGGCATCCCGCACTCGTCCAGCGGCAGACGACCTCGACCTTGATGGCGACGATTTTACAGACGACGAAGAACTACCAGGAAAGGCCGCAGCGTCAAGCCTTGATGACGACAAACCAGCGGTGCCACAGAAAAAAACCAACCTTGACGATGATCTTGACTTGGACATTGAAGCCGCCGCCAAGGCCGGTGGTGACGACCTCGATGATGAGCCCACAGATGATGACGTGACGGACGAGGAGGAGGAAGAGTTGTTGGGCGGAGATGAGCCGGAGGTCGCCCCTGAACCTCCACCAAAGCCAGCACGCAAACCACGCAAGAGCAAAAAAGCAGCAGACGCAGAATAAAGGACGATTCAACATGAGATTGATAATTGACGTACGAGGTTTTGTTTTCCACCACGCGTTCTCCATGCAGAAAAAAGACATGAGCGTGGACCCCACACCGGTTGTCGTGCAGGTACTACAAGACCTCGCGTCAATTATCAATTCTCACTCTGTAACGGAGTTAATCCTTGCCTATGACGGGGGGAGTCAAAAGCGCAAGGCCATTTATCCAACATACAAAGGCAATAGGCAGGACACCCCCCTTCGAGACCTTGTAATTGGCACTGAAATTATGCTGCGCGAGGTCTTGGAGCATCTGCCTATTGTCCAAATTTTAGTGCCGCACATAGAGGCCGACGATATCATTGCCGAGATGTGTGAAACGCTTGCACCGATAACAGTGATGACCAATGACGGTGATCTCTGGCAGTTATATCGCGAGGGGCAGGTCGAGTTGGTTTCGCATGGGTTTATTGCCATGCAACAGGACCTCCCACCTGCACAACATGTTGCACACAAAATCTTGGTTGGCGACCCGAGCGACAACATCAAAGGCGTAACCAAGATTGGACCAAAGACGGCGGAGAAATTATTTGCGGCACACGGCAGCCTGAAAAACATCATGCGTTGGGCATACACAGAAGGTAAGTTGGGCAGCATGACGTATGAGGAGGCAATAGCCGTCGTCCGCAGGAATAAGCGGCTCATTTATCTCGACGGAAGCATTTTGACAGAAAATGAGCGCAATCTTATCCATTGGCAGTACAATCAGGCCCTCACAAGTATCAAACTTGGGACCAATAGGGATGAGGCACTCAAGATGTTGGGGATGTTTAACCCTGGCCTTGTTCCCCTTTTTGAGGGGCTGTTTGATGGCATAAAACGACTTGAGGACGACAACGACAAGATCCATCAGGCCATGCATAATAGTGGGCCCGAAGGTGAGCGTTGCCTGTTAGTGGAGAAGTTATTGCAACAATTTGCGCCAATGTGGATGTGGGAGCAGTCCTCAGTGACGTTGGCTAAAATAAAAGAGTTGATTGACAAAGTTGTGGCCAATCAATTTAGCAGCCCGGACAACCCTGACTGGTGGAATATAACTGAGCAGGACCTGCTGTTTTTGCAGCAGGTGTCGTTGACAGTGAAGGACAATTGACATGGACAAGGAACCTTTGATCGTCCACCGCAAAAAAGGACCCGCGTGGAACTTCGAGTGGAGCGCAGAATATAACGGTTACGTCTGCCGTGGTGCCAAACATCTTTATAAAATCTTTTTTCCGTGTGGCGGTGAGTTGATGCCCCACATTTGGATTGGACTGCTTGTTAATAACGGTTGGGTAACTTGGGAACGTGAACTTGGCGCTGTTAACATCCACTTTGGGATACATGGCATTTACTACTTTGACAAAGAACGTGAGGTGAGTTGTGAGGATTGAAAATACAGAGGTTTATGGCTTTCGTATGGCTTTACGCGCCATGAGAAACCCGATGAACAGTTGGGAGTTGGGCGATAGCACGTTTGGAAATATGGATATCTTTTTGGGGACCCATCCAAACGTAGAAGCAATGGACATTTTTGCCAACGAGTTTCCCATTATCGGGCCGAATGATATAACGTTGGCCTTATCCCTCATTAAGAGCGGCTCAGAGCACCGCAAGTTCCTCCGGCAGATTGTGGTATGGGTGGACATGACACTGCCGCGCTACGTTTGGCAAGAGATGGACACCTACAAGGTCGCCACAGTCCGCAACTCATGCAGTACAATGCACAAGTTGGGAAGTGCAGAGTTGACGTTGGATGATTTTGAAGACGGTCTCGAGAACCGAGATGCCCTCCTCCCGCTCATTGATCACATGAATAAGTTGGCCAAACGGATGAAGGCCGAGAAGACGTTCGATTGCCGTCGGTTTATGAAGCAGGTGTTGCCAGAATCCTTTTTGCAGAAGGCAACAATGACCTTCAACTACGAGACGCTGCTGTCCATGCTAAAACAACGGTCCTCGCATCGCCTGCGTGAGTGGAAACTTGGGGTGGAAGGTTCCATCTGCAATTGGATTAGCAACCTGCCTTATATGGCAGAATTTTACCAGGCGTGCCAATTACGCGAGGGTGGTGGGTGTGTGCAGATTGCGGTGGGAGAATCTAAATAAATGGCGACCAAGACAAAAAAAGCAGTAGTGACGGCACCAACAACAAAGAAAACCGACACAACAAAGAAGGCACCCACAAAAGCCACCAAGACCGTCAACAAGAAAAAAGATGCCGATGTTCCTATCGTAGTAGAACCGGCTATTAAAGAGGTCGAGGTTGATGCAGAGGACCGTGACGACATTGATGCTATTCCGTCTCCACACAAGCCGAAGGGCAAATCTTTTTTGGCCAAGTTGAACAGCATTGCCACAGCAGCGTCAAAAGTTCTCGGGGAAGATGCCGTCTACCGTGGAGAGAATAGCGATGTGGGTGAGCCCAAGATGTTTGTCTCGTCACGCATCAAAGAGTTTGACGCTATTTTGCACCGTGATGCAAAAGGCTGGCCGTTGGGCAGAATCATCGAAGTGTTTGGGGGCGAGGCAACCTGCAAATCAGGGCTGGCGTATTCACTGATTGCTTTTGTACAACAGGCTGGTGGTATCGGAGTCCTTATCGTAGCCGAAGGGGAATATAGT
>Ga0180008_1001971_pt1 | contig 11725 bp, 9 predicted proteins | sample MM_PW_MetaG_FD_121121 | JGI IMG/M metagenome (GOLD analysis project Ga0180008, IMG submission 121121) | Groundwater microbial communities from the Aspo Hard Rock Laboratory (HRL) deep subsurface site, Sweden - MM_PW_MetaG | ecosystem: Environmental > Aquatic > Deep subsurface > Groundwater... | reverse complement strand
TGATGCAGACAGCGCTCTGCTGAGGGAGGACAAAATTAAACTCGGCCTCGTCTATGTCCTTCATTTTGCCACTGACGAGCAGGTCATACACCGGTTTAAAACTCTCTTCGTCTTTCAGCATCGCTTCTGTGAAGCGGAGCAGACGGATCCAGGTGCCGCAATTGAAGTAAAAACGATTGCCGCCAAGATCAATGGCCCGTTCGAGATGGGTGTGACCGGTAACGAGGAAATGGATATCCTGGCCTATGGAGTCAAGCACCTCCTTGCAGGTGTCATCCTTATCCGTTATGTCGAAGGTCTTGTCATCCTTGAGCCAGTCCTGCAGCGCCCGGCGCAGGGCCTCGATCTTGCTGACGCCGGTGAACCAGCGGGTAAGCCGGTCCCAAAGATACTGGTTGGTGCCCAATGTCTTGTCCTGGGGGTCGGTGACGGCGCTACCGTTCTTATATTCCTTTTCTGCCGCGAGCAGCAGGGAATCGGCGCTGGGCCGGTTACCGTCCGCGCCGCTGCGCAGTCCGGCCATGAGATTCGGACCGAGCAGGCTGTCCACAGAGGCGGGTTGGGAGGGTTTACCGGTCGGGGAGGTGAAGCCCTCTGCGAAAAGTCGCTGGTCAACCTCTATACTGCCTTTCGCCTTTTCTCCAATGACAGGGATAAGCCGATTTATCTTGCTGAGCTGGTTGGGATCAAGGGCAAGAAGTACGCCGACCGCGGCCTGCATCTCAGGTTTTAACAGGTCGATCCAGGGGTATCGCCCTTTCACGGTGTTCATGACATCCTTGACCATCTTGGTACCGGCGTTGGGTTCCCATTCCTCGGCCTTGAGACTGCGGCCGGTGTTCAGTCGCCGGCCCGCCTTGGCGAGATCCTCATAACGGGTATAGTTCCAGGAGTCCACCTCGTTGCCGTGGGTGCAGAACACCCGCGATTCCCCCACCAGGCAGGAGTATCCGGCCCCCATGGTGGAAAACTCGATGCGGCCTCGGGCTGTTGGGTCGGTATCGGCGAGTCGTTTGACAACCGCACGTTGCACCACGGGAAAGGACATCTCAAGGTCGTGGTTGCCGAGCGCAATGACCAGGGTGCGTCCTTTGATTTTCACAAATTTCGCAAGGGCGTCCCAGATCGGGGCAAAGGAGGGGTCTTTCATGATCCGTTGAATGACGGCCTCGGCATGGTCCACGACGATGTAGCCGTCGTTCTTTTCGGCCAGGGTGTCGATGACGTCGCCGTTCAGGACCAGGGCCACTTTGCCGTCCGGCCGCTGCTCTGCGACCCAACTGATGTATCCTGCCAGCTTCTCGGTTTCGCGAAGAATCTGAAAACCGGCTTCACCTCCCATGTGGAGGTCGGAGATGATATGAACTTCGTCGTAGTGGGGGAAGGGCATTGGAGTTCTCCTTGGAACAGAGGGTTGTGATGTTTACCGGTCAGTGTGGACTGATCAGGGCTTTGTCTTCTCCTTGCAGATCGTAACGCAGATTCCACGGTCTTTTTGAGCGGGTTGGACCATGGCTTGTTGCCGGGGGGATAGGTCGCGGCTGGTTAAAGACTCGCGAATAAGGTCTTGCAGTTCTTGCAGGGAATGGAACTCGCGGCGGAGAACGCAGATGTCCCGGTTCTGCACCTTATCGAGGAAAGTCTGCTGGCGTGGTTCGGTAGCCTCGTCTTCTATTCGGTCAATGAAAGCATAAATTGGTTTGTGGAGTTCGCGGGCACGCTCGTATTCCTCCTCGGTCGGCGATAACCCTTTCTGGGCACCGGTCCAGCCGTAGCGAGGTTCGTAGATGCTGATCATGGCCTGGCAGCCCTGATGGTATCATTGAGTATGATGTCACGCGGTGCTTCACAGGAGGCATTCAGTGTTTCAGCCAGTACCTGTTCCATGCCAAGAGCTTGGATCACCCCCTCGGCTGCCTTTCTGCGGTCTTCGTAGGCACGCATAACTGAGCTGATGAAAACGCGTTGCCGTCGCATATCTGATGACCTCCTTCCTAAAGTTGCCAAGTCCCTTCCAAGCCCCCGTGTGAGCATGGGGGAGAAGGGTCCGTCTGTTTGAAGGTATAAGCTGGCTGGAAAACGAGACATTCCTGTGGCGAAAGAGCATTTAAGCTGGCTGTGCAGGTAACCTCACAGAATCATTAGTCACAAGGAAGTTTCTTATGAATACTATGCACTATATCTGATTTGATATCCACAAAAAGGTTATCAATTTTTGGGAAAAAACGTTGGAAGAAGTGGCCTCGGAAATTTGAACAATGCGTTGAGTGAAACATCTGCCAGTCATTATGGGAATCGGTGAAAGACAAATGATTTTATTTGTATGCCTATGATTCGGAAACAGCACCTAACAAACTCAGAGTAGTGGTTAACGATGGCAGCCATTTCTCTGGAGGGCTGGTTTTGATAGCTTGTGCCTGATCAGGAGATGCAGTGATGAGTTCATGATAGCTCAGATGACAGATCGACTTCAGGAGGCTTCCTGGTCAACATTGCAGGTCGCAAGATTTACCCGGCCGCCTGCTCTGATCCGTTGAAAATAGCCCCACAGGCGATCATCGACTGTTTTTTGGCGGGCGGTAGCATTTTTTTTCATAAATCGACGTGCGGCCCGAGGACCGGCATTATAAGCTGAGTAGGCAGAGCGGGCCGCGTCTTCAGGTCTTCCGTATTGTTTTGCCACCTTAAGGCCGTAGTCTTTATAATAGTGCATCAGAATTTCGGCGCCGGCTTGAATATTGTAGACGGTATCCCATTTCAGTCGTTCAATACTGTAAAATCCGCGCCAGACGTGTTGATTTATCTGCATCATCCCGATACTGCCGGCTTGAGAGCGAAGATAGGCTATCTGGTCGCCATTGAGCACATACTGCCGCCAGCAGCTTTCCATCAGGGCGGTGGCGGGGACCAGATGTTGATAGATCAGGCTGGAGGTGCTGTCCAGTCCGGCTTTTTTTGTCTCTTCAAGCGCTGTTAAACGCAGCAACTCGGTGACGAGCGGTGTGAAATCATCCAGCTCATCCCGGGTCGGCACCCAGCGATCAAGCCGCCGACCCAATTCGGCCGGGTTGCAGGGCATAGTTTCCGCAGCATGAGCGGTTTCAATGAATAACTCCAGGAAGTGTCTTCCTATTGGAGATGTCTCTTCTTTCGGATCGGGCAAAAAGTTAAAGAGATCACGCAGGTTGGGATCAACCTGCCAGTCGAAACGGAGTGGATCTTCGACAGAGCCAGGTTGCAGCATTCTAGCCAGATGGCGGAGGCCATTGGTGGTAATGCGCATGCCAAGTTGTGGAGCGGCAACATCCAGTATCAGCAGAGCATCACCGGCATTCATGAAAGTCATGTAGCGCAGCAGTTGTTCCTGCATGAGTCTGCTTTGTCCCTCATTGCTTTCAATAATCACTTTGAGCTGCTGCCAGGCTTCGACAAATAAATTGCGCAGAGGATCGTCTGCGTCCACCGCACTTTCTCCGGCCAATATGGCCAGCAATTGATACCGACTGCTGATGAGCAGGTCGAATAATTTCTCACGCTGCTGATACGTGACAAAATCAGTACCAGCGGTTTTGACCACGAATACGAGAAATGCATCCAGAGGTTCGTAAACCTGCTGAAAGGCTTCCAATTCATCAACGCTGAGGGGCTGCTGCGATTTTGCGACATTCGTCGGGCTGTACGGTTGATTGCTCACAGTCAACAGCAGCGGCAGCACTATGCCGTCGGTATCAACCCGTAGAGGACCGGCCTGCATGGTATTGAGCGTTTTCTCGAATGTTTGTGCATCTTCCGGAAAACCACAGGTGCGGAGCAGGGTTGTGATCTCCTGCTGCGGTACGGAAAGGTCGAGGGAAAAATTCTCCAGTGCTGGATAGAGATATTGTGTTGAGAGGAGCCAGACAAAATTTGAGACCAGAGCTTTTGAACCGTCTTTATCATAGATGGCAGAATCGGTGATCCGGTAACGTAGCTGCCACTGTTCATCCACATAAAAAAGGAGAGTAAGGTCAATGGTACCGCTCCATTCAATCCCGGATGGCAGTATTCCGATTGGTGCGAAGCCCATTCTGGCAGTCGCGCTGCATTTGAAATGGGTTTCTTTGTTATCTATATAGATAACGGGCTGGGTGATATGAAGAAAGGTATAGGGGTCTTTCTGATACAGTACGGCCTTGCTTTCAGGTTCAAGATTCAATGATTTTTCCAGCGTATTCTGCAGAATCGGCATTCGCAGGAAGAGAGGCAGTTCAACGGTAGCCGCCCTCAGCATACAGGGAGTGGAGATCAACCATAAGATCACTATCGTCAGCATGGCGACAGGATGACGGGGAGTAATCGCGGAAATACCACGTTTATTCATTGTTTTCTTTTCTTTTTGTGATTTTTCTAGGCCTACCGGTCTTTCCGGGAGTTACCCGGTGACCAAGCACGGCGGCTATTTCTTCTGTAACTCGTGAATTGCCAAGGGCACAATTTCTGTTGGTGGCCCGACGAATCTGGTCAACAACACCGGCTTTCAGCTCATGACGAAAAAGTTCCCGGGAGAGAGTCTGCCGTTATGCACCGGTCCTGCCAAGACCAAGGTAGATGGAATGAGGGCTTAGCAGGTCAGATCTTTCGCCCTGGCCGTTGCAAGTGTAGCTTGACCAACGATATTCGCACGGGTTCACAATAATACCCGCAGGAACAGGATTCAGCTCGATGTATCGTTGACACACCAGCAGATATAAAAGTGGAGCCGGAAATTTGAACAAACCGTTACGTGCAACTTTTGTTAATTATAATGGAAAGTGGTGGAATATGGACGAGTCTACCAGAAGGTGCACTTGGAAAGTGAATTTACCTCCTGGTATTGTCAGCAGCAACAAAAAATGATTTAAAGAATCTGCTCCCGATTCTTTTCGCTCTCTAAGCACCCTCGTATCTCTTGAGTTTGCGAAGAAATTGTTCAGTATCATCAGCAGTCATCGGTTGACTGATATGGTAACCTTGTGCTTCATTGCATTTTCCCTGCATGAGAAACTGCAGTTGCTCGATGGTTTCGACACCCTCGGCCGTGACCTGTAGTTTCATGCTTTCAGCCATGGCGATCACGGCATTCGCTATTGCCTGATCGTCAGGGTCGGTAGTAATTGCCTTAATGAACGATCTGTCTATCTTTAGCCGGTCAATGGGGAATTGTTTAAGATAGCTCAGGCTTGAATAACCGGTACCGAAATCGTCTATAGCTAACTGCACACCAACGTCTTTCAACTTCCTCAGTGTATCGATCGCACGATCTGCGTTATTCATCAAAATTGATTCGGTTATTTCCAGCTCCAATACAGATGGATCCAGATTTTCCTCTTTGAGCACTCGGGATATAATATTCGGGAAATCTGTCTGAGAAAACTGCAGTACTGACACGTTTACCGCGATGCGTTTAAATCTTACACCTGCATCCTGCCAGGATTTGGCTTGTCGGCAGGCGGTGCGCAAAACCCATTCGCCGATCGGAATGATCAGGCCGCTATCCTCAGCAATAGGAATAAAATCTAGCGGCGGTACGTTATCAAGGGTAAAGTTTTTCCACCTGATTAGGGCTTCAAGACCAGTTACTTTACCTGTCAGTAAGTCCACTTGCGGCTGGTAATACAGTGACATTTCATTACGCTCAATGGCATGGCGCAGTTCGTTTTCAAGGTTCATACGCAGTAGTGCCGTTTCGTTCATAGATCTTTCAAAAAATTGAACGTTGTTGCGTCCTGTACGTTTGACAAAATACATGGCCATATCTGCAGCTTTTAAAAGCGTTACAATATCTTCACCATCCTGTGGAAACAGGCTTATTCCGATACTCGAAGTGACAATTATTTTATGGTTGTCCAGTTGCATCGGCTTCGATATCTCTTCACGAATGCGGTTTGCTATGGTTAAGGCATCTTCCGGCTGCTCCAGGTCTGCAAGCAGTACCGTGAATTCGTCCCCGCCGAGTCTGGCGAGATGTTGCTTTTCGTAGTCTTCGGGCAGTGACCTGGAAATCGCATCACTGCTCCGTAGACTGTGTGCGATCCGCTTTGCAACTGTGTGTAACAACTCGTCTCCAATGTTATGCCCCAGCGTGTCGTTAATGCGTTTAAAATTATCAAGATCTAGAAACAGAACGGCTAATGATCGCCCATGCCTGTTGGCAAGATCGATTGCCTGTTCTATCCGGGTCATGAAAAAAGCACGATTGGGGAGTTGCGTTAACTCGTCAAAGTATGCCAGTCGAAGAATTTTGCTTTCAGCATACCACTTTTTCCCCAATGCAACGGCAAGCTGACGCACTTCGTGAGGGTGAAAAGGCTTTTGGACATAAAACATCTTCCCAATCGGTGGCACACGCAGCGAAATCTCGCCTGGGTCAACATCCGAATAGGCCGTAGAGATGACAATATCGGTTCTGGAGTCAAGGGCACGGATTTGAGCTGCTGCCCAGGCACCGTCCGGCCCAGGTGGCATACGCATATCAAGAAATGCAACGGCAAAACGCTTGCCAATAGCACAGTTTTTCCGCACTGCATCCACTGCAGCCTCTGCCCCACTGGTGTATACTATGTCAAACTCGGGCTCATGTACTTGTGGTGGTGTCGTGTTTTTTCCACCGAACAACCTGGACTTCAGGTCATCGATATCAGAATTGGTGGTTTGTTTGGCTGTGCCGAGTATCATGCGATAAGAGGCGATAACGCCAGGGTCATCATCGGCAACCAAAATCCGAATAGGTTGTCTAGTTTCGCAATCCATCATGGTCCTTCAGTGTATCTGAGATTTGTTGAGTGTGGTCTTCTGCTGCGGGGAGAAGTACAAATATGCACGCACCACTACCTGTTCCAGCGCTCTCGATAGTCATTCGTCCGCCAAGGGCCTGCAATGTGTTGGCACTCCAATGTAACCCATATCCTGTTCCCTCTTTGTTTTTGGTTGAAAAGCCTCGTTCAAACAGCCGCCCGAGATGGTCGGGATCAATCCCGGCACCATTGTCTGCAAAGCGAAAACCCACCATCGATTGTCCTTGAAGTTCTTCACGTTCTGCCGTCACAGTAACACGACCTGGCACAGTGCCAGCCGACTGAATCGACTCGGCGGCATTGATAAATATGTTTGCAACTATCTGGTGCAGGGCGGCGCGAGACCCGGAGACAGTGGCGATATCAGCGACACCGGGTGCGACCTCAATCTGCATTGCATCTTTGAGCTCCGGGCTTAATCCGGCCTCCACGTCCTTGATGATGGCCACTATGTCGACAGGCTCGATAACCCTTGCTGAGCGACTGAAACGTTGCTGATCAACAAGAATCTCTTGTACCTGCCCAACCTGTTGCATGGATGCCTCTACTTTTTCTTGACAATTCTTTATCAAGTTGGCCAGTTCATTCCCGGCTAACTTTACAAATTGCTGTAAATCTGCACGACGCTCAGGCGGTGTGGATGGATCAGCCAGTTCAGCTGCCGCCTGTTCCATTTCGGCCAATGGCGCAGTCCTGAGATCCTGTTGCAGCATGGTCAGCCGAACATTCAGTGGGGTCAGGGCGTTGCCAATGTTGTGCAGCACGCCACCGGCCATCTCGGCAATTCCGGAATGATACGATTGATCAACGAGATGACGCCTTGTCTCTGCAAGACGATCAACCATTTGATCGAAAGTATTTGCCAGAATGCCAACCTCATCCTTGCGGTGAAGATTAAGCCGTGTTTTAAGATTGTCGTTTTTACCAATAATCAGCGCATGTTCAGTCAGCTTTGCAATGGGTTGCAGGATAGCCTGTTGCAGTAATTTCCAGAGTACCAGCATCACCAACATACCAGTTGCAGCAAGCACCCACAGTGATTGTTTAACCGCTTTTTCTCCCTGTGCGGAGATGTCACGCGGGGTATCAACCTGGAGAGCCAATATTGGATTGTTAAAGATGTCTTTTATTGTGGTGTGCATCTGCCAGTTATCAGAAGTCTCGACCATTTCTAATTCAGTGTACACCAAGCCCTCATTATTGTTACCTCTTTCTATCTGGCTTACAGGCTTTTTTTGTTGGCTGGCTGTGCTGACAACTATAGAGAGTTTAGTGAGGTCGGCGATCTGTTCAATGGCAGTGTCATCAAGAAAGCGTCCCATCATCAAGGTTCCGGCTATAGGCCCTTCTTCATTACTTGTCAGGATGGGCCCTGCCACTACCAGCAAAGGACCGTGCAGGGTGGGAATTATTCCTTTGATATCGCTCATCAGTTCTTTATGCTGCATGAGTGGATGGTTGGCAGGGATACCTGCTCCAGTCAGTTGTCCGAGATCTACTGGCTCTCCCTCCAGATCTTCAGCTCTACTCCAAAGAGTTTTTCCGGCTGTGTCGTAATACCCCAGAAAGTTCATCTTCATCGCAATGAGTGTATTGTCTAAATCAAGGTTCACTGCCTGATATTCCTGCTGTTGTCCTTTTACGTAGTTGTAGCTATCCGTCCAATGAGACCAGTCTGTGACAAAATCAGTGATCTGACCGAGTTCACGGTCAATAGCTCCCATGACACGTTCAGCATTCTGGGCTGCGGTCTCTTTTTCCAGTGTGATGAAACTCGGCATAATAAAGATCTGTTGGATACCAAAACTCAGCAGACCTGACATCAGGAAGGCGAGGATTACAAAAATAGATACTTTGCGTGACAGAGACATGTGTCGTTCTCTTGATAGGTTGAAAAATTCAATTTTAAAGCCAGTGGTTGGCAATGCCTCTTTTGAGCCGCACAAGACCACTTTCTGACGAGTTAAACTCGAAAGTGGTCTTTTAAGAAAGCAATGAAAAAATAAATGACCTGTCCTGGTGGAAAGAGATCGCCAACACTTCAATCCAACAAAAAAAATACATCATGAATAAGAATAGAGTTATTAAATGTAAAAAGCCAGGAGAGATTTACAAAGACCTGTTGACAGAGTTGCTTTGTAATTGATGCCTGGCAATTGATTGCGGAAGTTGTAGAGGTATGCCTTACAAAGAGAAGTAGTCGAGGAAATTTGAACAAACCGTTTATTGGAAAATCTGTTAGTTATTTTGGACGCTGGTGAAATACGAACCAAGATTTTTAAAAGTGCAGTGGTAGGGAAAATGGACACAACTTAAAAAAAATCATAATATATGGTAACGTAAAATAAAATTGTTTCTAAAAAAGGAGAATTTAACAGTGATTACTTATTTATATTGGCTTGGAATAGTTGTTCTGGTTGGTGCGGCGCTGTACGGAATTGGAGTAAAAGCAGAGAACTGGAAGGTTGGCATTATTGTCGCTTTGGTCATCCTCTTTGCAGGATGGGCGACCTATTTTTTTCGTCTCCAGCAGGTTTTTGTCAAGCGCTATGGGGGTGTTATGAGTATCCGTGTCCCGGAAGGTCAGCATCATCTGGCAGCAACCTGGAAGGATGACAATCTATGGATTGAGAATTACGATCCCAAAACCAATACCTGTGTTTTCAGCGAATATTCCAAGGGAAACATGCTCCAGGGCAAAGTGACCATAACGAACTGCAATCCCCTTGTCCCTCGACAGTGACAGAGGAGATCGGTGAATTTTCCTGGTAAGTGTTTGCTGATTGTTTGAATTATGCTGATTGATTATCTTTATTTTTAATTAGACGAATAATTTCATCTTCTCCAAGAGGCTTTTTATTTTTAACGGATAGACTGTTTGCCCATTCTTCACGAAAGTTTTTTTGGATTTTCAGGTTAATAAGAAGTGTGATACTCATAGCCACAAATGTCCCAAGACTTGCTAATGCCATATCTTTATGGGCATCCCAGATATCGCCCTGTGTGCCTAAATATGCAACGCCTAACTCTCCGCCAAATATTTCTGCCGCCCCCCACTCAAACAATTCGAACATCATTGAGGCTGCCATTGTTAATTCCAGTGGGAAAAAGTATGCCCAAAACCCTTTTGAATCGGCGATTCTGCAATAAAGCTCCCTTATCGGATAGGCCAGTAGAAGTCCAAATAGAAAATGAACCAAGCGATCAAAATGGTTACGCTCCCAACCAAAAAAGTCGTTTAGGCTAAAGCCAAGTTTGGTTGCGAAGAATTGATCGTAGGGCACTTTTGCGTAAGTATAATGCGCGCCGATCTCATGGAGACACATGAAGACAAATATGAGGGAATACGAAATTCTGGATAGAGGAAATTTTTTGTAAGATAGACTGAGAACGGTTACAAACGACAGCGCAAGCAGGTTCTCTAAAGCCCAGTCGCCTCTATCATGGGGTGAAATTGCAAGAAGCAGGAATTCAATACAAAACAACAGCCCAAGAATAGCTAAATATTTATGGTGTGAGATTTTCATAACCCTATTGCGATTCTTTTACTAGCCTCCTATGGCTGGCTGATACATAATGGCAGAATCATCAGGTTATCTGGTGCATTGTTTTGTCGGAGACACCCGATCCCGATTCTTTAACAGTTTTTATTGCAAAAGGATCCTTTTCAGTTCAAGCATTACTGTCGTTCTTTTCACCTTGCCCCCAACCAAAAAAATTGGCTGCTCTGCGGGCAATAGGCACTTTGCTTTTTCCTGTCCAGAGGCTAAGGGTGGCTTTTGCCAGGTAACCAGGATTACTGCTTTTGTAGCTGATTATCGGAGGGAAAGTCTCCCCTTTGTCGAAGTTTACAGAACCTGGCGCCAAAGAGTTCCAAACAGAATAGAGTAATTCACGGATCAGGTCAATGTTGGCACGGGACGTATCGATCAAAAAAATGACATTTCTCAAGGGAATCGTGTTGAAAACATGATTAATCTCTGTAAGTAAACCCTCCGGACGTTCGTCAGTAGTCAAGTCAATCACAAAATACTGACTACGCCCTGCCATTAGGCGAAACCCATATTCCCATGTCTTGTCCGTGCACCAGAGATAGTTTATAGGATATCCAAAGTATGAAGCTCGATACTCATAATCAATAAATTTTGGACATGTTTGTTTACCGGCTTCATTATGAAATTGTTTTACCGCTGTTTCAATATCATTATGAGTTCGCAGAACGGGGCTATCAACTCTTGCACTTGGGCTAACCAACAGGTGCACAGGCCCAAGAAAGGCCCAACCATGTGCAATCAGTTGCCCATATAGACTATCTGGCCGTTCAAATATCCAAAGATACATAATTGATAACGGACTAACACCCATTGCATTTTGCGTATTGGAAACCAGTTTCGGATTCCAATCACCATCTGGCAAATCTGAATAATCAATTATGTCCAATTCTGGGGTATCATTTTTCATCTTTCATTTTCTTGGCTCGAGACCTGCTATGCAATGCGCTGTTGATTACTGCACCACCACCAATCAAAATTCCAACACCTCCGGATGCCAGCAAAGTCTTCCATATTTCCGAGTTCAAATTCACTCCTATGATTAATAATGTGATGCCGAAAACAATAGCAATCACACCAAAACGTAATTGCCCTGCATAGTCGCTTTGTTTAGGATTTAACCAAGAACGTGGCATAATAACAAACCTCTCATCTCCTATATTTCATGTAATAGTGATTCAAATCAACAGATTAGTTGGCGTAATGATTTGTTGTGATGGGTTCAGGGGCAAGTCCTGGTTTGATTCGACTCCAGGTTTCAGTTTTTCTCGCGCTCTTGTGCCTCACCTATTCCTCTTCTTGGTTTTCTGTAAGGCTGCGACAGGATCCGCGTCTGGCGAGAGGCCCTCCACAGCGGCATGA
>Ga0180008_1001970_pt1 | contig 11726 bp, 20 predicted proteins | sample MM_PW_MetaG_FD_121121 | JGI IMG/M metagenome (GOLD analysis project Ga0180008, IMG submission 121121) | Groundwater microbial communities from the Aspo Hard Rock Laboratory (HRL) deep subsurface site, Sweden - MM_PW_MetaG | ecosystem: Environmental > Aquatic > Deep subsurface > Groundwater... | reverse complement strand
CGGGGGCGGCTCTCGGACGAGCAGGCGCAGGCGGATGCGGTTGACCAGACCGTCAATCTGCTCTATGAGATGGACATCGACTGGAGGGCTTACAACAAGGGTGACAAGTATCAGGTGGAGGGCATGGAGCGCTTCCCGATGAATGGGGATGGCACACGCCAGCAGTGGATAGAGCATCCTTCCGAGAAGGATCTTGACACAGGCGAGCCACTTCGCCTGCGGGCTAATGTGTTCGTGCGCCGGTTCGTGCCGAAGCCCAAGGAATAGGATGTGGAGATGCTTGGAGGGGTGCCCTTTGGGGCCTCCTCCAATTGGAGGAGCACATGCTAAAGAAGAAGAAAGCTGGGAAGACAGAACTGCCCAAGTCTGATGCATCGCGCATCGCGGGACAGCTGGTGATCCTTGACACCCTCATTGGGAAGCTTGATGAAGTGGCGCTGGCGATCGCAAGAATCATGCACGATATGGAGGATAGATTAGACGCAGAACTAAAGTCATGAGCGTCCCCCTCATAGAAGTCCATCAGCCAGGATCAGATGTGCAGCGCATCCTCTTGAAGATTTGGCCGATCCTGCGTCAGGAGTCGAGGGAGAATGTGATTGGCACCTGCCTGACCATTGCGTGGAAGCTGATGGATCCGACGACGACAGTGGAGCAGACAAAGATTGGCGTGCGCGAGACGAGCAAGTTCATCTGTCAGCTGATTGCGGAGCAGCAGATTGGGATCATGAGGACGGTGGAGGAGAAGGGGAACTGATTATGAACAGCCGCATACCCGATACCGTGCCAGACGAACAGACAGAATGTGATTCATGTGGCTACAAAACACAACATCTTCATAAGATCACTAGCAGTGTCCTAACAACGAAACCACAAGCGACTTTTGGGGTCTGCGATTTGTGCTACGCGACGTACGCAGGTAGCTCATTGGTACACCCTGAGCTGTATCGTGAAACGGGGCCGATCCTTAGACATGTCAACCATGTCGCTAACGTCATCCTAGAGCGGCTATCTCACCTTGATAAACAGAGGTAACGATGACTCCTGCCCAGAAGCCAGGAAAGAGCAAGCAGGATTACAGGACGCCACCAGAGTTCTTGGAGGCGCTTCTCAAGAAGTTGTGCATTAAGTGCTTCAAGATGGATTTGGCTGCCGAAAAAGAGAACACTGTTGCTGAATATTACTACTCCTTGACACAGCTGGATGATGCGTTGGTCAATGACTGGAACTGTCAGGGCAACTGGGCTTACTGCAATCCTCCCTTTGCCTGCCTTGCACCGTGGGTGAGGAAGGCGTGGGAAGAGTCCAGGCGTGGTGCTCATGTCGCCATGCTCGTCCCTGCAGGAGTCGGTGCCAACTGGTGGCGGGATTGGGTGCATCGGAAAGCAGATGTGCTGTTCCTGAATGGGAGGCTGGCGTTCATGCCGGATAAGCCGAAGTGGCTGTATCCCAAGGATTGCGCGGTTCTGTTGTATACGCCGTATAGCATTGGGGGCTATGATGTGTGGGATTGGAGGAAATGGTGAGCGCACAGCAACTTGACATGCCAACACCATTCCCAGTTGAGGTGGACCATGAGATCCTCCTCCTGCGCGACAAGGAAATGGAGTTTGTGGAGCACACCCGCCACGATCTAGTGGTCGCGTTAGAGAACTTCCTGCAGGTGGGGTGTTTGTGATGGGAAACGAGACAGCAGTACTCTGGACACACATTGGGTTCCTGATTCGTCAAGTGCTAGGTAGTTATGAAGAGTTCACAGCTTTTGTGGCGTGGCTAGAAGATGATTACAGACGCAAGCATACGTATGAGCAGTCACCTGTCCAAGCTCTCGCCCAATTCCAGCAAGAGAGAGCACAAGCCTCGCCTGATGATCCGCACGCTACTTTGAGAGCCGCCATGCAGCGGGCTTTGCAGACCCTCTCACCGAGGAAACAGGAATTCCTGTGGAACTCGCTTGCGGCAGCGTTGGATAAGCTGGAGAAGATTGAGGACTAAGCGTGAGTCTCACTAAACCTGACATCCCCTGTGGCTCCTGTCCTCTCTACGGCAATGGGAAAGGCTACGTGCCAGCGAGTGGGAGTGGGGAGAATGGCGTTCTCGTCGTTTTGGAAGCAGCCGGTGAGCATGAAGCCCGCGAGGGGATGCCTACGGTGGGCAAAGCGGGGGGATACCTCTGGCAGCAGTTGGCGAGGGTGGGGCTGGAGCGCGAACCCTTTCGCATCCACAATGTGTTGAGTTGCCAACCACCCAACAACAAACTAGCAGGCATGCCCTACGAGATCGCAGCTGTTGCCTGCTGCGCTCCACTTCTTGACGACACCATTCATCAGCATGTCGCTCAGGCAAAAGCGAACGGGCGGCATCCGACCATCCTCGCGCTCGGCGTGCCAGCCTTCAAGCGCATCATGGGACTGGGAGCGAAGGATCTCATCCTCAAAGAGAGCTATCACACCTACCCATTCTGGGCCGACAAATACTCATGTTGGGTAATCCCAGCGTTCCACCCCAGCTTCATCATGCGCGGGAATCATCAGTACACACCCACGCTCCAGTTCGCTGCGCAGCGAGCGGTGGACATTGCGAGGGATGGGCTGGCGCTGGAGACGCCAATCTATCTGCTCGACCCAAATGCCGCGACCTTCGCGCAATGGGCACAGGATTATCTGCGCACACTTGAGGAGCACCCCGAGACCCCACTCAGCTACGACATCGAGACTCCCTACAAGAAGGGGAAGAAGGAAGATCAGCTCACCTTGGTTGAGGAGGGAGAGAGCTATATCATTCTGCGCTGTGGATTCAGCTATCGGCCTGGCGAAGGCGTGAGTGTGCCCTGGACAGCAGAGTATCGCCCCACGCTGGAAGCGCTGTTTGCCAGTCCTGGGCCGAAGGTGGGCTGGAATAGCAGCTCATTTGATGAACCGCGTGTGCGAGCCCAGATGGCAGTTGAGGGGGACCAGCTTGATGCCATGTTGATGTGGCACATCCTGAACTCCGCTCTCGACAAGGACTTGGGGTTCGTGACGCCCTTCTACGTGAAGACAGTTGGGCTGTGGAAGCATTTGAGCGACTCCGCGCCAGCACTCTACAACTGCTATGATGCAGACATGTGCCTGCGCAACTATCTCGGTATCAAGCAGAACCTCATTGAGAACAAGCAGTGGAGCGTGTTCGAGCGCCATGTTGTGGAACTCAATCGAGTGCTGCACTACATGAGCAAGCAGGGGGTGCCACTTGATCAGGAGAGGAGACTGGAGGCTGAGAAGCAGTTAACAGCCTTGCTAGATGAAGTTGAGCGCCAGATGGAGGCGGCTGTCCCTCAGGAGGCGCGGACGTTCAAGGTCTACAAGAAGACACCCAAGGATACGACGGGGATGGTGCAGGTGGAGCGCGAGATACCCACCAAGATCTGTCCGGCGTGTGGGGAGATCAAGCCGCTCAAAGCGCATGGCAAAGTGTGCCAGGGAGAGGTCGTTGTTCAGCCTTATCCTGCCCTCCTCTGGGCCAAGCCACTGGAGTTCAAGGTCAGCATCAAGGGGCTGTCGAACTACCAGAAGGCGTTGAAGCATCAGGCCATCATGGATCGGCGCAAGAACAAGACGACCTTTAACAAGAACGCCATCAAGGCGCTCATCAAGAAGTACCCTAAGGATCCCCTCTATCCTATCATTGATCGTCACCGGGAACTGCAGAAGCTCAAGGGGACGTATGTTGGCACAACGCTGGAGAATGGGCAGATCCATGGGGGGTTGAAGGTTGGGTTGGATGGGCGCGTTCACACAACGTACTGCCTCACAGGAGATCATGAGGTTTTAACTCATCAAGGCTGGGAGCGCCTTGATCATCTCCAAGAAGGTGAGTCTATTGTTCAGTGGAATTCAGCATTCGAGTTGTCGTGGGCTGTCCCTGAGAAGATTACCAAAGCGGCGTATACTGGCCCAATGCTGGAGCGTGCAGGACGCAGCTACTCTTTGAATGCTACACCTAATCATAGAACTCCCTACTTTTATTCCAGGAGTGGGATGGGGTCTGTGTTTAAGGTAGGAACTTGGGAATCAATTCCTCAGTCAGGCACTATTCCAGTCACTGGGTACTTAGATGGTCACGAAGCTTGGAGCTATTGGCTCGCACTAGCTGTGGCTATCCAAGCAGATGGCTGTATTGAATCGTCTCGTGTAAGATTTGGCTTGTCCAAGTCCCGTAAGCTAGAAAGGCTTCAAATAATTGCTTCCCAGCTGGGGCTGCCTTGGAAACAACGTTCCACAAGAACATGGCAAGTTATTGAGTTTCAGCGTGATGCTCTTGCACAAGCCTTGAACTGGCTAGACAAGAACAAAACATTTGACTTGCCTCGCCTGTTGGGGCTTACACTTGCAGCCAAGCAAAAGTTTATAGACGAAGTAACTTATTGGGATGGATCTAACGTTCACTATGGGATGTACTCCAACACGAACTTTACAAACATCCAAACGGTAGCGTCTCTAGCTCACGTTTGTGGACAGTCAGCATCCGTATCAAGACGTAAAGGAAGCCTGTGGAGTAAAAAGCAAGCATGGAGTGTTACTCTATCAAAGAAGGATACCAAAACTGTCTGTCGCAGTTTGAAGAAGGCTTCATCTGAGTTTGTGGGGTATGTATACTGTGTCACCCTTCCAGATGAGTTCTTCCTCGTAAGAAGGAATGGGATCATCGGAGTGACAGGCAACACCCACAATCCCACCACTCTGCGCCTCGCCAGTCAAGATCCTGACATGCAGAACATCCCGGAGCGGGACCCATGGCAGAAGGATCTGGTCAAGAACCTGATCGTAGCAGCTCCAGGGCACTTGCTGGTGGAGTTCGATTACAGCGGGATTGAAGCGATTTTGGTGGGGTATTTTGCGTGTGATCCAAGCTATATCAGGCTGGCGAGATTGGGTGTGCATAGCTATGTGGCGAGCCACGTCTTGGGAAGACCGGCTGATTTGACGTGGAGCGATGAGGATCTGAGAGTATACTTTCGAGAGATTAAGAAGTCAAAAGATCCACATGTTCAGCAGACTTATTATGGTTGCAAGAGGGCCGTGCATCTTTCTGGTTATGGTGGAACGCCTCACATGATGCACCGCTCGGAGCCTGACGTCTTTCCATTGGTGAAAGAGGCGGCGCGACTTCAGGGTATGTATTTCGACTTGCTGCCACAAGTCAGGCGGTGGCAGATGCACGAGCGCTTGACAGCAGAGAAGGATGGGTTTCTCAGAAATCCCTTCAACTACGTGCATCGCTTCAATCGTGTGTTCAGGTACGAGAAGGTAGGAGGGAAGTGGGAGAAGAAGTCGGATGCGAGTGGAGATGGGAATAAGGCACTAGCGTTCAGGCCATCCTCGACGGCGGCAGCGATCATTAAGGAAGTGATGCTGAGGCTTTATCTCAAGAGGTTTGAGGAAGCAGGACAGTATTTGAGGCTGCAGGTGCATGACTCGCTCGTGAGTGAGGTGCCGGAGAAATTGGTGAGGCAGGTCGTGGAAGTCATGCACGAGGAGATGACGCGCCCTGTGCCGGAGCTGCCTTTGCCCGCTTCGTATGGAATGGGCACACATCTGAACATTGGAGTGGAGTGGAAGGTTGGGGAGAGGTGGGGGGAGTGCAAGTGATGCCTAGTTGTGAGCATGAATGGCGAGACACTTATGGCACAGACATGTGTGATATGGTTGTGGCTGCTGAGATCTGCGTCAAGTGCTGTGTGATAAAGAACCTGGGTTGTCCAGGCATTGGTGTGATCAAAGATACTTGGAATCCTGATCTTCCTGAGACCTTGAGGGGCTCATGGTATGGTCTGTGGAGGGAGTGTAAATGAAAATTATCTCTGGTGGACAGACCGGCGCCGACCGCACTGCGCTCGAAGTTGCACGTGAGTTAGGCATCGAGACAGGAGGTGTTGCACCACAAGGGTGGAGAACTGATGACGGCCCAGATCCGTCACTTGCATCATTCGGCCTTGTACAGTCCCTCCTATCCTCCTCCACTCTCTGTACGTGGGCAAACGTCCAAGCAGCAGAAGGAACAGTAATCTTCGGGAATGCGAAATCCCCTGGCAGCCGCTACACCATCAAGGCGTGCGAGGACTTCAAGCGACCCTACTTGATCAATCCAACAATCGATGAGTTGGTAGCTTGGATGCGTGAACACGAAATCACGATTTTGAATGTGGCGGGCAACCGCCAACGAGTGAATCCTGCGGTTGTGGCACAGGTGCGGGCGGTACTGAAGCCTGCTTTGGAGCTTCAACTCATGTATATATGAGAATCCCCAAGTTGAATGGGAGGAGGAGATATGAAAATCAGAATTGTTGAACTGCCAGAACTGCTGCGCCATGCAGAACTCCACTATCGTGTAGAGTCACAAATAGACACAGACAGCCCTTGGCAGTTTGAGGCATGTGCCGACCTGTTGGACACAGCTAAGAAACTTGTGGGTATCGTCAAAGCCAAAGAAGAGATGCACCAGAATCCTAAGGTTGTGTTTGAGGAAGAACTGTGAAACTCGCCTGCGACCTTGATGGTGTTCTCGCCTCCTTCACTGATGCGTACACTTCTCTGCTCATCTCCATCTCTGGGAGAGACTTGTTTCCCAAAGACTTCCTGCTGAATCCAGCTTTCCCTCCTGAGTGGGACTATGATCGCCGCTTTGGGTATACGGAGGGTGAGATTAGCGAGACATGGCAGCGCATCAAGGAGAGTGAGGATTTCTGGCAGGAGCTATACCCCCTTCCTGGTGCGTATGCAGCGGTGAAACAGCTGGACTGGCTGGCAGCCTCTGGGCATCATGTTTACTTTCTCACCTCGCGCGCGGGGAAGACGGCCAAGCGCCAGTCGGAGCAGTGGTTGAGTGGATTGGGGATGGCGTGTCCGACTGTCCTCGTGGTGGAGCATGGATGGGAGAAGATACGCCTCGTGCAGGGGTTGAATGTGAACACCTTCATTGATGACTGTGGGACGACGGTGAGAGATGTAGCCATCTGCGTGGAGAACAAAGCCTACGCCGTGTGCGGACACCTCTATCTCTACAGTCAGCCCTACAACGACTGGCTGCGCCGACCTGATATCAAGGTGGTGGGAAGTATGAGAGAATGGTTGAGAGAGGAGGGCGTATGGCCCTAACTGATCAAGATCGTCGCGTGTTTCTCAGGATGATGAACGATGTAGGAGAGCGTCTCTCGGCAGGGATGCGGGAATTGTCGAAGACGGAGCCTGCTAAGGTGCAGGAGCCTTCTACTCGGCGTGGTTCACTTCACCAGTGGCAAGTCATCAACAGCCTTGTGGTGCGCGTCACGGCATTGGAGACAGCGGCCGACGCTCAAGCAGCCAAAAAGGAAGAGCCCAGCTATCTTGATGAGATCAAGTTCTGAGGAGGATCTATGGGGTCTCAAGATGTGAGCGTCAAGCAGCATGAGTTGATCATTCAGGTGCGGGCCGATGTACTGGACTTGCTGATGTGGATCGACTATCCGCGCGTCTATCAGGATGTGTGGTGGGCGGAGTTTCAGGAAAGGTTGAGGAAGGTGGGGAGGTGGCAGGATGCTGTTGAAGTGAGGGGAGAGGGATAGTTATGGAAGACGTCAGAGACTTCCAGAGAAATCGACTGCGCATCTTCGAGACAGGCGCCACACGCGACCTTGACGCTGATAAGTATGACTATGAAGGCTTCCTCTCGCCGTTGGTGCTGGATCGCTTCGCGGCTTACATGCACAAGCACCGTATGCAGGTGGATGGAAGCCTGAGGGCCTCAGACAATTGGCAGAAAGGGATCCCCAAGGATGCTTACATGAAATCAGGCTGGCGCCACTTCATGGCATGGTGGAAGTTGCATCGCCAGCCCAAAGTTGATCGCCCCCAGCTTGAGGAAGCCCTCTGTGCGCTCCTGTTTAACGCAATGGGTTACTTACACGAGGCGCTGAAGGAAACCGCCCACGCCGCAGAATCTCAACCTGCACTTTCTGACGCCCAAACTCCAGAGCCTCCCAGCAGCTCCACATGTACAGATCAATGATGTGCCCCTTGATTGCTGAGCCGGTGTCCTCCACGCGATAGAGCCCATCATAGAGCGTACCTCTCGCATCGACACGAATCAACGATCCCAGTGGAATGATGCGCCGGTCGGCAGCGGCCATCCCTCGCTCCACGCGCTTTCCAGACGCGGTGATTTGACCTTTGCAGTAGGCGGTGGCGGTCCACTGAGGAGCTTCAACAGGTCCAGTCAACCCTAACGCGAACAGTCCAGCTAAGACGAATGAGGGCATGAGTTCTCCTGACATGAGAAAAGGGGCCTAGAGCCCCTTTCGTTGTTGTTGAGCGTGACGTGAGTGCCAGTCTAGCTGGCAGATGTTAGTTCATTCATCGAGATCACCATCTTGGTGACGATCTTTGTAACCCTCCCATAGTTTTGATCCACCTCATCCCAATCTCCGGCCAGCGTCAGATACTTGTCTGTCTTCGAGACGAGGAAGCCGACAGAGACGATGTCGCAAGGGACATCACCGAAGGCTTCCACATCTGCTTCTGCGACCCAGTTGTCTGGGTGATCTTGTGCGTCTGACCAGACGACCTTGACGAGGGGTTTCATGGTTAGATACTGGTGTCAGTTGGACGGCTGAAGTTGATCATCTTCCGGTAGAGCTTCTCTAGATCGATGACATCCTTCTTGTTGTGATTGAGGATGTAGGCAAGAGATTTCTCGTCGCCTCTCACACCACCACGCCAGTACTTGGATTCGATGCGCGTCTTGTTGGTCTCTCCCAAGAGGACGCGACAGGCATTCTCCAAGCGCTTGGAGCTGAGGGCCACACGGCCTCGAATGATGAAGTAGAGGTCGGTGTGTTTTTGCGTGCCATAGTTAGGGAAGTCGAGGCCCACTGAGATGGCGCGTGCGCGGAGAAAGGGGACGTCAAATCTGGAACCGTAATATGTGACAATGCGATCAAATTGTGCGAGGTCCTCCAAGCATTGCGTGACAAGTTGCTTGTCTTCGTTGCCAAACTGTGCCTTCTTGATGTCTTGAGGGGTGAGGACGCTGCTGTAGATTTTGTCGCTGCTGCCATCTTTGATCGCGTAACTCAGCATGATCCCAAAGTCAGCGACAAGGTTGCTCGACTCAATGTCAAAAAAGCCGAGACGCTCTTGGTGTCCTTTGTAGCAGCCGTAGTGTTCAAGGTAGGTGTGACGGTGTTGGCAGGAGTGAGTGGCGAGCCAGATAATCTCGGACTTCTTTAGTCGATGAATCGGTGCTAACGCCATGTAGCCTCCAAGAAAAAGTGACGACGAGGCTCCAGCCTAGCATAAACAGGGGTCGCTGTCAACCCCCCTCTTGAGGTGTGGGTGGGGAGGCGGGAAATGAGGAGTGTTAGCGTCCCCCTCTGAGGAGGATGCGCTGAATGATGGCGTTGAGGGGATCTTGTACTGCCGGCGCCGCCTGCGTACGAAGGGCATTGAAGGCCCCTTCGCCTCCCACAGGGACGAGTTCTGGGCCAAGGTCAAGTGCGGCCCGCTCAGCGGCTGGAGCGGCCTTCTGGAGGCCCTTGAAGGCTCCTGTGATGGCTCCTACACCCCCTGGCGTGAGGGGCATCATGCCAAGCTTGAGCTGGCCGTAGGGGTGAGGGTCGGCTCCAATGCCGGTGGCTTTCTGGAGTCCTGTGAGAGGTGGAGATTGAGGCATTAGACCATCCATTGAAGTGCTCGGTCGCACCAGCCATAGAGAAATCGGACCTGTGAGGGGTTCTTTTGCACGATGCGACAGATCATCCTGAGGCGTGCGGCGACAAGGGCGTTGTTGACGGTGTCAACCTGAGCCTTGGCGAGCGCCGTGAGGGTGATGGGACCCAAGACTCCATCCGGCTTGACGCCGAGGATGTCTTGCAGCTTCTGGATCGCCACCAAGGGTCCGCTGGTCACGCCGAAGTCGATGAGCTGGGCCTGAAGGTGAGGATCAGAGACCTGATCAAATCGAGGCCCCTTGACATACTTGGCCTCATAGATGCCTCTGGCCTCTTCCTCTGTGACTTTCCCATCCTTCCATGCTTCAGGATTGGCGCGTTCGGAGATGCCAAAAGCGGTGCGCCCCCCACGATCAACGGGATCATTCGTCGGAGGGCCTTCTCGTGCGATAACATTGGTGATCGGATCCATGCGAGACTCCTTAGGAACGTGGAAGAGCACCGTTGACGCGGGCTGTCAGATAGGAGAAGTGCTCCCCTTGAGAGACTTCAATGCGCTGGAGTGTGGCGGAGATGTGCCGCAGCGTGCTCATGATCTCGGGAAGCTCATGCAGATCATTCTTCTGAATGGAGACGACCTTCTTGTGGTTTTGTGTCTGCAGGAAGACGACCACCACGAGAAGAGCAATCACTGCAAGAGGTGAGAGTTCGTTGATCGTATGGAGGAGAGTGTTCAGCAATTCCATTAGAGTTTCCTCATGAGATCTTGGAGATCCTCATTGCTGAGTGTGGCAGGAGTTGTTGGGGCGGTCTTCGGACTCAAGAGGCCCAGAAGATTTGAGGTCTCAGGCTGTCTGAATTCCGAAGGAATGGCTCCACGGGGGATGGGTGCTTCTCCAAACGGCCCGCCGCTTCCGACGTACCTCCCCCAATCTGTGATAGGTTCTGTGCTGGGGAGCGGGAATGCTTGGGTCGCACCAAGCGCTGCACCAGCCCACGGAGACTTCCCCTGCTGATAAGCTTGTCCAGCTACAAAGCCCATGGTCGTTGGCAGGCTGTAGCGTCCGGCCACGTTAGAGAGATAGCGGCGAGTGGTCCTAGCGGTTTCGGGGTCAACGTTGGCTCCAATGCCAAACCCTACTCCACCTGTGGCAGCACCAAGTCCCTGTTGTAATGCTTGGAGCGCTCGTGGGTCTGGAGTCCCTCGGTAGGACTGGACAAAACTCCCAAGCACAGGAATCCTCATGGAACCCTGCTCAATGATGTTCGCGGGCGTACGCCGGAAGGGGAAGAGGAACTGAACAAGCTTGCTGGTGCTGCCGGTGACCTTCTGCTTGCCAAAATCGGCGATGCCTTTCATTGCAGTCAACTCTGGCTCGCTCGTGAGCGTGATCATGCGAGCTTGCTTTTCGCCGAATCCTGCGGCTTGGAGAATTCTTCGTGCAGCGACGTCCCCAGCGGTCAAGAGGATACCAGGAGTGGAGGTCGCCAGCTCAAAGTGAGATGGCTGTGTCTTGAACCCCGGCATCTCTGCTCGGCTGAAAGCGCCCTCTGCTCGGCCTGTGAGGACGCTGGCCTCTGGGAGCGCTTTAGAGTATTCCATCAGGAACTTTGTGGGAGAGAGCTGACGTAACGCTGCCCAGCCACGCGCATCTCCCGAGAGCCCAGCTTCGAGGGCTCCCATGACTGCAGAGCCCCACGGCCCGACAAGGGCATTGGCGGCAAGGCCATGAGTGCTGGCAAGGTAATTGAAGCGCTGGACAGAGGGAAGCGTTCCAAAGACTTTCTTGACGGACTCCATAATCCCACGAGGTGTATCAGGTGTTTGCGGAGCAGCAGCGAGAACTTCTTTGGGAGCCCCCAACTTCTGGAGAGCGGAGAATGCAGATGGAGCTGCAAGACCGACCGCCCCTCCTGTCATGGCACTGAGCATTGGATCGTCGAGAGGATCGGTCGCCCCTCCAATCAGCGCACCTCCGGCTCCAAGGCCAAGACGTGTGAGGAGTGCGGGATCGATGGCACCTGCTTCTCCTGTGAAGCG
>Ga0180008_1001969_pt1 | contig 11731 bp, 12 predicted proteins | sample MM_PW_MetaG_FD_121121 | JGI IMG/M metagenome (GOLD analysis project Ga0180008, IMG submission 121121) | Groundwater microbial communities from the Aspo Hard Rock Laboratory (HRL) deep subsurface site, Sweden - MM_PW_MetaG | ecosystem: Environmental > Aquatic > Deep subsurface > Groundwater... | reverse complement strand
CTGGTGGTACTAATGGTGGAACTGGTGGTACTAATGGTGGAACTGGTGGTACTAATGGTGGAACTGGTGGTACTAATGGTGGAACTGGTGGTACTAATGGTGGAACTGGTGGAACTGGTGGTACTAATGGTGGAACTGGTGGAACTGGTCGTTGTCGAAGTCGTTGACGTAGTTTCCGTAGAACGAGTATCATTATCAAGATCAAGGACATCAACACCTGGAAAACGCCGTTTCTTCACTGTTTCAACAAGGTAATATTCACTTGAATCAATCCAAATACGATCCAAAGCACGGACACCAGCAGATGAAGGAATGTACATCTCACCTGATTTCATACCAAGAAGACCAAGCTCTTCAAGATCAAGGGAGCTGCCAAAAAGGGGAGTTGTCAACAAAGCATCTATGGTATCAATGGGAGTCCAATGGGTAAGGAGTTTATAATCAGGTCGAATCCAATCGGACTCGGAAGGACGATAAATAACAACACGAATATTCGTCTTGTATAAAACGGCACCGTAGCTGATTATTTGGTTTTCAAACATTTCAGGTGTCTTATTCATTATCAAATATCGATCACCTGAAACGGTGAATTCAATAATATCACCAAAGACAGCAACGGTGTCATAGGACAAGACCGCATCCAAAAAGAATTCTTTGATAAAGGGTTTTGTTACCTGAGCATTTGTTTCAAAATCAAGATACTCCCCAGTAATATCCCCACTATCTCGGATAATCTTATATGAGGTTCCGACGTCCGACAAGACCTCTTTCAAGTCTGGACCAATTGACATCTAAGTTCTCCATAAACAAATAAATCCCAATCAGTCAGCCGCTTTAGGACCAAAATTAACAAGTTGATTGTCTCGGTAAGTAATATCTCTGCCAGTTGAATCGTAAGCAAAACCAGCGTCAATCTTACTACCAAAAAGATGTGATATTGAGACACCAGCAAACAGATCAGGACGTTCCTCAATTGCTGTTAAATAGGCCACATCCATATCCTTAATCATCTTGCCATAATGCTCGAAACGGTGCTGTAGCGATATTTGCTTATACTTAAATTTATGGGCACTTTCAGAATAAAGATAAAAGAACAAATGACGCTTGGCTCTCTGCTTAATCCAATACTCTTTAAACGATCCAGAGATAGGCATTGTCCAGCCTGTTTCTCTCTCAGCATCGTCAATGGCATTATCATAGTCAGTGGGATCAGTTAAATAAGATGTCAGACCCTTTACTTCCTGTTTTAAGAGTGCCAAAAGTTCTGCATTTGTCATTTTATCTCCTACTCACAACTCGCCTTACTGTTTTTGTTTTCGCAGGGGATACTTCCGTACTCATTTTCTCAGGAGTCCCCTCTTCCTTCTTTTCCGGGGTATCAGAAGACCTCTCGTCCTCTTTCACCGATTTATTCTTTTCAAAGGAATCTTTAAGTATTAAAAAGTCCTTTCTTAATTCAGCAATGGACTTCTCAAACTTTGAGGACTGCAATTTCAATTCCTCAATTTCCTTAAATAATGCTTTCCTCTCTTTTGCTTCACTGTCCCGTATCATTTTTTCAGCAGCAGCCCGGGCATTTACTTCCTTCTCCCTTACCTCTGCTTTTAATGAAACGTTCTCATTTAACGGGACTTTTAAACCACTGTCTTCCGCCGGGGAACCATCCCTATAAGAAAGGACTTCAACTGTCCCAGTATTCAAGCGGACTTCCTCTACAATAATTGGGTGCAGGGACTCTCCCTCTTTCGGAAGGATTGTCCCTGCTTCCCAAACCAACTCTCCTGCTTTGAGAGTTTTAATCATTTTTACTCTTTCGATAGTTCTCATACCGATTGCCTCCTTATTTGTTAATATCATTAATTTTCACAAACCTTACGGGGCTACCGTAGTGCTCGTGGTACTAATGGTACTGGCCGTACTGGCCGTACTTGCTGTACTTGAAGTACTACTGGTCGTACTCGCAGAACTTGAAGTACTTGAACTGGTGGTCGACGTTGAAATCTTCTCAGCCGGCGTAGGCGTCAATACATCAATGACATAGATACCATCACGATTGAGAAGAACGGGCAACCCTTTGTCCTGGACACGAATCCAGGTTACTTCGGGGTCCCATTCATCGTTTTTATCCGTAAAAATACCCCAATGGCGGTTAACACCAAAGGGAGCACGGAAAAACTTTCCAATGGGCCGGCCATCAACCTTTGTTGACAGCATAACGAACTTATCATCAGGGACATAATACTTCTTCATCGTGATATAATCCTCACGAGCCTTGTACGTACCAAGGACCCCTTGTGAAAGCTGGATAATTGCCCCCGTTTGATTAACGGCAAAAATGAAACGATCTTCGAAACTTCCCGCACTGTAATCATGGAACCGAACTTTATCCCCAACAGACAAGTCGGAAACATCGTCCACAGAAATCCATGACTGACCAGGAACCACCGCAGCCGTCAACCATGCCCGAACCTCATACATCTCATCATAGACAACGAGTTTCGGGATGTCCAAAATTGAACCAACGGCCAGCGGATTGACACCAACAATCTCATGCAGTTTCCCACTAAAAAGGCCCGTGACTTGATCACCAAAGGCGGCTTTTGTGAGTAAAGCACGAATTGTGGTATCATTTGCCAGATATGTTAATACCTGGGAATTGCAGATTGCAAGGTCAACTTTAGCACCGCAATCTTCTTTGATCTTGCGCTTGCCGGCCTGGATATCGGCAATGATGTTCTTACTGGCACCATTATTCCAGTTAAACGCCGCAGCAAGTGAGACCATGTGGTCACTCGGAACCGAATAATTTACCGTGGCCATATACCCGCCCCTCATCTGGTATGTAAAACTACCATTAAAGAGCATTTGGGCATACATCCACTCTTTTCTTCGATTCGAACGGTTAATCAGTCCAGCCATTTCTTCAGCAAGACACTCGGTAGCAGATTTGTGCTCCGATGTCGTGCCTTCTTTTCGTAGGTTATTGAGGAATTCCTCATCAAAGGGCATTTTCTCCTTCCAGTAGGCTGCTTCTGCTCTGTGTTGAGCAATGCCATGTGGTGCGGTTTGTGGCGCCGGTGAACCAGGCGAAACAAACGGAGTCATACCCCGGCCTCCCCTTTTACTCTCCCACATGATTGAACTTGACGGAGAATCACTCTCAGGAAACAAACTCATCAAAAGTAAATCAGGCTTTTGAGTAAACTGGGTAACAAAATCTTGCAGAACTTCTAATCGAAGCTCTGGTACATCTGAACTTCCTCTTGGCATAGGTTTTCACCTCCTTTTTTATAAATTTTTAACGAATGTACACATATTGGCCAAACGTTGCCCCGGATAAAGCCGCAAGTGCGACAGCATCCAAATTAACCAGCATTCCACGATAAAGTACACAATTCCCAAGGATCAGTGTGGAAACTGCTCCCTTGGATTTGGACCCAATGCCCGTGTTAACCGTCTTCTCCAGAATGCCAACGGCATCTGAATAGTTGTTGGCAGTACCCGCTTCAACAGAGACATACGCTCTCCTTGCAGTCGTAAATGCAGTAGCACCAACAGCGGTCGTAAATGAAATCATGGCACGATGAGTTTCCGTTGCCCGGTCAATGGCAGTGATGGCACCCAAATTCTCTGCCCCGGTGACATTATCATTGATAATAATATCATCCCCCACAGCAAATTTGTAACTGTCATCCATGGTAACATAGACAGTCGTGCCCAACGCCGCCCCATCAGTAACAAGATAAGCACGACCAGGATCAATCGATGCCGGGAAGACCGTGGGATTATAAGGAACTAAAAGTCCATTCCCACCCGCCGATAAATCAGCAGCAAGCACCTGACCAGACAATACCAGCCCATAACCTGACTTCAAGGTAACAGGCACCCGCAAAGCTGCCATATGGTCCGAATAATACAACTTTGCATAGTCCAATTGTTCTCCGTATTGAACTCCCGGAATGTCAAAAGGTGTTTCTCTTGGCATAGTATTTCACCTCCTCCCAAATTTAATTGTTAATAAAAAAATAAAAATACCTGGCAAATCCCTCCCTTTTTAGCAGAGATTTATTTGCCGGCTACGACCGGAACAACCCCCACCGATGCCAACATGGTACCGACGATTGTTTTGTTTTCATCGACGATTTTCTTGGCGGCCACTGTCTCGGAAGTTTCAACTTCCTTCGAACTGAATCCGGTCCCCATCACTGAAGACACAACTCCCTTGTCAACCCAGTCCTTAATTTCGGCATCAACGGCAGCAGCAAACGCCGTGGCGTCAAACACTCCCTCCTTTACGAACTTTGCATGATTGATCTGACTTCTGACTTTTGCATACAAATGTTCAGGAATGTCACTCTCGGACAGCTTCGTTCCAAAAATACTGTCCGCCTGACTTTTCAATTCACGTTCGGTCCGAATGGTGTCACTTTTCTCCAGCTTCAGAACCCGGTCATTCTGAGAAGCAATAACCAAATCCTTATCGGCGAGGTCTTTCGCAAACTTCACCCGTTCTACAGAGAAAGTAGCCTCCATTTCGGTCTTCACTGCATCCTGAATCTGTTTTACCATTTCGGGATGCGCCTCTGTCAGTTGTTTAATGTTTTCAAATGGCACGTCCTTCACCTCCTTTTCTTGTTTATTGTTGGTTAAAGAAACGTCTTCAAGAATGGTCTCATCAAACTCCACCTCAACTTCTTCTTTCGAAAAAGCAGCAGCTTGGGTCTGACGATCCCACCCAAATACGCAAACAGACGCTTCATTGAAACGACTTTTTCGAAAAATCGTTCCAGGGCCTTTCATCTTAAAACCATTAACTTCAGCAATAACTCCTTTATCCAAACGCTCAATAGATAACGGAGTTACATATGCACTTGACTCATACGGGAAGCCCTCAGAAGAAAGCTTTTGAAACTCGGCACTTTCCTCAGTACCAACAAAAGTGGTCTTATCCGGATTTAAATTCAACTTAAAATCAGGAGTAACAATGGGCTTGCCCGTAAAAGCAATTTTCCTACTTTGATCATGGTTTTCAAGAATGGGATATTTTGCCTTATCAAACACCATACCGGCCAGGTCAAGGACAAGATCATCCCACCAATAATGGTTCTTAATGATTTTGCCACTATAAACAGTCATGTTCATTTTTGGAGTTTTCTTTTCATCTCCATCCGCAAATTCAGTGAATGCATGGCTTTCCGTGGCGACAAACCGCATAGCTCCCATTGGAATCTTTTTGGTTTCTTTACTCATTTTTCCATCCTCCGAAAATTTAGAGTTAGCAATCCTAACGGCCTTACCCTCACAATCTTTACCTCCCTTTGCCTGACAATCTTTCAAAACACCATTAGCCACTGATACCCATTTGGCTTTTTGGGTATCAGTTTTCGCTTTCGACGTATGTTTGGATACGTCCGCCTTGGTCCAGGGCATTTTACACCTCCTTAAAACTGGGACCGACGAACATCAGCATTCTTCCATGCATAAATATCTATGGTAAAACCTGCTCCCACAACAACATACCAAAGTTTCTTACTTTGGTGTTCAAATGGTCCCCTAATGGTTTGGCCTTCAACCAAATGTGCTACTGCTCTTCCAGCAGCATTATCTTCATAAATATGGGCATCACCTGCCCCGGCAACAGATGTGTTGCCCATTATCATACCAAGTAATTCATCACTCTGTAATGTGATTAAACCAGTCCCCGTAAGTTCAAGGCTAATAAGACGATAGAATCCATCCATTTTATTTACTCCTTTGGTTTTGGCTTTTGTTTGGCCTTTGGTTTAGCTTTTGGTTTCGGTGGGTTTCCCGTCTCCGTGTCTTCCTGTAAAGTCTCTGCATCCACCGTATAAACCAATTCAGGGTACATCTCGTCCTCAGTCGCTTTACGCAAACGCATCCGACCATAACCACCAAGTCCCAAACGCTTTGCAATTTCAGACACAGGAACACCAACAGATTCAGACAACGGTCCGTGTTTGACACCAAGTAGTCCTTTTGCACGGCCTTCAAAATTGGTAACATCCGAAATCGGGTATGTAATATCAATCAATTGCTCAGGACGCTTTTTCACCTTTTTTATAATGGGTTCTTTATCCTTATCAAACCCAACAGCTTCATCCACCTTAAAGAATTCGGGGAACCCGTTTATCTTACTTTTCAAAAAGAAAATACTACCCCAAAAATCATATTTCTGAAAACGATCAAAATAAGCCACTTCATCGGATGTTCTATCTGACATTGGACCCCTTGATGCTTTAACGGAAGCAAATGTCCCTTTTGAAGTGCCCGTCATAACATCCGAAGGCTCATTCAGCCCCGAAGCAACCATTTGAAGGATGTCCGTGTCCTGTTCTTTAATCGATGTAAGATTTGGATTTTTTACTTCAACCGTCATGCCCGGGGGAAGCACAAGGGATCCACCAGGAGTTTTCTTTTGCAGGATACCCGTCTTGGCACGTTCTTCATCCGAAAGCATTAACCACAATTTAAAATCTCTTGGGTTCTCAAATGAAAAAATCCACAAATAAGATCCGGCAGACTTCTTATGGTCAATCTCATATTTCTTCAAGTTCTCATAATGGTTGAGCCATTCAAGCACGGTGCGTAAATAACCAATCGCTCGGCGGGTGACAAATCCACGATCCCATGACACGATAAAACGATAAAAGCCCCCAAGGGAAGCATACTTCTTTTTCCTGCTTCTGCTTGATTGCTGGAGTTGTCTATTATAACTGGCATAGTCACTTTGATTGACATAGCCCTGGCCAGTGGCGGGAAGCTGTGCCAATTCCGGGAACCGGGCAACATAAATACTTGGGATCTGATTGACCAGTGTGCCAGAACGTTTATCAGACACATTGTAAAATAAAGGGAAGTTTGTTTTTGTAGGATGATAAATAATTCCGGTTCCTTCTGCTCCACCAGAATTAATTAATGCAGGGTCAATAAAGTCAATCTCAATAAAACCATCTAAATGGCATGTTAAACAAAGGAAAAGCTCTCCTTCAACGGAAGCTCGTCCAACGTACTGGGGCCAGTATGAATATAAACGGTTTCTGACATCAAGCTCAATCTCTTCAATGGCCTCCTGAATCTCTTGAATACCGGAGGTTGTCTCATAACCCCAACCAGTCAACCGACCAACCATGCCTCTAATAGCAGTATTGATCTGAGGATTCTCATTGAATTTCCGCCAACATGCCATTTGCAGGACTTCTCTTGTAAGTGAGTTTTCCTGTTTAACAGCACCAGCGAAAAGATTAAACCCATCCTCATCTTTGGCATTAACATCCCCCATACCATACTGCCACGGAACAGCAAACTTGATCCGTGCAAGCACATCATCGGGCATGTCTAATAAATACTGTTCTATTTCTTCGTTTTTCATTTCATTTGGACACCTATCAATTAAGGAAAAGTATTAATATGACAGACACCCTACGGTATAAAAAGAAACTTGTCAAGTATTTTTAAGGAAACAAACTAATATTTTCCTACAAGATATTTATTTGGAATGAGTATTCCAAAGGAAGTCATTGATTTTCTTATACGAAAGTGGTCCGCAGTAAGATTTCGCCCACCATAAACACCCCACCCCACCGAGTAGATACAATCATCTTGAATGCCATATTTCTCATCTTTTTCAGGAGAACCAAACCACTTCTTATCTATATCATGATCAAAAATGGACATCTCTTCAATAAATATTTCCTCCTTCTTTGATCCATTAATATATGTTTTCGGTGCCTTAAAAAGGGACGCCTTGACAATATTATAAAGTTCATTGAAGGCCTCACGCTGCCGACCATAATTTGGATAAATCGTTTCAAAGGTAACATTACGGTCGTCACACCATGTTTGCATATCCCAGGTACCATAACGTTCACTGCAAAGAGCATCAATACCATCAAACTCATCATTACATAAATCCAACACTTCCTTTATCAAATCAAGGGAGTGGTTCTTTATATCTGCCAACAACAGCAAAAAATACACATACCGTGGTGCCGCTTCAAGTAAAGTGGTCATGCTTGGGTTACTACGGCTACCGGGAAGTCCCTTCGCAACGACACTCACAATCGATCTTGCTTTGCCACGTACAGCAGAAGGATCCCCCCTATCAATACCCGCCAACAGTGAAAAATGAGTGTCAAAGGTCTCTTCAAGCTTTTTTAAGTCATTTATCACTGCCATCTTAGAGGTTCCCAAAAAGTCGGAAAACGAGTAAATATCATCAATTTTAGCCAATTTTTCATAAAGACCAACTATTTTTACGTTTAATCCATCAATATCAAAGGGTAAATTCTTTTCAATAGTGTCATTTCGCAGTATAACCGTCCTATTTTTCTCTTCAAGTATCTCCAAAATGTTCTTACCATCCAAAATCCGACCATTAGCACTATAAAATGACATGGCTTCGATCATTTCTTCGGTAAATACCCTTGTTGTGCCCGCAGACCAGAGGTTCAAGAAATACCGCTCAAATTCACCAAATGGGAATTTTGCACGGTAATCATCAAGCTGTGCCTTCGTCATTAATGGATGCCAGTAGTCGTCAACATCACCCAATTTGCTGTGGCGGTATGAATAGAAGACCGTTGTTGTTTTACCCTCAGTAAAAGAAGCATATAAATGATATAGTACATGTGATTTGTCAGAAACAGTGGAGTCAATAACACCCAGAGCATTGGGAATATTTCGTACCGAACCATCAAGCTGCACAAAGAACTTGGGATTTTTCATGTCAAACATTTCAGAGAAGGTGTACCCAGTAATATTTGAAACGATACCTGTAAAAGATGAGATCGAACGGATCAAAGAAATAATTTCATTCTTTGGATTGGTAATCCTTATTTCCTTCTCTTGGATGTTTCGCTCACCCACCTGACTTTTAAGATGAGGGGAGTTTCTGATGATGTCCCGCATAATGTCAAAATGCACAAACTTGACTTGATCCTTACTATTGGCACCCAATGTGATCGTCTGACGGTTCCAACAAAAGAACTTCCATAATTGAATCAGACAAGCAAGAATTGATTTGCCTTCACCACGCATCCAGCATAAAACAATCAGACGGTGAATAAAGGTACCGTTCTTCATTACCAATGCCCGCCGCAAAATCTTCTTCTGTTCTTCCCATATATGGTGGTAACTTCTACCAGTATCCGTATTAGGTGTCTTTGGTAAGTCTTTCATTGGCACCCATACCTTAACATCCCCCGCTGCCAAAACATCCTCTGAAATAGGAGTGATCTCGGCATAAACATTATCCTCAACCCACTTGATCATACCTTCGGCACCATTTCTATATTCGGGGAAGTCAACGTCGCGCTGTTCCTGACTACCCCGACCACGATCAGCCTTCATTGCCCTGCGGGTGCGCGCAACTACTTTTCTGACAACTGCCATAATCTTCACCAATAAAAAAGGAAAAGGGGGGCAATAAAGATTTCCACTGCAAATTAAGGACCAATAATGGTAGTCCAGCAAGTTTCTCTGTCCTCTGTTGCCCCGGTTAATAAATAAACTGCCCATTATACAGACCACACCTTCATGTGGTTGACCCTTTATTTTAAATAAAATCCTGCCACAATAATTCCAGGTGGTACATTTCCAGCCCACCACCATTCTCCCCTGTGCTGATGCTGTTCGTGCTCTTCGGTCACCAGAACCTTGTGCTCTGCCGACATCTCATAATGCAAGGTATCGTCAATATATGTGTCCTTCGGTTCTTCAAGGTGTATTGCAGCGCATAAAATCCTTCCATCTTTTCTAATTCTTAATGCCATTTAATGTCCTTCCATTGACCTCTTATTTTAAATAAACCTTAATTAGCTGGTGGAATACGGCGTTTTTGTGGGTCTTTTATATAACCACAAACGGGACACTTTCCATATTCTCCGACAAGTGCAAAGTCACAATTATTACACCAAAACTTGGTGCCCTTCCTGGCGGTCATGGCTCGTTCTCTGTTTGTCGGTCTATATTTTATTTCTTCGGGTTCCATATAATTTGTCCACCACCCTTATTTCAATACAATCCCTTTATTTTCAACTTCTTCTAAAACTTGATCCATTGGCAGGTGGTTCATTCTCCAATTATTTTCCATTTGATAATAATGAAACCCCGACAACCTGTTTTTCAGACGAATAAAACCCCCAACGCAACTATGTAATTCAACTTTTTCTTTATAAGCAACCACCCAATAATAATCGTCATCGTATTGGTCTGTCCATCCGAGCAACTGAACAATTCTGTCAGGACAATCTATAACAAGTTCGTTCCGCATCAGGTCTACTTCTTTTTGGATTAAAAAGGCGTTGTCTCGTTTTAAAAATTTATTTATCCGAGAGCTAATCATCCTTTTTGGTCGCTCAACAAACCTCCAATAAAAATTAAATTTGTTTATTTGTTTTCTGGCAATATAATCTTGAACCAGTTTGCGGGCGTTACCGATTTTTGGTGTTTGAATTAAATAAGATGGTTTCTCAAGGCCATTTTTAATTTTAAGTTCAAAATCCTTGATATTTTTCCCGCGCAATATCGGAGTGGGTTCAATTGGACGAGACATAATTTATCCTTTTTGGTCGCTCAACAAACCTCCAATAAAAATTAAATTTATCCATCCACCACCTTCCTTCGAACCACCTTTTGTTTGCGAGTTGGCCGGGCTCCAAGATCAACACCAATTGCCTTCGTCGCCGCAAGAATCTCCGAACCTTTAGCACGATAAGTTCCAAGTTCATCCCCCGGCGAAGTCTCAACAAAATAATCATTCAGCCCCAAAGACCGCCAAGTCAATTCAATCAACTTGATGTGCTCCCGAATCTCCTTATAAACCGGATTTACAATAACACCACCTTTTGCCGTTGGTATTAAAGCTTCAGCTCCAATTTCAACAATCAAAAACCTACACAAGTTCTGATATAAAGGCATTAAGTGCAAACCAACCCGCATCATTGTGGGCTCATCTAACACAGAAGCAAAACTCCTATAAAGAACCAATGAAACAGTCCGCAAATAAGACATCTCAATCCGACACCTGCGAAAGCCAGAATCCCCATATTCACAGAGACCATAAGCATCACACCTTTCAGCTCTACATACCTTAACCATTTCCCATGTAATAATCTGCTTTGTACCGGTAGTATCCTTACCTTTTAATAAATGCATTTTACCAATTTCATTGTAATAACGAAGAGGGAGATCAGTAACAAATCCCTTTTTACTTTCCTCTTCTTCCACGCCATCAGCCATATCATTATTATCAACCATACTATTACCTCTTTTTTATTAATGGTATTTAAATATGGTTATTATATATAGCACTTCATTATCAAAGGTCAAGCATTTTTATATTTAGAAAAGGACCATCAATCGGGAAAGTGGGGTGGATAAGGGTTTTAAAAGACGCCCTTAGGGATTTTTATGGAAAATTAGGTGGTCGAGTCTCGCTCTGACAAAAAAGACGGTCCCCCTTTGAGATAAATCAAGGGGGTCTGATAACAGTTATTATGTCAACTAACAGATGAGTGCATGAATGAACTACATATTATGATGCTACAAACAATGATGATAGCACCTACATTATTTGTTGCTACTTACATCAAAGTTTGAAGGCTACAAATCACGTTGCTTGACATACTACATTAAATGCAGCCTCATAGTGCGCTGTGTATCACCTGTCAACAGCTACATTTAATGTTGATAGTCCACTACATTTAATGTT
>Ga0180008_1001968_pt1 | contig 11736 bp, 24 predicted proteins | sample MM_PW_MetaG_FD_121121 | JGI IMG/M metagenome (GOLD analysis project Ga0180008, IMG submission 121121) | Groundwater microbial communities from the Aspo Hard Rock Laboratory (HRL) deep subsurface site, Sweden - MM_PW_MetaG | ecosystem: Environmental > Aquatic > Deep subsurface > Groundwater... | reverse complement strand
AACAACTCAGACAAGACATCTACCTACCTGAGTGGTTCTGCTACGGCGGCCAACAACGTAATTACCACACCAACTCTCATAGCCCTGAAAGGTCCTATGAAATATGTTCTCGCCATCGAGTGTCTGTTGGATGGGATTCCCGAGGTGATTTTGGTACAATTCAATTGTAGTGCCGCCGGAAGTGTGCAATGATTGAAGATTTGGAGCAATTAAAGCAACTGGTCGCGAAGTTACAGCAGGAGATCACAGAGTTAAAACAGCAAACCAGTGTTCTATGGCAAAAAAACGCCTGGGTACGCGCGCTGGATGAAATTGTTGACGACATAGGCGACCAACGCGCGGGGCGGTTCATCTCGGCTACTGCGGGCAGCGACCCATCCGACTCTGACTTTTCCGGCATGTTTATGGCGGGGGCGTTGCAGACCATCGCGGACGGGAACACGGCGCGGCTGGCCGAAGTGCTGGCGGGCGTGGCGCAGTTCTGGGTGGCGAATGGCGCAGCGTGGGCAGGCGGAGGCGCGGTGAAACTGGACGCGGATGGAATATCTGTTGATACCGCCTTGACTCCCCTGGCACAAAATAAAATCAAACTTGTTGACGGAAGCGAGGTACTTGTAGAATCTTATGCTTATAAAGTGGGTAGTGCAGTTCAAAACTATTATAAGCAAAATGCCAGTCCAGCCCTACACAGTTTGTCTGTTTTTCGTGTGTATGCGCCAACTGGAAAAACAAGTGAATTTTATCTGGAAACCTATGTCAACGATGTAATCACCAACTATCTGCGCGTATTGTCAAGTGGAATTGTTGAGGTGGGCGGAATTCTCTATCCTATTGGAGCTGTTTTAGGTATTACCGGGGCCGCATCATATGCTAGGCTTAATTTTATATCGGGAGACTCAACTGTCGCCGGTATCCTAAATCGGGAAGGGACTGGGGGTTCATCAAAACATTTCTATTTTGGTGAAAATAGCGACACGGGAAAGTGGATATTTCGGGGTAGTGGCAATATGGAAATAAGAGGCAAGATATTAAGAATTGAAACAGCGAAGACACCTACTTCTGCCACTGACACAGGTAACGCAGGAGAAATCTGTTGGGACGCCAACTATATTTATGTCTGTGTGGCTACAAATAGTTGGAAGCGTATTGGAATATCTGCATGGTAAAGGTTTTAAAGATGGCAATACTGGAGATTATTACTTTCATCCCGCGCGGCCGTAGTTATCAAATTGTGGAGATGTAAAATGAAATGGGGAGTAGATGTTTCAGTGTGGGATGCTGTCAAACTTGTAGACGGCAAGCGGACATACATTCCGATGAATTGGCGTGCGTCTGGCTTAGACTTGGCGCTCATAAAATGCTCAGAAGCGCTTACCGAGGATCCTGCCTTCAAAGTCCAATGGGCAGCGGCGAAGGGAATAATGCCTCGAATGGCGTACCACTTTTTCAGGTGCAACGTCAACGCCATTGCGCAGGCGGAGAAGTGTAAATCAATCCTGGCGGGTGATTTCGACCCACGAACGGACTTTGTCGCGCTAGATTTCGAGACAAAGGATGGAGTAGAGCCACTTGCGCGGCTGGCTGCCGCTGGCTCATGGCTGTACGAAATGGAGAAGTTCAAGACAACTCCATTCGTCTACACCTACGCTTCGTTCTGGCTGGAAGCGGGCGGCGCGCGGGCGACCTGGGCGAAGAAATACCCGCTGTGGTTCGCTGCCTGGCCGCTGGATAACTGGATTGCGCGCATGAAGCTGCCGCCGTACATCTTCACGGCGGATAAAATGATTCAATTCAAGGCGGATATTGTAGCTGGAAAGTATAAGCCGTCCATTCCGAAGCCCTGGACGGAGTGCGCAATCTGGCAATTTACTGCACGTTGCGATTCGAAAGCTATTCCTGGACATCCGGCAATAAAGAAAGTGGTTGACTATAACGCCGTCTACATGCCACTGCCAGCAATGGGGGAGAAGCCTCCTCCGCCTCCTATTCGTGATCGTAAATGCCCATTCGTGCAATGCCCGGTAGATGGAAAATGACGACAAACAATGGCCGAATAACCTTGGGGGTACTCGCAAACAAAATCGATAACCTGCACGAGGATATTGGCAGGCTTGAGACTAAAGTCGATGAGGTCAATGCGGTCAAAACAGGTCTGGCTGTTCTGGACTCCCGCATGGATGGACTAGACAAACGCGTGACCGCGTGGTCATTGACTAATTCGATTGGCGCTATTGTCGCTGGTGTCCTGGCGGCTTTTGGCATATCCCAAAGATAAGCAGAAATAACGGAGTACGATCCCGCATTTCATGAAATACGGAGATTTGATTGGAGGCCCTGATGTCAAGGCGCAAAATCGGCGCGATAATTAGTGATTTGCACATTGGGCACACTTTAGGTCTTTGCAATCCCGATTCAACAGTTTCGAGTGACGTAGACGGAAAACTAAAGCAAATCCCCGTAAATCTCAACGACTTTCAGGTTTACCTTTGGGGGCAATATCTTCACTTTGTAGAAACAGTCAAAAAGATAGCCGGCCGTGATGAAGTATTTGTCCTGTGCATGGGCGACCTGACGCAGGGCAAACAGTTCATGCGTGAGTTGATGTCTACTCGCATGGCTGATCAGATTACACTAGCCGTAGACGCGCTTGCTCCGTTACTCAGACTGCCCAATATACGATTCGTTAGACTCATCAAGGGAACAGGCGCCCACGTGTTCGAGGAGGGTTCGAGCGAGATATTAGTGGCTGAGAAGTTGCGCTCGGATTATCCGAAGTTGGACGTTCAGCCGCTTTATCACGGTCTGCTGTCTGTTGGGGGATGCGAGATTAATTATACGCATCATGGGCCAACCGGAGGTTCACGCACGTGGTTGATAGGTAACGAAGGGCGGTATTATCTAAAGTCATTGATATTGCAGAACATAATACAGGGTAAAAAACCTCCCCAGCTTGTATTACGAGGACATTATCATATTTGTGTGAAAGAGACATTGACTGGCTGGACAATTGGCGAGGGCGACAATGAAGAATATCAGTCTACTCTATTAATTATCCCCTCTTTTTGTGGACTAGACGATTATGCTCGCAAGTCCTCAAAGTCGCCTGATACAATTACCAACGGGGGGGCGATTGTTGAAATTGTTGATGGTTCACTTGTCTCTACTCGGTTTGTTTCAAAAACCTTAAATATAACAACTTATGAAGCCCTATGATATAATAAGCCCGCGACGTAATAGCGTCCGGGCCAATGACCATAGCACTAGAGGTGCTACGATGAATGAAAGTATAGCACGAAAATATGAGCGTACAAAAAAATGGAAAGCTGCGCATCGAGAGTATGTGCTTGCGTATCAAATTGAATATAACAAAAAGTACTACGCTAAACATCGAGAATATATAAACGAACATAAGAAAAATTACCGAATTACACATCACGAACAATTTATCGAAAGAGACAGAAAATACCACACTACACATCAAGAACAAATAAACAAACGCGGAAGAGAATATTACGCCACACACCGAGAACAGAGGGATAAATATCGTAAAAAATATGCTGCTGCGAATCCGGAAAAGTCGAGGAAGTGGTATAAAATATATCACACTAGACATCCAGAAAAATCATCAGAATATCACACTCGTAGGCGCGCCCGCGAGGTGAACGCGGAAGGTAATGGAGTTACAGCGAGGCAATGGGAAAAGATAAAAGAAGAATACTTCCAGCGTTGTGCATATTGCAATCAGGAGAAACCGCCACAAATGGATCACATTGTCCCACTTTCTAAAGGCGGAAAACACGACATAGACAATATAGTTCCTGCCTGCAAATCTTGTAATAGCAGCAAGTGTGATTCTTCGCTTTTGATGTTTTTATATCGGAGGTCACAATTATGAACAGCGACCCCGCAGAAGCCGTGCGCCAGGTGTTCGATCAACGACTACTGGAAGAGTTGATAAAAGAATCAAATATTCTGCCACTTCGCCCAGAGGGATTTGGTGTCACGGTGGGTGAATTTGCCCATGCCAATGGTCTCTCCATAAATACGGTGCGCAAGTTGTTAGATGCTAAAGTTGAAGCGGGGAAGTTGCAACGAACCGAAATGCGCGGACGTGGCGGTGGGGCAGGTTGGGTGTACTCCAAGTGATATAATGTCCACAGTGTGTGGCTAACTATGGCTGAACAGAAAAAGAAAAGTGGCGGGTCCAAAAAAATTGGCAGAGACGTAGCTAAGGGCGCGCGTTATCGGGGCCTGCACATCCGCGAGAAGAACAAGGTAAAGCGCGTGCTATGTTCATCTGGCGCGAAGGCTGCAAAACAGTACGCCACGAAACACGGCTTGCTCGGCTATCTCGGCTCTCTCGGCTCTCTCCATAGGAATTGAGACACCTGTACACTTGCAATTCCCGTTGAATGGCTGTCCCATCCTTTCAGCCACACGGTTTCACTAAAAGCGGCACTTACAGCATTTGCTGAAAATATGGTAGAATCTGAAACGCGGGCGGCGGCTCGCGGGAAGCGTACAGGCTGGGCGACGCGTTGGCCGTGCGAGAATGGGCAACCTTGAGCTGAAGGACCCCGAAACGGCGACCGTAAAGCCAAAGCCGGGGTACCCCGCTCGCATTGGATCGGAATTTCCGATCGTCGGCCAGACCGTAATAGTCGGACGTGAGAGTGCGCAAATCACTGCCTGCCCGATTAGCTCATCCACCATTGGCGGTACGAGCTGGCACGCGCCATGACAGAAACCGTATGGTCTTACGGGGTAGCGGGATCCGAAGAGTCGCCTTTTAGCGTCTCGGAGGTATCGTAGGATGGCTCCATGTAGTCCGTCATGAGTAGCAGGGTTGATCGCCTGTGAAAGTGTGCGAGTATGACACGGCTCGCTGGCGCATAATTCAACTTACGTTCAATGAGAGGAAAAACGAAATGGAAACAATTATTTTTACCCCTGAGGTGCTAGCCGGCATCGTTGGTCTATTCCTGATGCTGGTCTTTGCCTACTTCCCCAAGCTGCGTATCTGGTACGGACGCTTGGCATCCGAGGTGAAGAGCTACATCATGCTCAGTCTGCTGCTCGTTACGGCGGCGGTCATCACCGCCCTGGCGCATTACGGCGTGGTCGCCACCACCGAGCCGATAAATTGGATACTCTTTGCGAAAGTGCTGTTCGCTGCGCTTATCGTCAACCAACCCGCTTATAACATTTTACCCAAAGCGGCTGACGTGAAGGCGGTCAAGCTGATACGCGACGCGGCTGGATAGCCGCCGTCCGCCCACCCAAAACAAAAAAGGCCGAGGACGTTGCCGAAAAGTCCAACATGGTCGGATAGCACAAAAATCCCCTGAACTGAGAAGCCAGGGGATTTGCCGCGCCCATGTTAGCGCAAGGTGACCTCAATCAACGAGCCGTGTGGATAACGTGCCTCAGCCTCCAGGAAGTCAACCCAAGGGATTCCGTCAACGACTTTTATCTTGCCGCCTCTATCCAAGCAGACCCATTCATTGCCATCCAGCACAATCAATATCCCAAACGCCCATTCCGCAGGGCAGGCTACTGCTTTGCCGATATAATCTTGCCATTGTAGTCCGCTCGCCATGCGGGAAATGCATGTGCCATTCACGAAACGCGAGCAATTAACCCCGCCGTTTGGCGGCCAATAGTGGCTATATCGAATCGTCACCGTTTTGCCCTGTACGGCGTCAGGAAACTCTGGGGGCGTTTCTGGTACTACCGTACCAATATCTGCTATGGCGTCCGTCTCAGGGCTTCCAGGCGTCAGGGGGACGGTTCTAAAGGGACGTATTTGCCTATAAATCCATCCGTGCAAGCAAATGCCTGGAAGTCGTCCCAATCCACAAACGAGCAGGTGCGTTGGGTTATAAACTGTGCCAGCGGGTCAGGCACAGACCAGGATGTAAAATTGTAAACGGCGATCACAAGCACGAATAAGACAAATGCGACCAGCGCAATCGCGATTGTATTAGATAGTTTCAGTTTCTTCCACATGGTTTATTCCTTTCTTTAGCTCGAGTAGCCGCTTCAGGTTGGCAACGGCTTCATCCAGCGGCCAGTCAGAAGTCACGCGCGGGCGCGGTACTCTCCGCCGACAGGCTGGGCAGATGGGGGGGAGATGCAGGGCGGCGCGCTTACCCTTGCCCTTCGGGAATATCCCATGTAGGATGCGCCCAATATCATTGTGCGTGACCGGCTTTCCGTATGTATCGCCGATATTGCGAAGAGACATTTTAGCGGCTTTTTGCGCCAAGACGTCCGTTAGTACATCTTTCTCTGTACGCTTCATGTACAAGGCATCCTTGTGGCTTGTGAAGCCTCGCCAGGGCTGTTTGCCGATTGACATTTCATAAGTTTATCCCTTCTGCCCATCATACAGGCAGCCAATCGAACAACTTTTCCAGGATAACCAATTTATTTTTTTTGGTGATGCCGCACTTTCGCCAGCCGGCTTTCAGGAAACAATAGCCAGGATTGCTCGACTTTACTTTCTTCGGATCAATGTAGGTGTAGAGGCGTTCATTCGACCAGGCGTTCCAAACAAGTTGTTCGGCCTCTAAAATCAAATCGCTTGAAAGGTAATTGCCTTCGTTGCGAAACACAGCACAGTTGATGCCCTGTTGTCCATCATCACTGATAAACTTGCGCCACACAAATAGAGCCTTGCAATCAGATGTCATCAATACCATCTTCCTACCAGGCCCAACAAATAATTTTGGCTTACGGCCATCGGCATAGAAATGACGCGAATAATGCCGATTGAAAATGCTTCTGGCTGACGCGTCACCATCTTTTACACTGTACCAATGCTGGCCTGGAATCAACGTTGTCATTTTACTTTCACTCCAATCCGCGCAATGGCACACGGTCAGCGGCGGAAGATTTCCGCGCGGCCAGTTCCATGACAGGACGGACACTCCAATATGCTGTCCGCTGGAAGCAGTTGTTGAGCCGCCTCAAGATTGGCCTTCAGCTTTGTGATGACAAGTGACACTGCATAGTCATTTATCCATTTAGGATCATCAATGAAAGTCAGTACAACTTCGGGCAGACGGTTCAGATCGTACAAAATACCTTCGGCTGGCTGTTTTATAAACTCATTAAGATTCGCCACCATCGGCCCCTCACCAAGAAATACTATATTGCCTTTCCTGGCTTCTTGCAGAACCAGATCTCTGAATTTCTTTTTGGCTTTCATTTGCTCGGAGCAGTCTAACGCGTCGCCGCAGTAAATGTTATCTGACTCTATCATATTCACCTCCTTCAGTGCGACTAGGACTTGTACAAATACTACAGAAACAGTTTTTGCCATGTATAGCAGATGCTTGGATTTCACTGAACGAGATTATGCCACATTGGCAACGCAAACCCTTATCCGGCAAATCTGATGAACCGCCACCAGTCCATACAAAGACATGCTCATTAGTTATTTGATTGCAGGGATAATATAGGCTCATTTCACAACCTCCTTCAGTCGTCGCTCATGTTTATTCCTTGTAGATATTCCTCATCCGCTTTGATAAGTGGCGTTTGCGATTCCTTGAAGTCTTTTGCCGCTGGTCAGCGTATGCTTTTGTCAATTTGAAGTCCGGGGTGAACGGCTCGCGTATAGGTACATACGGGACCTCGAAAATTCTTTTTGCGGGCTTCTTGACAAACAAGAATTTCAACCACTTCCAACTCAGCCATCGCCAGATATTGGGGCACCAAGCCCAGACGACCTTCGGAACTTCGCGCGCGGCAACCGCGAATAGGGACGCGGGGCTGGACGGATAGTCGAAAGTAGTATCGGTCATGATTTCACCTCACTGCGAGTTTATCAGTTAATATTTTGATTGTGCCACCGATCATCTTCCGCGCCGCCACGTACTCAGTCAGGATGGGCAATTCAGCGGCATCCTCCTGCGCACGCTCCAGAAGTTGGTCGTAAATTTTCAGAAAGTGGGCGCGGTCAGCCATATTGTTTTCGCTCATCCCGATTGCGTGCATTCCCCCCATGCAGTGAATAGCTTTAATAACAAGCGGATGGTTTAGAATCTCGGGTTGGTCAAAACTGGTACAGCGGAAACTCTCCATGATTGCGCCCCACGCCTCGGCGGCGGTAGGTACGCCAGAGGCCCTCATGTGTAGTTTTATGGCAGCCTCGCGGATCTCGCCAGGGGAGGGGGCAAAGGCGCGGCCTATCTCAGAACAGCAGGACTTTACCGCTACCCGGAGCGTATCTACTGGCAGGTCTCCCAGGAGATCATACAAAACGTCTACCGTGTTCGGATTGCCCTCGAGCATGGGATGATAATTAGCAAATACGAGTGATGTGTACGCGATAACCTGCTTGATTTCATCTCTGGTAGCCATTGTCTTTACCTCTTCTCTAACATCCAAGCCAACAATGCTTTGGTTCCCTTACTGCAATTACAAGATACACATGCGGGAACAACGTTATTTATTGTATGCTTACCACCTTTCAAAATTGGAATAATATGATCCATAGTTAACTTCACTTGCTTTCCACAATACGCACATTGATAGCCATAAAGTCTAAGTAGTCGCTTTTCTTCTTCGGCGCTCCAGCCGTTTCCGGGCGTGCCTTTTATTCGCGCCTTTCTGTTTCTATTATATATTCGCAGCTTTTCTGGATTGTTTTTCTGCCATTTGACTATTGCCATTCGCGCTTTTTCGGGGTTGTTCTTCCGGTATTCAGCACTCTCGGCCCGTACATGTTCGCCATTATTTTTATAATATTCGGCGCGCGTTGCCAATACGCGCTCGGGGTTGGCCTTGCGCCATTCGGCTGCTATTTGTATATATTCGGGATGGTTCTTTCGCCATTTCACCCCTCTCGCCTGCTCTTGTTCGCGGTGGTTCTCGCGCCATCTACCGTTTTTCTCCCGCCTGTGCTCCGGGTTAGACCTGGCCCATTCAATGGCTTTTGTCAACAAATACTCGTGATGATCCTTGTACCATTTAGCATTTGACACGCGAATATATTCTTTATTAGCTCTTTGCCATTCGGCGTGTTCCTCTGACGAGCAGGATTTACACCTATTATCTACCCCGTATTTACCATGCTTCTCCTTATAGAAATATGATAGCAATTTGATATTTCCGCATTTTGTACACTGCTTGGTTTGTTCTTCCATTTTTCCTCTAACAAACAGCCCTTCCCACGTTTGCCGATTCTTGTTCAGGGAGGCGGACGCCGTGAGGAGGGCTGGTTGTTTGGCAAATAAAAACGCCGTCTGCCCTGAACACTGGAGATTATACCACATCTTAAGCTTTCTCCAATTTCTCAAAGAGGTCTGAGCGGTCACCCTTCGGATACTTCGGTCCGCGCGGTTGAGGCTTCGGCGGAAGCGCCGTCTTGCCTTCGACCGCCCAGCGCTTCAAGATGGCTGCACAATAAGCCCAGTTGCGCTTATTTTGAGTGGCAGCGATCTGGATAGCCTCGACAATCCATTCAGTCGGGATTTTCAAATCGTCCAGGTAATCTCCTATGGCGTCCCGGATCCTCGGAGTAATAATTCCTATCTCAGATTCGTAAACTTTGAAAACATCGCCGGAAAATACCCTCGTAGTAGATTCGTTCAATGGGGCGTTCAATGGGGCGTTAACGTCAACCTCAGGGTTTGATGGGGTGTCAACCTCAGGGCTTGATGGGGTGTCAACCTCAGGGCTTGATGGGGGCGATTTTGGGGGTTTTGAAAGTGGATAATCAAACCTTATCTGGATTATGTTTGACTTACGGGCTTTGGTCTTTTCGTCAAAGCGTGGATGGATATTCAAATAGCCCCTATCTTCAAGAACATGAATGTCACTACTTACAGCTTGCTTGCTTTTTCCTAACATCTCTCCCAACAGTGCTAATCCAGGCCAACACCATCCCTCCTTGTTTCCAAATACACCAAGAGCAGCCAAAGTTCTAAACACGCTATCCGACAATTCTGTGTCACATACTGCTTTTGCGGGCGTTATTGAGAAGCGCATATTGCTCATATTGTTGTCATCCATAATAAAACTCCCTTGTGTTGGGCTTACGGCCTGCGGTAAGAGTAGCATGGAACTCTTGGCCGCAAACCCAACGCAAGGGGGTTTACTCCATGCTATTTAATTTCCGCAATCTCCATTATACCGTAGCCTGCTCAGGTGTCAAGCGGTCATGCTGCATTTGGCGTAACCTTCGTCTAGCAGTTCTCCCCAAATCGTCATCATTGGCGCCGGAAGGCGGTCGCGCATTATGCGTTCGGGGTCTACCGGGTCTATATAATGCGCCAACTCGTGGGCGATGACAGGGACCAGCCCCATGCGGTACTTTGGCTCCAAAATACGCGCGTCACTATAATGCAGTATTATTTTGGTATCCTTTCCGAATACTGCCCGCCCCATTACGCCATCAAAGGATTCGTCGTACACAACTTCAAAGGATGATATTTGAAGCCCAGGAAAATATTTATCCTTGACCGATTCCATGAAGGCAATTATTTCTACTTCGTTAGTGTTCATTCTAAAATCCTTTCAGTTGACTGCGTCTAGCTTGCCAAAATTCTATCTCGCCAGGTTCAGTGGCATTGATAATTAATTCTTCCAGTTGGTTGGCAAGCGACCGGATGGCCTGAAGGTAGATTTCCCTTTGCGGGTCAGGACGGACGCTTTTGGGTTTGAATGTTTCTCTGACGGTTGTATTTGCTGGCCTGGCCTGCCCAGCCTGCCCACCAACCATAGTAAATCCCGTAGCGGTCGCGGCTCGCATGGAACTGAGCCGATTTGGCCGGCGATTAGCGGGAGGAATGTTTGTAAGCATCATCATGGTACCTGATTGCCGAGGAACGACCGCTTTGTGCTTTGAGTTCGCGTCGCAGCGTATAAAGCGGCGAAATCTTATAATCCTGCTCTGGCTCATCCTCACGGGCTATCTCTAGCTCGTCAGTTAAAGCAAAATCATCCTCACAGATGCAGGACTCGGACATGTACATCTTGGTTTTGCCTATGATACCGTAGCAAACTTTCCTCATGGTTGCTCCAATCTTCCTCGTCCTGCTCTGGTTTACCGTCTGAGTCAATGTTTCGTGTACCGTGACAATCGGGCCAACGATTACATCCCCAAAACGTCTTGAAATCCTTGCCGCCGGGCTTCGGGCGACGCAGGATCATTCTTGCGCCACAGGAGGGGCAAGAAGGGGCGGGTTTGGTTTGGATTATTGCGCTCATGGTTGCTCCTAAAGTTTACCTAGTGCTTCTGCAATCGGGCAATCTCTCCAATGTCCATCTGGCTCTTTGTATCCGCACGCGGGGCAAAAGCGCCACTTCTCAAAGTAACTGTCTGTTAATTCGTTTATTAGCCCATCGCCAAATGTATCAGCCAAATTAATGTATTCAATCTCGCGCAATAAAGACTCTAATTTCTCAATGCGCTTCCTTAGTTTCTCTTCTTCGCTCATGGTCTGCTCCTATTCATCATCGGGCTGTGATTGAACAAAGGAAAGCGCTGATTTGAGATGCTCCTCGACAACATCCAAGTCGCACTCGTCGGACATAAGCTCGTCCAGTGCATCAGTAATTTCAATGTTTGCCGAGTCTATCAATTCTTGTTTCTTCATGGTTGCTCCTTGAATTTCTCTAGCAATGCGGTGGCCTCTGGGTACGTAGACAACCTGGGCATATTTTCAATCACCTTCCGCGCCTTGTCCAGCGTGGTCTCCGCTCTCTCAGCGCGCCGTTGAGTTT
>Ga0180008_1001965_pt1 | contig 11742 bp, 15 predicted proteins | sample MM_PW_MetaG_FD_121121 | JGI IMG/M metagenome (GOLD analysis project Ga0180008, IMG submission 121121) | Groundwater microbial communities from the Aspo Hard Rock Laboratory (HRL) deep subsurface site, Sweden - MM_PW_MetaG | ecosystem: Environmental > Aquatic > Deep subsurface > Groundwater... | reverse complement strand
TACCATTACAATCCACCACTGCTTTTGGTGCAATTGTACAATAATCATGTACTGAGAATTTACAGGTCATGATAGGTGGAATGATTTTAACACCGCCGCCAGTGACTGGATATCGGTTGCTTTTCAAATGTGGTATTTTCCCTGAGGGTGCAGCACTCATTTTGACCCCTCCTTACACTCATGACTATACCCTTGTCCATCTATCATAAACTCCTCACCACAAATCGAACACTGCACAACTTCATAGTACACGCCCGTTATTTGCAGTTCAACTTTGCACCCGGCGGGTAGTTTGAATTGTGTATCAGTATCCCGGCCTGAACGAATAGACGCCGGGATTATCCCCTGTCCTGCGCTGGATAGAAGTGATGTGAAGATTGCCTGGTTGGATGTAGGTATTTCTTTACGGATGTATTGTTTTTCGTTTATTGGTGTGGTCATTTGATGTCTCCTAGTTTGTGAAAACAGTTGTCGATGATACGCTGAATACCTCTTTTTTCAACATTCATTAGGTATTTTCATTTTGATTTTTATGTCTTTCATAGTTAGTCCCCTATATGTTCTCTAAATCCTTTTATTGCAGAACATAAAAAATACATCTCTCTACCGAGTTCCGGGTATGACATTTTCCCATGACGTTCTAATATGGGATTCATTCGTTGCATGATTATGGTTATCAATGCGGTAGTATATTCCAGTTCAGAAATACGATATACTTGGTCATTAATTATAGTTTCGAGTTCGTCAATTCGTTTATCCTTGTCAGTTTCATTCATTGTAATTCCTCATACAATCACCTTTTTACAATCACATACACGCCCGCCATGCAGATAAACAAAAATCTCAGTCATGAGATAATATTCCCTGCCTGATGAAGGATTATCAAATGTTTCAGCTAAAAATTCACAGTGAGGACACGAGTCACATCGACGTTTGAAATAAAATATTTCAGAATCGTGTATTTCGACGTACTCAATCCCGCACATTTCCCAGCCGTCCTGACCCAAATCATTCAGTTGTTCGGCGGTGTATGATTTTGGAACTATTTTATATTCCCATTTTTCACTCATGTGAATTCACTCACCCACTTAGTACCAGTCCATCTTTTTTTATAGAGTTCGTGCATAACGAATGATAGCCATAATCGTTCCCACGACATTTCAGTATTATTGAATGGTTCAGAGTCATAATTAGTTTTAGAAAAATCATAAAATGCATCGATCATAACGACACCATACAGTCCGTTTTTTTCCCAATCAATCATCTCTTGGAGTTGGTCTTGGCGAGGTAGCCATACAGCCCCATCAATCACCTGTTCATTATGATTATATGTTCCTCCATACCATTTTTTTCCTTCTTCTTTACATCTGATATATCCATCGAATATTATTGATACTTTATTATTAGAATAGTAATCTGGGTTGAAATAATAATCCCCTATTTTCTTAATCCATAATGCTTGAATGTCGTCGGCATTTCGGCACATCTCAATATATTCTTCAGTTTTATCCATATGATTCACCCTTACCAATCATAAAGACCTTTTACTATAAAACACTTTTTATCTTTTACATACTCAATAAGTTTTATATCCAAATAAAGATATACAACACGTAATGTTTAATAGTAATCGTGCTGGGTTAAATTCATATTCTCACCCCCACCCAGCGCATTACATGGAGGCAGGTAATGACTAATCCCCTAAACAGCCTGCCTCCAAAAACCATCGCCAAATATTCGAAGGCGTATTTTGGAAAATATTACTTAGATTTAGACATGCCAGAACATCAAATGAGGTGGCTGAATTATACAGATAGGGAGCGGCACCTACAATTAAGTCCCAGAGACCACGGGAAAACAACACTTTTTTGTCATTTATTTCCAGTCTGGGCAATATGCAATATCCCAAATGTCCGTATCTTGATGGTCAGTAAAACGTCCGGACAGGCAAATAAATTACTGGGAACTATCAGGTCAGAACTGAAACATAATAAAAAGATTATACAAGATTACGGTAACCTCATTACAAACAAAGGCGAAGGCGGCGCAATCTGGTGCACTCGAAATGAAGCCGGGCGCAAATTGAAGGACCCTACTGTTGAAGCCGTGGGTGCGTTAGGTGCAATCACTGGTGGGCATTTCGACATTATCATAGTAGACGACATGCTCGACGATGAGAACACCAAAACAGAAGGGCGCATGGACTCCATGAATAATTGGTTTTATGGCACGATAGGACAGTTAGTGGAACCCACAACCCAGATGTTTGTTATTGGTACAAGGAAACATTACGCTGACTTATACCAGCAACTCATTGACAATGCACTATGGCATCGTTCAATTGATAGAGCAATCATCGAATGGCCAGAATCCTATGAGTACATCTATGAGACTGATTCAGACGGAAATGAAATAATCACAGACGTTGAAGTTGTAGGTGATTCGGTTGTATTATGGCCGGAAGTATGGGATATCAAAAAGTTACTAATCGATAGACAGCAAGCCGGTTCTATCATGTTCGATAGAGAAAAACAAAACGATCCATCCGGCATGAAAGGGCAGTACCTGAATATCGACTGGTTACATTACTATGAATGGGCAGAACTTCCTGAGAATCTAACCTATTATATCGGTGTGGATTTAGCAATCAGTGAAAAGGAACACGCTGATGAAACATGTATTGCATTGGTAGGATACCAGGCAAATAGACGAAAAGTTCACATAATTGAAATCAGACATGGGCACTGGGACTTCCCCACTGCATACAGTAAAATATGCTCAGCGTATGAAGAGTGGTCAACCGCAGGAATGCGCCCTGTTGAAGTGCTCATCGAGAATAACGTATACCAAGCAGCCATGGCGCAACATATCGCAGATTCAACATGGATTCCTGCTGTTGGCGTTCTCACTGTCAAAGATAAAATTACTAAAATGACCGCCATAGCTCCACATTTTGAGAATGGTAGTGTTCTTTTACGCAAAACTGAAATGCTCGGTATGCCAGAATTCAGGAACCAATGGGCACAATTCCCATTCGCTGAACATGACGACATGCTGGATTCAGTGGCTATTGCTATTACCCGGCTGACCTTGGGCAGTGTTAGCACAGTTGGATTAATCGATTCAGATACACCGCTTGAATCACTCCGAACAGATGGTGATTATGATTATGTATTTTGTGACTGTGGTGCAGAGTATGGTATGATATCAGGTAAGATGCCGATAAAAAATGGTATATGTGACAAGTGCGGGCATCACATTCAAGTTATGCCGGTTGATTTACAGGTGACTGCATGAATTTTAGAGCAAAACTATTACAAAAAGCCAGCGGTGCCATGGGTATCAACATGTACCGTTTTGATTCTTTGCAGACAGCGGGTGGTGCCTGGTGGGATAGTGGAGATGAAGATGGTATAAAACGCAAAGCAGTGTACACCGATGCGTTTTGGCTTGCGCCGCCGTATGGCAGACCAAGGGACATTGATTATGACCGCTTAGAGAAAATTGAAAAATCTGTATGGGTTAGGATGTGCGTTCAGCATATTGTTGATAGTGTCGCAGGCGCCGATTGGGATATCGTACCTGTAACGAAAGGCGACGATGTGCCCGATGAGAATATTTCAAAACCTACCGAGTTTTTCACTGCTAAAGGCTGGGATAATCCACTTTCGCATGTGTTAAGAATGATGCTCCCGGATGCCATCCAATATGACGCAGGTGTAATACTGAAATCATATCCGGTTATCGCATACGATAAAGAAAACTGGCGTTTGAAAAGTACGAAATTGCCACCGTTACAGCTCTATGCTCGGGACGGGCGCAGTTTCATGGTTGATACCAGTTTGTTCGGTCAAATAAAAACATACTGGCAATATTCATGGATTAATCCACAGGGTAAACCGATTGAGTTTAGTCCTGATGAAATTATTTATTTCCAAAAATCACCACAGAGTCGGGGACCCTACGGCATAGCAGCTCTGGAAATCATTGAAGAAATCATAGATTATATGATTGATTCTACTTTAGCTCAATCCAAATACTGGAAAAATGGATTATTTGTCGGTGGTCAAATTGACCTTCCTGACGTCCGGGACCTGGACGAACTGAAACGCCAACAGGCATACTTTGAAGCAAAGCTTAGAGGACCCCGCAAATACAACAAATGGATAGTGACAGGTGGTGGTGCGAAAGTTCAGTCTATGCCATTCACATCTCAACAGATGCAATTTATCGATTCTCAAAAATGGTTTGCTAAAATGGTTTTTGCGGTGTTTTCACTGACACCAAGTGAGCTTGGATTCACCGACGAGTTAAACAGGGCGACTGGCATCCAGCAAATGCAGATTTATAAGAGTGCAGGGATTCGACCTTGGCTTGATTTAATAGAGGATAGTATAAACCGTCATATCATTTGGAAAGATTTTACTGAAGATGTTAAATTTGAGTTTAGGAAAGAACTTGATTTAGCTGATAGGAAAGTTCAGAGTGAGATTGATAGTGTTCGCCTTGATAAAGGATTAGATTCAGTCAATGAACTGAGATTACGTGACGGCTTGGAAACCTGGGATGATGAGAAATATGATTTGCCGAGTGGTGCAGGTGAAGAGCCAGAGGAAGGCGAGACTGATGAAGAGCTTGGTTGGGAAGATATGTTTAGTGATGATTCGCCCAAATCAAATAATGAAACAAACAAAGCTGCCCGAGCAGAAGCACTCTCAGGCACGCCCGGATTCGTCCCCATCCCTGAAGCATACGACGGTGTGAATAAGCCTGTTAAAACCAAGAAGCTGGAAGATAAATCTCTTAAAGAGATGATGGACTGGTTGGAAGAGTTACAGCAGAAAGCGAAGGTTGAGGTTGACCGATTGTATAATGGTGACTTTTTGAAGGGTGGACCCGGGTCAGGTATTAAGGGGCATACGACTGCTAAGAAAGAAACGGTAGATCGATTAAGAAAAACAGAACCTGATGAACCTGCCATTAAGATAAAAGAAATACTGGATAATTTGAAAGAATTGACAACCCTCCCCACTCCAAAAAAACCATTGCCTGGTATGGTCGGAACATCGAAATATACGCAGGGTGTTTATTTTGATGAAAATATACCGGTTCGCAATCTGAAATCAATAGAAACTGGGTTGAATAAAGTATTTAAAAAGCATGATATTGGCGTAGTTCAACTCGGTACCACGAGTTTTTATGATGATGCGGATAGTGTATATATATCCGATAAAAAGGGTGATGATGTTCTTTCGGATTATATTGGAATCAATACTGATTTTGCTAAAAATCCAGAAAAGGTTATAGAACAAGATAAAAAACTTGTCCAAAATAAAAAACAAAAAAGAATGAAAACAATAGAGGAAAATATCAAAACCATATCTGAAGATTTAAAAAATACCAAATCACAAAAAACCACTGAAGAACTGAAATACATGTTGAAAGAAAATGAAAACGATTTAGAAGGACTAAAAAATGCAGTTCGGTGGACAACCACACAGGATGCGAAAGATCCATTAGAAAACGTTATGATTCACGAGGCTTATCATGCCGTTTTTGCTCATAAAAAACTACAGGGAAAATGGAATGATAATATCAAAAATATAGACAAAAACGAACGGTTTAAAGTATCGGAATATGCAGCATCAGATAATGAAGAATTGTTTGCCGAAACGGGTGCAGCGATTGAAGCCAAGATAACCATTCCTGAAAGCATAAAAAGGGCATTTGAAGAAACATTAAGAGGTGTAAAATAATGTTATCACACCAATGCGTTTTATGTAAACATTATAATGGCGTTTTGAAATGTGATGCATTCCCCATGGGAATACCACAAGAAATAATTTCGGGATTGGTAAGCCATAAAGAACCTTATAAAGGCGATAACGGTATCCAATTCGAGAAGGAAAAATAATGTTAGAAATCATCCAAAAACTGATTGAAATGTTAAACGCAGCACAGTTCAGTCAAATCCTTGAACATGCAACCCTCGCAGCGTATGGTATGGGACTTGTGACAGGTGCAGTGGATGTTAAACTAACACGTGAATTATTCCCAGACATAGATGCAATCGCCGCAATAGGTATCCGCACACACGCACTGTCCGAAAAAGCCATGGCTCAAGCGAAAGGAGACCTCGCATTCAACGCTAATAAACTCTATCAGGAAATGGACGCAGCAGTAAAAGCCGGAATGTCCGAGCGAGAAGCTTTGGGACAAATTGAAACACGGGTGCGCACACTATTTGAAAACTCATATCAAAACTGGGAAATTGAACGATTAGTCAGAGACCAGGTCTTAGTGGCTACTAAGGAGGGGCGCCGGGACGCATGGCAGGAAGGCGGCGCTAAATATCGACAATGGAAAGCGCATTTTGATAATAAGACCGCTGCTGATAGCAAGCGCATGAACGGTCAGATTGCGAAGATAGACGAGCCGTATGTTGACCCGAAAACAGGCGATAAGTACATGATTCCACATATTAGACCTAATGATAGGTGCATTTTTGGATATCAAACACCCGTTTTTACATCTAAAGGATTGAAGCCGATTGCAGAGATTGAGATTGGTGAGTTAGTTCTTACACATACAGGCCAGTTTAAAAAAGTCATTGATACATTTAGCAATCCTCGATATGATGACATTTATAAAATTCATTTTGAATGGGTTTCTGATGATAATATGCCTAATTGGACTGAAAGTTTGTCTATTACAGCAGAACACCCATTATTGACAACTGAAGGTTTTAAGGAAGCACAAGATCTAGAAGAGGGGGAGAGTGTTGTTTTGTTGGCTGATGAATGTCATGGTTGTGGAAATCTCATGCCATTTGGTAGAAAGTATTGTAGTAGAGGATGTGTATCACGTGCGGTTGCTACAGAACAATGGAAAAACCCAGAACACAGAACAAACATGAGTGAAAAAGCAAAAGTTCATTGGAATAAATGGAATAAAGAAAATCCTGAATTAAGAAAAGAATCTGCTAAAAATTCACATAAGGTTCTTGCTGAAAAGGCAAAGATTGGACAACATCCTTTACAATTAGCAAAAGATAAGAATTGGGTTTATAGAGATAAAAGAGAAACGATTGAAATTAGAAAGAAAATAAGTGTTGCCACTTCAAAACAAAACCTCACTGACCCAAATAGACGAGCATATTTAAGAAGTGATGAAAACCTTAATCATTTGTGGAGTAAACGGGGCATGAATTCTGGAACTATGATTGAAAGAATTATGGAATCAGAATTACAACATAGACAAATCGAATTTGAAAAACAACACCAAGTTGACAGATTCTTTTTAGATTTTGCAGTGGTTGATAAACAGATAGCAATCGAATGCGATGGTTGGTACTGGCACCAAAACAAAGAAGCTGATGCGAAAAGAGATTACATTTTAGAAGATAACGGGTGGACAGTATTACATTTTACAGATAAACAAATCAAGTCTGACGTTTATGCGTGTGTTGATGAAATCGAAAGGATACTTGCAAATCATAATGGGGAATATCGTTTTATCGAATGTATAATTTCGAAAATTGAGCGTATTGCACATAAAAAAAGTATTATGACATATAATCTTGAAGTTGAAGATGACCACAGTTTCATAGCAAAAGGAATTGTGACCCATAATTGCTATGAAACTGCTTTATTCGAATTACCAGAATATACTACAAAAGACGGATTAAAATATGCAAGGTGATTACAAATTGAAACTAACAACTGCTGCTCACGAAGATGTATGGAGTCGACCTGTCCACGGAATATTTGCAGAGATATCAGACCTATTGACTGGTCTAATATCCCCCGGTGGATATGTGTGCAATGTTCTAAAATGCAATGTTTCATTTGCGGGGGCGGTTGAGTGAGTTTTGGATTTATGCCGGGTAATATCCCGTCAGGCTGCATACCTGAAGCACGTGTCTGTTCAGTAATCATCGGCGACACTGTCGTAAATACTCTCAATGCAACCGGCACAGCAATTGACTGGGGACATCCGGATACAATATTTGCATTTGCTAATAATCTACAAACCGTCATGGAAAGGACGGGATTACTTGAACATCGAGCAGAAATATGGCTCCCGTGAACACTAACCAAAGGTTACTAACCATAAGTAAAGGCGATTAAAATGATAGAAAAAAACTGGCAATATGACATGACATTCAATAAAGTTGGTGATAGTGGCGGCCATCTATACCTGGCAGGCTATGCATCAAACGGTGATGAAGATGTAGATTTGCAGTATATGGACATGGACTCACTTAAATTAGTTTACGGCGAGTACATGAAAAATCCAATAGTCAAATTCATGCATGATACAACCCCGCAATGGAAAGGTGCAGTTGGCAAAGTTATTGAAAAATATGTTGATAGTGCTGGTAAAGAATGGACAACAAGTTTCGGTGCAAAACCATTCCTTGTAATCAAGATGAGTAAAAGCTCAAAACTTGAATGGCTCAGAGGTATGATAGACGAAGGCATATTCACAGGTCTATCAATCGGCGGTAAAGTAAAAGAGTTCACAAAGGAAGGGAAAATCATTGTACGGTCATGGCTGGAAACATCCATTGTTGATACACCCAGTGCTAAGGGTTCCTTTTTCCAGGTATTGAAAATGGCCTGCACAGGTGATAATTGTCCTGTTAGTGAACTGACTGACGAAGAGAAAAAGCGTAAAGAGTTGGAAGATGAGAAAAAGCCCAATCCCGCAGTACAGAAATTCATAAACGCTGTTGACATCGCACTTAGAAAAGATTCAGACGTTAACAGATTCATAAAAGCAGTTGACACATTCATAGCCGTAAGAGCGGCTTGATATCCTACCAAGGAGCATAAAAATATGGGAAAAGAAAACCAAGAGCCGATTTCCAAAGATGAATCAAATGCTCTCTTTGAGAAATTGGCACATGTAGAGGAGTTGCTTGAAAAGCAGGCTACTCCTGAAGTGACAAAGGCGGACTTCGATAAGATGTCTGATGCATTCGCAGAACTGAAAGGACAGGTCGATGAACTTGCTCCTACGATTCAGAAAATGGCATCCGCCGAGAAGCCCGACTTTGTGGTAAAGAGCACTGTAGATGAACTATCTAAGAAATTGGATATGATTCAGAAACAGGTAAAGACGATCGAAACTATGCCGATGATGAAAGGCATGCAGGATGTCGGTGGAGAACCTGAAAAATACGATGTACTTAAAGGCGTATTCAAGACCGCATTCCCTGAAGCAGGAGGCAAATAAGTATGGCATTTATGTCCCCCGGTGAAATCGATGAGGCATCAGTATATATGTCCTCATTCGGTAAGATACCAAACGGTACGATGTACGATGGACCATTGCAGCCCGCACAAGACCATTTCCCTGATATGGCAAAGTCTGTCCGGGACTGGCACAATGAAACATTCGGTAAGGCTGCAAATGTGGGCGCATCCAGTGGAGCAGCAGGATATGTCCCTATGCCACTTGCGTATGATAGTGGTGTAATCGACATAACACGCAGGTTCACGCCTGTCAAAGCTTTGCTCCCAAAAGTCACTAATACAGGCCTGACCGCAAATTACTTCCGGCTGACCGCAAGAGGCGCAGCAGCATGGGGTAAAGAGGATCCAACACTGACCGAGACTGATGACACCGAAGAGCTGGCAAGTTCCACTATCCGGTATTGTAGAGTCACTGGTCGTGTCACTGGAGTTGCTGAAATCGGTGGTGCTCACTTCGAAAGCACAATGCGCCGATCAGTAATGACCAAAACTCAAGAGTTGAATGAGACTATTGAAAATGCACTGATAAACGGGGACAACTCGACAAATCAGTATCAGCCAAGCGGTCTTATAAAACTATTGACTGCGAACGTAACTGATATGGCTGGCGCAACCCCAACCCTTGAAGATGTTGACACCCTGGTCAATGATTGTTTCGTGGATAAGGGCGCTCCGAACCTGCTGATAACCGACCCGTACACTGCATCCAGTCTGAAGAATCAGATCATGAATACTGTGAGGTATCAGAATCCATATACGAAAGTTGCATGGGGCTTGCAGGCACTGTCTGTTAATACTGTTGTGGGTGAACTCCCATTGATAGTATCTCAGTTCATGCCGACAACCGCCGCAGCTCGAAGGGTTCTTTGTATCAATACTAACTTCATGGAACAGAGAGTGTTACAGGATATCACTTTCCAGAGGTTGGCGCAGACTACGGATTCCAACAAGTTCTTCCTGAAGGTCTACATGACTCTGATCAACAAGTTCCCCGAGGGTATGGGTTCATTGTCCGGATGTGCTTAAAATGGCTGCCGCACAATTAACCCCCACCAGTGACTTGGATGTAGTTAATGGAAACATTACAATGCATCTTGTTGAAGTGGATAAAGTAACTGCAAGTGATTGGGTTGAATTAGATTATCCTGCGTTGTGGTTCGATGTTAAAGATTTGTCAGGTGTACCTGACCCATTAGCAGTCTATCCGACCCAAAATTGTAATCATGGTTCAACCATGACAGCAGCAGAAACAGCCATCACTATTGCAACAGGAACAAAGACTACATGGCCAGCAACTGGCACGCATTTCTTTGTAAGACTTGACAATGAGATCATGGAAGTTTCAGCATGGACAGATACCACAATGACTGTTCGCAGAGGTGCAATGGGAACAACCGCAGCAACTCATGTAACTGCAACACCGATCTATGTGTTGAATAGCATAATTTTGGCTGGTGCTCTACTCAAGAAAACAACCATCATTGTTGCTACAAGAGCTGTGAGCTAAGGAGGCATTCAACATGACAAAAGATGCAGGAGGTGTGACTCTATCTGAAACTCAAATCGGGGACAAAGCAAAATGTCCCCTTTTGAATAATGTCGATAGAAGTCACACTGATTTGGCAACTATACTGGATGCAATGCAGAGACAGGCTGATGGATTCTATGATGACTTCCATGGAACAGATATTGGAGCAGCGTGGACACTGAATGATACATCGGCAACAGGTACGCCAACACATGTGCCAGTGGATGGTAGTCATGTCGTGTTCATAACTTTGGCAGCTACTAATGAAGTTGAAGTTTGTGGATATGATTTCAATGATGTCCTGACCTTTGATATTGATGAAGGTCCTGTCATGGTTGCCAAAATCAAGACTACTGCTATAACAACTGCTGAAGGTGTTGTAGTTGGTTTAGGGGCTGCTTGGAACGATACGTTGGATAGCAATGTGGCACATGCCTGGTTCAGGCTTGTAGCAAGCATGGCACTTGTTGTAGAGTCAGACGATGGCACTAATGACAACGATGATGTTGCCACGGGTGTTACAATGGTCGCAGCTACTTATAAGTGGCTCAAGATAGATTGTACTGATAGTGCTGATGTTCGGTTCTATACGAGTGATGATGGCTTGACATGGACCCGGGTAGCATCAACTACAACCTTTGACATGAGCAACTATACTGATGGATTGCAGCCCATGTTTGCTATTGTGAAAGCGAGTGGAACAACTACGCCAACTCTGACTGTGGACAAGATTATGGTCTACGAGGGCAATTAAGAGGTAGAATAATCTACCTCATTTTTATTATTATCAAGGTGATACAAAATGGCAGTCGAAGCAACAAAAGCATCAAGAGTACAAAATGTTAATAATGACGGAAATATATTAGGTGGCAGTGCGGATATACCGCTTCATGTGAGTACAGGCGGCGCAGTAGCTACAACCGTAGGAGATGGCCGAGCATTTGTCACTACTCC
>Ga0180008_1001963_pt1 | contig 11747 bp, 26 predicted proteins | sample MM_PW_MetaG_FD_121121 | JGI IMG/M metagenome (GOLD analysis project Ga0180008, IMG submission 121121) | Groundwater microbial communities from the Aspo Hard Rock Laboratory (HRL) deep subsurface site, Sweden - MM_PW_MetaG | ecosystem: Environmental > Aquatic > Deep subsurface > Groundwater... | reverse complement strand
GGGATTCGACAGCGATCGCGGCGAGACTCACCATGCATTCGCGCCGAGACGCGGTGGGCAGAGCATGCCAAGGGCAAGGTACGGTAGCGGACATAGGTTTGTATCGCAATCACACACTGGCAGCAATCCATCATCAGGCACTGCAGGCAGAGGTTCAGACGATCTACTGGGACACATGCAAAAGATGAAAGAAGGTCAGGCCATGCTGGATGATATGATGCAAAAGGTTCCGTTGTTCGATGACCAGGTCGGTGCGATTATATTCAATCCGGTAGGCGTCATTGCAGTCGAGACCTTCGATCATCCCATGTCTTGGGCAGCTATCAAGAAAGAGATCATCGAGAAGTACGGCGATAAGATCATGGATAAACAGGCTGAACATTTGTTTGAACTGAAGCCTGAAGCTATTCTACCCGCGCTCAAGAAGTTCATCAAAGGTCTTGAGAAGAATACTGAAATGACCATCCGGAAGGATGGGTTCAGCGAGACACGGGTGGTCATGGGTGAAGGCATTGTGGGCGAATGGACACTTGTAAAAGGGCAAGCGATTCATGTCTTATTAATAAGGGAAAGCGGATGGGGTGCGTAATGATCGAACAGTGTAATTTCAAGGAACACAGAACAAAGGATGCAGAACCTATCAATGGGTGCTTTATTCTTCAACATATATGCACTATAGCGCAGTTGGCGCCGAATCCGGGCAAAGTTCAAGCCCCACTCAAAATCTTCAACGCAAAATGTGTCCTTGAGGAAAATTGTGTGCTATACCAGGCATACAGGAACAGCGTTATAAATCAGTTACCCCACGCAGGGGAAACAGTTGTACGATGCCCGGTATGCGATGGGCGCGGTACAGCGCCTTACGGGTTTTATCCGGGCCAACCGAGAGATGCAACTGGTGTGGATCAGACAACACAGTGCCGAAGCTGTATGGGTAGAGGAATTGTTGTGGGAGGGGTTTGAATGTCAGAAATAATCCAATTGCTCAAAGACAGCGGCGCCATAAAGTTCGGCGATTTTATCCTGGCGAGCGGCAAGCAGTCCAAATATTATATTGACGTAAAGCTGACTGCAACGAAACCGCGGGCACTCAGTGCGATATGTCAGTACATTCTTGAAGAGATCATTGACAACTTTGCAAAAGAACCAGATTACATAGCCTGCGTTGAACTTGGTGGCGTGCCTATAGGTACGATGGTCAGTTATGGGACAGTCTTACCGTTGATCATAGTCAGGAAAGCTGAGAAGGAGTATGGGACCAAAGGCAGGCTTGTAGGTGACTTCGAGAAGGGAAAGACTGCGGTACTGGTTGAGGACGTAACCACTACGGGCGGTTCATCACTAAGCGCAGTAAAGGCACTGAGAGACGCCGGGCTGCTTGTGGATACTGTGATAACTGTCGTGGACAGGCAGGAAGGGTCAGGAGATGCAATGTCCAGTGCAGGGATAAAACTGATATCCCTCACTACAGCGAAGGAGATTCTGGAGGCGTGAAATGAACAAAGAAGATGAACTGATGGAAATAACAAACAATTTTTTAAGAGATAAAAATAAGAAAGCATTTCTATTATCGTTAGAAAATTGGTTCAAGTTTATATACACTGAACTAAAAAAACAGGATAAAACAGATGAGGAGATAGGTAGACATGTCGGTGAACTTTGCTATAAAGTGGGTAGTATGATATCAGATCCACATCAAAACGATATGTTAAGGGATGTACTTGCCACAGGTATATTACAATTCATCATAGGGCAGAAGTATGTCCAGAGGTCCTAATTGGAGGCGCAGCAATGACTGAAGGAAAAAGCATTCGTGAAATCCATCTTGGATTTGTGGATTTGCTAAAGGCACGTGGAGAGGAGGTTGTGCAGCCCAGAGGCAAGCCGATGGGCAGCATAGATGGGTATGATAAGACTATAGGTCTGATATCGGCAGGCAGTATATATTATAAAAAAGAGGATAGAACTTATGAGCTTCTCCAGGACATGCTTACGCATGCATATACTGGCGTCAAGTTGGAGAATATTGGATTGTGCGATGCTAAGTGTTGGTATGAAGCGATAGATGATAAAAATCTCACGGATGCGAATAAAGAACAGGCTGAAAAGCTGCTTGCGGACCGGGCAAAGGGCAGGGAACAATTTGAAAAGGATGATGAGGCAGAACCTGTACGTCATTCTGCGCTGGCAGAGCTCTGCATCAATATCGGGGAAGGGCAGGCTGTAGTATCTCCGGAGGGTAAGATCGAGTTCCATGATACTGGATTGAACATATCCCTGCGAGACCTGCAGTTCGTAGTCCAGGAAGCGGAAGCGTACATGAAGTACAGGAAGGAGCGCGGATGCCCAGACAAAAACTCACTGAAGGCGAAAAGACCAGCGTAGAGATAGTGCGCATGGATCTCGTTAAGGAGAAGCTGGCGAGGGCCGGGGAGTCGCTGAAAGACTATTTGAACAGATTGATCCGCGAGGATATGATGCGGTCTGATGAAGATCTCAGTATCAGGTATTTCAAAGAATAGTTCGTTCTTTTAGAGGCTTCGCACGGAGCGAAGCGCATCTAAGCGATAACTATTAATGTTTTCAAAGGCAATAAGACTATCGGTAGCTGGAATTACCTCACTTTCTAAGCAATTGTGATTTTTATTCCAGCTATTCATTTTATTATTTTCCCCCACACAATTACATCCCAATTTAGATCTGCCCAGTTACCACCGTGTGATGTCTTGAAATATTCTGATGCCTCCTTAAAATCGATAAATCCATCGGCAATCGCCCATGATTCTTTATCTTCCTTGCTGGCATACGAAAGCGTATATCCTGTCCAGACTTCATGATACCTTTCCTTATAATCCCCACTATGATAATGAATGATGTCGATTATCTCAGATTCGCCGAAGAAATTGGTATGCTGTTCACACCAGTTTATATTCGGAACTTTACCACAATTTAAGATACAATTATCGCAAGATGCCTTCCTCATGCGTGATCGATAGTACAACTGCGCCTTCTCGCCCACACTGTACGCAGGTTTGCCATTACTGCGGGGCTTGCGCGGGATGCGAGATGTCTGAAATTTAAGACCTGCTTTGATCTTCTGGATGTGGTCAGTGATAGAAAAACTGAGCAGTACCATTATTCCACCCTCTTATGTTTCCACTTAGGTCCAAGAACTTCGATCATCTTTGCCTTGAGCTCTTCATGATGCAGCGGGCATGCAGTTATGGTCATCCTGACCGGCGCAGATATTACAGCTCGCGCCCAGAGTTTATTTATCAATTCGTCCCGCGTACCGTATGCAGTGGCGGGACAGAAGTTGCATTTAGCTCTCACAATACCCCCCTCAATAACCAGATAAATAAAATTACCAGATAAATGAGAAGCACAATTAATATAATAATAGAACCCCACCCAACAAGCGCTTGCCCATTTGCATCTTCTTTCATCCCCGCCTCCATCGTAACGTAAGTTCTTTAGTATCGTCTCTGTAATCATATGTCGTACCTTCACCAACATGGATCGAGATGTATGCACCGTCCTGCCCCACATTCCCTTGGCATGAGCATGTCGTGTGTATTCCGACCCGGTTCATCTCTCCTACAAGCGCAGCGATTTCCTTATCAATGGGTGTACCCTGCTCATTTCCAATTGACGGCGGCGGGCATTCTTCTGGCTGGTTGATTATAATATCAACCTGATATATCAACCTGATACTTGCAACTTTAAGCTGTTCCCACTCTTTTCGCTCATCGACATCTAAACTATTTATCTTTGCGATAATTCGTTCAAGGTTTACTTTTGTATTTAACAATGTCGATTTACGGAGAAGTAATTTAGGAGAAAGATCCACGGGCATGGTCTCGTGCTCGTGCCCAAACACAGCAGGCGGCATCTTTATTACCCCATCATCTTTCGCAAACTCTTGTGCTTCTTCCGCTCCCTTTTTGGCTTCCTGCCATAGCTTTTTTAATCCTTCGAACATTATTTGTCTCCCAACTTTTCTCCAAACTTCGCCAGATACTTTAGTCTAAATTGACTATATTTTTCACTGAACTTTTTCAGGTCATCACGGTGAACGAAAATATCGAATATGCCGGTGCAAGTTCAAATCAACCCCTTCGCAATAGTCTCAAGCGCAAGTAATTTTGACTGCCCAAAACTGCTATCCACAAGAACGACAGCCTGTAGGAAATCATTAACAGTCAGAGCGCGATGGTTTATTTTCGCTATTGTATAGCTCACCTTTAAGAACGCTTCTTTTTCCCTGATATCAGGCTTTTTTTCAGAGAGATCAATGTACGCATTTTTCAGCTTTGCGACCTTATCCAAAGTTTCTTGTGTTATTGCAGGCTCATAAGGTTTAATCCATTCAAGATATGCCCGTAATCGCTCACCCCGGTAATCCTCACGACCAGTAAGCCATTGCTGATACAAGTCATCTGTGATCTTTTTCTCAGTAATTTTATCAGGGATCTCATAGTAGAAGGTCATGTCAAACCTATCTTTGAGAGCTTCGGGCAGCTTAGAAATATCATTTCCTACCGCCACAGCCCTTATTTCAGCTTTTTTTCTTTCGTGAATGTCGCCTTTATTGACATCGAACTCGCCAGTTGACATAGCTTCAAAAAGTGCTTCTAATACAGGCTTTGGGAACTTTTCTATTTCCTCAATCGTTAGAACGCCGCCATGAGCCATGACGAGCGCCCCATCCGTACCCTGCCCTCGCGCATCTATTGTCAAACCCACCTCGGTAGTGGATTTTGGAGATATGCCGATAGCGCCGAAGTAGTGCTTGATATAATTTATAAGCACCGATTTTGCCGTTCCCGGCGGACCATAAATCAGGCAGTGGCACCTTCTCATTATCCCCCCTTTATCCGGCGGCGAAGCCATCGATATCAGACAGGCAGCCCGTTCGCGTTCCATACCGATGATGCGTGGATTCAATCGTTGCGCCCAATAGCTCAGCAGATCCGGCTTGGTCTTGACCAGTTCCTCGAACTCAGTCACAAGCTCTGCAGTGAGCAAAGACTGCGCCTGCACTACTTGTATGGATGTTTCCATCTGTTTTTTCTCGCGCTCAAGCCGTGAAAGCTCAATATTGTCCAGGACGCACTCCAGCTCATCCGCAGACACACTCAGGCGATAATGGGAATAATTATTACTCTTATAAGAGCTTTTGACTATACCGTGCTGCACGAGAGAGTTCAGAGATCCTCCGCTCAGACCCTCAACGTGTTTGAACTCCCATCCGAACTGATCATTCTCGAACTTCCGGTCCACCTGAATGATCGTGCGCAGCAAAGTCTCGTAATCAGGATTTTTGGCGCAGAGTTGCTGTACCTTTTGCTGCACTATATTCTCCAAGTTAAGTACCTCGCTCACGGTTTTTCCTCCTTCACTCTCATCTCGCATTTTTTACATAATGGCAGTTGTATCTTTTGTATAGATTCGAATGGTTTTATTGAGTACATCGATTCAAGTTCAAGACCACATAGTGTAGTAATTCCATCTTCATTATCAATGTGTTTCACTTTTCCACCCGCTTTCTTTGAGTATTTCATCCTCTCACTTCCCGTACCCTTTCCAGCGCATAGCATCCGCTTATGCCATCAAGCATAATAACGGCAGTATGCCCAGGATAATCCCCAGATGCGCCAAGCATATATGCAGCCGAACAGGTCTTTGTCCTCTGCTCTGTTTCATCATCTTTCGTTACAATGGCATCTATACCGACTGAATGCATTATGTTCCAGTCCTGAACAAGCTTTACCTGTTTCTTTTCTTCTTTTCCTATTTTCATTTTATCTCTCCAGATTTTTAAGTCGTCTTTCATGTCCCCGTAATATTGCCTCAATTGCCTCTAATAACAATTGCCTTGTGTCTGAGGTAAGATCACCATCCCTGTTTCTTGTAAGAACATTACCATTTGTATATACAATTTGCAATATGCCGTGTTTATCATGCAAGACAACAGCTGTCCATGCTTCTACTTTATAATCATCATCAACCAATAAAACTCTTTGATGTGGTTGAGGGTGTCTTTCAAAATCGTCTTTATATTGTTGAAGTTTATCCAAAGTAAATTCAGGCTCAGGATAAACCCAAATATAGTTTCTACCTTTATATTCATGTAACAATTTCATTTTCTCTAACACCTCTGTTCTTCTTCAGATAGTTCTAAACATTTAGGACAATCCACGATAGTAAATCATCTGTTGCGATTTTACCAGCCTCATCTGACTTATTATGGCTCGTAAAAATCTTCCTCATCCTGTCCTGTTAAGTCATGAAGAAACGTTTTCTCCATGCTTTTCTGCATCTGCCTTATTCCAGCCTCATATTCCTCGGAATACGGCACTACCTGTACTTTTGTCGGATGCGATAGTTTAAAATCCAGTTCTACTGGCTTATCAACATTCTCACGATATCCTCTGTATCCTTTAAGATATTCACGCACTCTGGCATCGAACGCCACGGTTGTGCCCTCTTTCAGCGTAAGGTTATCGAACTCCTTTGTCAGATTGAACCATAAATGATCACAAATGAGCTTACCATTTATTTTAATATCTTTTAATAAAATTGTTGTCAATGTAACACCTTTCCATCCTTTTTTAGTTCCATAACGAACGAAGACCCCTACAAACCGTCTTCTTACACCGTCAAGTTTTTGTAATCCTTGTCGCATTACAAACCCCTTTCCTTCAACTTTTGCATAAAGAAAACTTCCCAATAATATCTATTGTCGTTAACTTTAAAATTGCAACTACAACATAACACAATTAAATCAGGGTCACAGTTAGGCTTGTCATAATGGATGTGGTGGACGGATAATCTTCTACCGTTTTCTTTAACTCCGCAAAGCTGACAAGTATAGTTATCTCGTTGGCGTATTTTAGCTTTTAGTTTTTCGTTGAACTTGGGACAATATGGTAAATATGATGTGCCACCTTTCCATCTTGGGGATTTTTCGCCTGTTAGGATTGGGGGACGATGACCATTTATCTTATTTGTCACTGATATTCTATTACGTACTTCTTCAGAGTGTACTTGTAATCCTTTTTTTCCTTTATTCCAAGGTGCTTTTCCTTTATGAATTTTAGATAGTTTTTTCAATGTGTCTTCTGAATAAACATTCTTTTTTCCTTTGTTCCAAGGATGCTTACCTTTTCTTAAATTAGACAATCTTTTTCGTTGCTCTTCCGGTAGCACACTACCCTTCATTGGTGATATTTGCCCTTTTTTAAATTGATATCCATGTCCATAAATATATTCATGTCCATACCATACAATCTCATTGCATCCACATTTACATAAAGTTGGAATTTTTGGAATAAATTTTTTCCTTTTGGCAATGGATATTTTTTCACGTCTCTCATCAGGACACGGGATGCCTTTAATACTCGAAGTATGTCCTTGTAAAGACTTTGATATCTTTCTTTTTGTTTTATTTGTATGATGCTTGCCTTTTAAAGAATGCCCGTGAATATATTCATTTCTACCCCGCACAACTTCTTTGCAACCACACTGGCATAATATCGGTATAGGGGGATAAGTAAATCTTTTTGGCAACATTTCACCTTCTGTAGCATACTTATTTATGCTTTGGAGGGTAAAATAGTTATCGGAGGCTGGAAGATTCACCTTCTGTAGCAAGAAGTGATTTTTACCAGCCTCAAAAACTTCTATGTTACGCATATTCCATCTCCTGCTCTACATGCGCTTCTCCATGCCTCCTGCCAGCCGCTTCACAGCCTGTAATGCTCCCGGATTCAGTGTGTCAAGTATGCGCTCGAATGCAACACTATGTTCGCTCTTTGAGATCTCCTTCCAGTGCCCGACCAGGAAAGATGAAAGTAGATCCGTCTGGATTTGATTTAGACCTTTGGATTTTAGCACTTGTATTAACAGGTTTGTATCTTTTTGGGCGCACTCTATACATTCAAAATATGCTACTGCTGGCTCATCTGGCTCTATTGGATAGTTGTTGCTGCCCGGATCAATGCGAAGCACACCCACTTTATCATCTTTCCGATATGCTTTACTCCTAAGCGTAGCACCACAGTTATAACAGGTCAGCATGTGTGCGCCACGCAAGATATGATCGCATAAATCAGCTTCGTCTTTTGCCGCGGGCGAGGGTATCTCTATCTTATACCCATCTTTGGGATGAACTGTATTTCCGCAGGTATCATCGCTACAAATCAGGGCAACAAGTAACTTTCCATTGCATTCGGAATCGAGGCATTTATCCCCAGGTTTTATGATTTCTTTTGTCATTGTTACCTTCCGCATGCATCACATGGATGGTTTCCAAAAGAAGATCCACAACCTGAGCAATATCCCTCATGTGGTTTTCCACCATCTCCACCACATAACCAACAGGGCACATCGCCTTTTTGTTGATGTCGTTTTAAATGTTCTTCTTGAATTTTCCATCTCTCTCGATGATCTCCACTCGAAATTTCAATTTCTTTCTTACAAACATAACACCAGAATGTGGTCATAGTTTCACCTCAATTCCCGAACTTCATTTCCCTGCAAAATTCAGGCATAGCCTTTATGAAATCCTCATTTCTGTCGCCCGGCACTTTGTCAGGTTCTCCGGTATCGTTCGATTTCTGCATCTTGATCCAGCACACCGGCCCGTATCCGTGCTGTACTGATTTTGGGTTTATTATTTCTCTATGACATCTTTTACATTTACTCATATTATCTCTCCAGATTTTCGTTTACTGTGCCTGCGCCTCCGCAGGTATTTTCTCCTCTGATTCAGGCTCAAGTGGTGCATGAGTTATTTCGTCTGAAATATCAGGGCTTACTGTTACTGTTTTGTACGGCGCCACAATTTCTGAAAACCGCAACATAAGTTTATTATGTTTCTGTTGAAGCTCACTATCTTCTTTCATGATGCGCAACAACATATCAAATTCATGACGCGGTATTTTTGTCCCATCAATACCACCGGCGTTCAAGATACCGATCAGATGTTGATAGTTGGAGATCTTTATTTTATCATATTCTTTCTTTTTTGCTTCTCTATCATACGTTTCCATTTCGTCTCTCATTCTTTCACCTCTTTATCCACTCTTGTGTTCATCCCCTCAATAAGGGCATCCATCTCCCTTATTGCATTGCTGAACGTTGGATTTTTGTACGTCATCAATACATCCCTTGCTTTTGAAAGAGCTTTGATATCCTTCTGCGAGAACCTGTCATCACCATTAATTATTTTATCCATTTCTCGCAACGCACCGCCCAGGGATACCCGTACACCTTTAATTCTTAACCTTGCTTTATACTTTTTCAGGACCACATGTGCAGCCTGATCAACTTTTACCATTGATTCTATAATATTATGACCTCCAGTATTCTATATACTTTTCGTATGTTTATATACTTTTCGTATGCTTTAACTTCTTAACCATTTTTCAAGATATTGAATTACAGTATAAGGAACTGCATAATATTGGTATTTTCTTTGTTTATCTCTGCGCCTTCCCAAATGCCATTTATTACAAAATTCACAGTGATAAGGTTGTATTCCTGCCCTTATACCGTATGTTTTTAAACCAGCTTTTAAACACATGCCATAAGCGACCTTCTTAGCAGAAGTATAATCAATATAAACATTTCCTTTTCCTGTTTTATATTTACACAACCCCCTTCTTCTTTTTATACCCATCATTTCACCTAACTTATATTGATATACTCATAACTTTATTTCTCATACCTCGTATATGGTTTAACACCATCTGCACACCGATTAAGGCGATTATTTTATTACCTTTATCAATCCTACCCTGATTCAATGTGTTTCTATCCTGACATGAATAACTTGCATTATCCTCACCATCTACAAATTTAAGATTATCACTTAATTTGTCCTGTTTCGGAAACGCAGATATTACCCTTCCCGAAGCCCGAAGGTCTAAAAACTCTATGCCCTTCTTGAAACAATATGTTATAATCAGTTCCCTTGAAGGTTCATTATCCACGCAGAGAATAATAAAGTCATGCCCCTTCAACTGCTTTACATTTTTGATTCTATCCTTGATTGCAGTAACCCCGAACATCTTAAACCTGTTCGCTAACGCTTCCGCTTTGTTAAGCCCTGCCTCATCAAAAGTAAAGTTTTGATATTTCACCTGGGCGATCTCAACCATATCATTGTCTGCGATTGAGATTTCAGTGTTTGCGTCAATCTGTTCCTGTTCGATTGACTTACATAGTTCTTCAATCAACCAACTTCCAATGCCACCGACCCCTACCAAAAGTATCTTCATGGTAGCCCCTGACCACTCATGCTTTTACCTCATGATATTGGTCGATATGCGTTATTTTTATTCCATGCTTTTCACACAGTTTATCTAATTCGTTATTGAATTGCTGACTTTCGATTTCGTCTTTAAATTCAAATTCTACTAAATCTACTACTTTCCATTTAGGTTTCATGCGGTTGCCTCCGCTAAATTGTTATCTGCTATCCAGTTTTTAAGTTCAAGAGTATGCACTTCATCAGCTACTTTCAAGTCATGCGCTAAAAATAATAATCGTTTCGCTAAACCTCCTGACCGTTATTACAGTTTCCCCAATGGTCGCCGATAGCTATTTTCAGGTTTCTAACCATCCGTTCTTTGAGTATTTCATCTACCATTTTAATCATCCTCCATTATTTCTTTTGTGTACTGTTCTAAGTCCATGTTCTCAACATCGGGCGCATAGTCTTTTACCACATCAGGCGCACCTATTGCCTTCATATCGAGGTCAATCACTCTTATTGTCATGCCCTGCCCTGCGGTTGCGATTGCTACCACATTACCGCCCTCTATCACTATTGCGATTTCTGGATTCATTTAATCACCAATTCCTACAACTTCATAGTTCCATGCAAAGCTCTCCTTTGCGTATTTTTCGGCATCTTCGGGTATATCAAAAACCAATGGGCTGCCCGTCTCATCACAGGCTAAAGCTATATCTGATATACTGTTCCAATTCAATATTACAAAGTTCATTTTAATCATCACTCCTCTCTTATATCATCATGACTTTGTGGCTTATAATCCACCCTATATTCACATCCGTTACTCATCCAGAATCTTTGAACAATTCTACCATCTGCTTGTCTTATGATGTCCATTTCAATCACCCCTATTATGTTCATCAAACCATGCGTAAAAATCCTTAGCATCACATCTTGGCGCAAGGCTACCAGTGTTTTGATACATGGCTCGAATGTACTCACTCCATCCTCTCTGTCTATCCCCTTCTGCTCTCTGCATAGCTATTTGTCCTATCTGGAATATGACTTTATCAGGGTTAGGTTTCGCCATTTCAATCACCCCTATTCTCTGTAAACTCCCGCCAGTTCTCGCTTATCCAGTCGCTTAATGAGGCTTCAAGATGCCTCTTGAATTGGTCTAATTCCTCATCAGTCAGGGTTATTCCCCCTATCTGTTCCTCAAAGTTCTCCTGTATAAAATCCCTCAATCCCTTATCTTCAAAAGTTACAGGGTAGTTCTCTGAAAAGATAGGCTCTTTCCCTATTTTTATTTCCTGTCCCACAAATTCAGGGCATGAATCCTCATTCCTTGATAGTGTGCATTGTTTCAGGGCATTGTAAATATCGCTGCCATCACTGCAATGCCTCCACTTTTTTCACTATCGCCCTGAGCTTCATACCGAATGGCGTACCTTTCTATCATTTCCTCATCTATACTTGACTGTTTGGCTTTAGTAATAAGATT